>Ga0209614_1001822_pt1 | contig 15040 bp, 11 predicted proteins | sample BlaSprsedimmetaG_FD_185484 | JGI IMG/M metagenome (GOLD analysis project Ga0209614, IMG submission 185484) | Hot spring sediment bacterial and archeal communities from California, USA to study Microbial Dark Matter (Phase II) - Blank Spring... ... | reverse complement strand
TGTTTCTGCCTGGCTTCAGGTATTTTTTGTCGATGGTGTAAATGCGGTCTTCGTCGTATTTATTTTCGGTACGACCGATTTCTATACCGTTGATAAAGGTAATGTCCGAATCGTCCACTTTTCCCAAATGAAGCGTGAGGTTGGCGTTGGTATGTTCTTCATTGAGTTGAATCTCTTTGCGGTACCAGCCAATCCCGTCAATATCTATGTATCCCTGGTTTTCCCAGTACATAGGCGTTTTAATGCTTCGCCAGTGCCCGTCGCTGTAATTGAGTCCGGCCCAAACCGGTTCCCCGTTAACCATTCCTTTGTCTTTAGTAGGAATTTCACCACCAAGTAATTCTTTGATCTGATCGAGCCGGGCTTTTCGGTAATTTTCCAAATCCATCTGTTGCAACTCAATGAGTTTTTCCCTGAAATCGGGATCATTGCTGATGGTGTTCGGACTTATCCACGTTTCGGCCACAGTGCCGCCCCACGATGTATGGATGAGTCCGATCGGAACATTTAATTCCTGATGCAAATTCCGTCCGAAAAAGTAACCCACAGCAGAAAAACCGGCTACGGTCTCGGGGGAACACTCCACCCATTCTCCTTCGGAAATATCATCCTGCGGAAATTGGGCAACGGTTCGCGGAACGGTAAACAAACGTATGCCTGGGAAATTTGCTTCTGCTATTTCTTCTTCATGATTGTTGCTTTGGTCAACCCGCCATTGCATGTTCGACTGGCCCGAACAAATCCAGACCTCCCCTACCATCACATTTTGCAGTTCGATGGAATTTTTCCCTTTGATAGTAAGTGTATGAGGACCGCCATAATCCTGAATAGGCAATTTAACCTGCCATTTCCCTTCGTTACCGGCTCTTGTGCGAACTGTTTGTCCGTTAAAAGCAACGATTATGCGTTCACCACTATCGGCCCAGCCCCAAACCGGAATTTCAATTCCCTGTTGCAAAACCATGTTGGAACTGAATATTTTGGGAAGTTTTACATCGGCATTGGCCTGACATATCAAAAAAATCAAAGCCATGGTGGCCCAAACGTTGTTTAATCCCTTTTTCATCTCCATTCTTTTTAATATACAGTCAAATCTATTAAAAAATTAGGTTTGCCAAAGTAAAAAATCCCGGCAGATTCAAATACATGAAAAATAATCAGGCCTGAATGTAATATCAGATAGTTATATCTTACTTATATTTTATAACAAGGTGTCAGTAAATAGTGCGATTTTTTGTAAAAAATAAAATCTTATTAAAAAATTTTAATAATTGCTTGGATTTGTTAAAAATGTTTATTTAACTTGCGCTAGTTTTTACAGCTATGACCAATGATATTAATTCGAGAAGATAAAACAACCCAACTCTCCGGTAACGGTTTGAAAAAATACCGTCAGAAAAAGAAAATCATGCATTTGTTGTACAAGCATGAAATGCTTTCCGGTCCGGTTATCAGCAAAAGAATAGGTGTGAGCCTTCCCACTGCCATTTCTCTATTGAATGAGCTTACGGAGTTAAATTACATTGAATCCCGGGGGACGGGAGAATCGCGCGGAGGAAGAAAACCTGCACTTTTCGGATTGTCAAATAATTTCATTTTTATTATTGCATGTGAAATTGAACGTTACCGCGCTAAAATAATTATATACAATTCAAACAACCAGGCAGTTACACCACTTGTTAAATTTGAAACGTCAATAGATGACGATCAGTTGGTGGATAAAATATACCAAAACGCCAAACACCTGATTACAGAAAATAGAATTGACGAAAAGCGTATTTTGGGGGTTGGTATTACCATGCCCGGTTTGATTGATGAAGTTCAGGGAATGAACTTTACCATTAAAAATAAAGCCTGCCAAAATGTAAAAAAACGCCTCGAAGATAAATTTGGAAAATTGGTTTACGTTAATAACGATGCCCGGATGCAGGCTTATGGCGAATACATATTTGGCGCTGCAAAAGGACATAAAAATGCCATTGTAGTTACCTGGAGTTATGGCATTGGTTTGGGAATAATTGTTGACGGCAAACTCTATAATGGTTCCAGCGGGTTTGCCGGAGAGCTTTCGCATATACAACTGGTAGAAGACGGAAACCTGTGTATTTGCGGAAAACGAGGCTGTCTTGAAACCGTTGCTTCAGCTTATGTTTTAGAGCGGGAAGCTAAAAAGGGAATAGTGGAAAACAGAATATCCCAACTTACCGAACAGTTTAAAAAAAATCCTGAAGCTTTAAAACCCGAAGATGTAATCAGTGCAGCCCGTTCAGGAGATGAATTCTCCATTCACCTGTTGCATCAGGTTGGACTAGCTTTAGGCAAAGGGCTATCAGTAACCCTTCAGCTTTTAAACCCCGATATTATTGTGCTTGGCGGGCCAGTTTCGGCAGCCAATCAGTATGTACTTACTTCCATTCAGCAATCACTTAATAAATATTGTCTGGAACAAATTTATGCCAACACAAAAATTGTAGTGTCTGAAATCTGGGAACAGTCCGGTTTATTAGGTGTTACAGCTATGTTATTTCAAAAGCTTTTCAGCGATTTACACAATTAATATATGTAAACAATGAGAGAGAGAGTCTTTTTACTAATTACTAATTTAAATTAAAATTCTATGCGAAAGGTTTTTTTCACTTTAGCAATGTGTTTTGTGCTGATAGCAAGCGCAATGGCACAGCAAACAGTAACGGGTACCGTTACTGATGAAGAAGGCATCGGAATCCCCGGTGTTACTGTACTTGAAAAAGGAACTGCAAATGGAACAATTACCAGTATCGATGGCGTTTATTCGCTTCAGGTTTCTCCAAATGCAACACTTGCATTTTCTTTTGTCGGACTACAAACCGTTGAAGAACAAATAAATGGTCGTTCTGTAATTGATGTAACCCTGGTTGCAAGTGCAATCGGTTTGGAAGAAGTAGTTGTTACTGCTTTGGGCATTTCAAAAGAGAAAAAATCACTGGGATACGCCGTAACCGAAGTTGGCAGCGATGAAATTTCCCTGGTTAAAGACCACAACCCGGCTAACTCTCTTGCAGGTAAAGTGGCCGGTGTTGTTATTACTCAGGGAACCGGTGGCCCGGGAGGAGGATCGCGGGTAATTATTCGCGGAAATAATTCAATTACCGGAAATAATCAGCCGCTGATTGTTGTGGATGGTGTTCCCATCGACGACTCCGGAGTGAACAGTGGTGGAAGTGTTTACAGTAGCCAGATTTCCGGAGGTGGTATAACTGATATTAATCCTGATGATATCGAATCCATTTCGGTGTTAAAAGGTCCTAATGCTGCTGCATTGTATGGTTCGCGTGCAGGTAACGGTGTACTGTTAATTACAACCAAAAAAGGTACCCGGGGCCGTGGTTTGGGCGTTTCGGTAAATTCCAACATCACTTTTGATACTCCTATGGTTTTGCCCGAATACCAAAACGAGTATGGCCAGGGCTCTCAAGGAAATGTGCCAGGAAACCTAACCGATCTGAAAAATTCATCGGCATCGTGGGGGCCAAAGTTCGATGGTAGCAGCAAACTTTATTACACGGGAGAGAACAGGCCTTACTTGGCGCAACCCGACAATGTAAATGACTTTTTCAGGACTGCTGGGAAATATGTCAATTCTCTGTCGTTGGATGGTGGAGGTGAAAATTATTCCATGCGTTTTTCGTACACGAATAATTATACCGAATCCATGCTGCCCAATTCCGATTTAACCAGTCACAACTTCAACCTGCGTGGTCTTGTGGATTTAACCGACAGGCTTTCGCTCGATGCAAAGGCTACTTATTTTATTCAGGACCTGAACAATAGGGCTTCTCAAGGCTCAGAGGGAGTTTTGGCTTATGTTCTAGGTATGCCCCGAAATGTGGATATTGAAGATTTGAAAACGTATCAGATACCTGAAGAATCACTGAATTCTGTTTCCTACAGTGCTTTAGGCGCCAATCCTTACTGGGTTTTACAACATGACAGGAATTACAACAACCGCGAACGTTTACTGGGTTTTGCGAAAATTACTTACCAGTTTGCCGATTGGCTTTCAGCTTTTGCGCGGCTGGGTACTGATGTGGCATATGTAAAATCGGAGAGCGTGAATCAGCCCGGACATCATTTTTACCGGTCTGGCAGGTTAAATTTTTCAAATAGCCGGAACTCAGAAACCAATGCCGACTTTCTTTTAATGATTAATAAGACCATTACCGAGGATTTGAATCTCTCAGTTAATTTGGGAGGAAACCATTCCTACCGAACAGGAGAAGGAATGAGTATTTACGGCGAAAATTTTAAAATTCCAACCCGCGCCACGGTTGCCAATGCTGTCGTTCAACTGCCATCTTATACTCCATTAAACAAGCACATCATCAACTCACTCTACGGACAAGTTTCTTTGGCCTACAGAAATTTTGCTTATCTCGATATCACTGGCAGAAATGACTGGTCTTCAACACTAGCCGAAGGAAACCGATCTTATTTTTACCCATCTGTTACTGCTTCATTTTTAGCAAGCGAACTCTTTGATCCGGATAGGGAAATTTTTAATCTGCTGAAAGTTAGGGGAAGCTGGGCAAATGTGGGTAACGACACTGCCCCGTACCAGTTGAACCCATACTACAATCTGGCATCTGACGGATATCTTGGACTTACGCAGCTTTCACGGCCCAGCGTTAAATTTAATCCCGATTTAAAACCGGAAAACATAGCATCTCTGGAACTTGGTTTGGAAGCAAGCTTACTAAACAACCGCTTATTTTTCGATTTTTCCTGGTACAACATTTCAACAACCGACCAGATTTACGATGTTCCGGTACCTGCATCAACCGGTTACAGTACATTTAGGGAAAACATCGGTGAAATGACCAATAAAGGAATCGAATTTTTACTGGGTGGAATTCCTGTAAAAACCAGAGATTTTAGCTGGCAGCTTTCAACAAACTTTTCATCCAATAAAAATGAGCTTGTTGAACTAACCGAGGACCTGGAAAGCCATGTATTTAATTCTACCAACTCCGGTAATCTCAGCATTCAGGCTACCGTTGGCGGTGGTTATGGCGATCTCTACGGAACTACATTGCGAACAAATGATGCCGGACAAATTGTGGTAGATGCCAACGGAAGACCTCAGGCTTCTACTGATAAAGTATTTCTTGGTAATTCTCAACCCGACTGGATGGGAGGTTTGAGCAATACATTCACCTACAAAAATTTATCAATGCGGTTTCTTATTGATGCAAGAATAGGAGGTGAAATATTTTCGCAAACCGCCGCTTCGCTTATTGGTTTGGGCGTTACAACAGAAACATTGCAATATCGTGAAGAAGGGATAACGGTAGATGGTGTAGTAAAACAAGCCGACGATTCCTATGCCCCAAATACGGTACAAATCAGCGCCCAGGATTACTGGGGAGCTATTGCGGGCATTGCTTCAGAACATGTTTACAAACAATCGAATATCCGATTGCGTGAATTTGTTCTTTCATACAAGGTGCCGTCCTCTTTACTCTCCAATATATTTATTCAGGGTGCCGACATCGGCTTAATTGGTCGAAACCTGTTCTTTATCTATAAAGATGTAAAACATGTTGATCCTGAAGCCAGTTTGGGTACCGGAAACAACGGGCAGGGCATTTTGTCATACAACTTGCCAACAGCCAGAAGTATCGGATTTAATATCAATGTTAAATTTTAAAAGTTGTTCAAAATGAAAAATATATTTAGGATACTCATAATTATTGGGGCAGTTTTTCTCTTAACAAACTGTACCGAAAATTTCGATGAAATTAATACAAAACCTGATGCTTTTACTACTGAAGAAGTCAGTGCCAAGTTCTTCTTAACCAGTCCTCAGTACAGGCTATATGCGCCCGACCGCTATCCCTACTGGCGTGCCCACCTTATCCACATGGATCGCTATGCCGGCCATTTTTGTTTTGGCATGAGAGGCAGTTGGTGGAGTGATGAATTGGGATATTCCTACAATAGTGGTTATACGGATGCAGCCTGGGATTGGCTTGCAAACTATATTGGCGGACTGGATAACTATATGCGCCTCACCGATGTGGGGGGTGAATTTGAAAACCAGTACATGTTTGCTATTGGGCAAATTATGCGCGGCTTGTATTTTCAGATGTTTACCGATGTTTTTGGAATGATCCCTTATACAGAAGCAACCAATCCGGATATTACCCTGCCAAAATTTGATGACCAGCGTACCATTTACCAGGGATTAATTGCAGAATTGGATCAGGCTATGGCAACTATTGGTGATGCAACCCGAACCGGTGCGAATGTAGATGATGTTGCGGAAAATGACATTTTTTGCAATGGTGATTTACAAAAATGGAAAAGATTGGCAAATACCCTTAAACTGCGCATTGCTATGCGTGCTTATGGTGCCCAGGGAGCCGATTTTGCGACTGCTGCAATAACATCGGCATTAAATGCACCCCTGCTGGAAACCTCTGCCGATAATGTATTAATGAAAAAAGACGAAATCATTTCCCAATGGGCAAGTGCAAGTTACGGCGATATTTGGTATAATTTTGGTACCGGCTCTGACTGGACAGTGGGTAAAACATTAATTGATGCCCTGAGAAACAATAATGATCCCAGATTACCTTTTTATGCCAAACCAGCAAAAGGAGGAACTGTTGTTATTGAAAAGCCCGACGGACCCGAGGCTGAAAGGCACGATAAGCGTATTAATTATATTGTAAATGTTCTTACCGAGGCAGGAGTGGAATATACAAAAACTGATTTGGAGAATGGAGCTGTTGAGATTTCTATGCCTGAAAATATGTATTATGTAGGCCAGCCAACCAGAATTAACGGAAGAACCAAGTCTTATATGGCATACGAATTTTTCTCCACGCCGGCAGAAGACATTATCCGTGCAAAAAATTCCGGATATATCAGAGAAGAACTTGTTATGGCTTCGGCAGAAGCTTATTTTTTAAAGGCAGAAGCTGCCGTCCGTGGGCTTGGCTCTGGCGATGCTAATAGTTTGTACCAGGAAGGAATTCGCCAGGCCATGAAATTATGGGGAGTAAGCGATGGCGACATTGAAACCTATATTTCCAGCGAACCAATGGCACAATTAAGTGGTACACAGGAAGAACAAATTGAAAAAATTGCCACACAGCGATGGCTTGCTGCTTATACCGATGGCTTTGAGGCTTGGGCAATTGTCAGAAATTTGGGTTATCCTGCCGAACTTGCACAAGGTGTGAGCGATCCGGATATTTTTGGACTGGGTGATATCAACGGAAAATATCCGCAGCGACTCCGTTACGGAAACAATGCCAGAAACACAAACACATCAAACTACAACACAGCAGTTTCGCAACAAGGAGCCGACACACAGGAAACCAAACTGTGGTGGGCAAAATAATTCATGTGTGTTAATTAAAAAAAGAGGCTGACTTTTAAAGTCAGCCTCTTTTTTAGTGAATCATATTTATTTTTATGCCTAATTTATCAGAATCAACTTTTGAACAGTCCATGTAATGTTACACGTTCAACTGGCTTTCGGCTTCGGCAGCTACCCTTACTCCGGTTGTTCCGCCTCGTTTCAGCTCCACATCCACCGGTTCGTTGGTCTTCCACGAGCCGTTACTGAAATCGGGTATTTCAATGGAATTGGAACGGTTGGCAACCGACCATTCGCTCAACGGAGCAATCACACTCCATAAGGCTGCATCGTAAACGTCCTGGTCCAGCGGAATGCCGTTGCGCAGGCAGTCGATGAGGCGCCAGTCCATCATGAAATCCATGCCGCCATGTCCGCCAATTTGTTTGGCCATATCTCCAACCAGTTTTACAATTTCGGGCGTGTATTGTTCTTCCAGCACTTTCATCTCATCGGCATCGAAAAAGCTGTGCCCTTTGGCAATTTTCCCTGGCAGCGGGTATTTCCGGGCAAAGCCTTCGGTACCGCTCACCAGGTGAATGCGCGAATAGGGTCGCGGGCTTGTTACATCGTGCTGAATCATAATGGTTTTTCCCTTGTTCGTGCGTATGGTAGTTGTGTTCATATTCCCCCGGTAGCTGTCGGTGGCAAACGATTCATAAAACCCGTCCTCAGCCGCCAATTCAGCCGCCATTTTTCCCATCTGAAAATCGTTGGTTGACATAGATGTGAGGTAGTCCATTTTATCGCCACGGTTTACATTTAGAATCTGGCAAACCGGCCCAATACCATGCGTTGGATACAAACTGCCGTTGCGTTGCTGGTTTTCCCTGAGCCGCCACATATCAGAATAGGAATCTTTGCCAAAATTATTTTTTAGCAGATCGTGAATGTAAGCGCCTTCAGTATGAACAATTTCCCCGAAAAATCCCTGGCGGGCCATGTTCAGGGTAAGCAGTTCGAAAAAGTCGTAGCAGCAATTTTCCAGCATCATGCAATGTTTTTTGGTGCGTTCCGAAGTTTCCACCAGTTGCCAGGCTTCTTCAACTGTAGCTGCGGCAGGAACCTCGGTAGCTGCGTGCTTGCCGTTTTCCATGGCATAAACACACATAGGCGTATGCAGGTCCCACGGGGTTGCAATATACACCAAATCCACGTCTGCACTTTCACACAATTCCATCCATGCGTCTTCGCTGCCGGTGTATTCTTTGGCTTTTGGCAAGCCGCGGTTCTCCAGTATCCGTTGCGAACGTTCCACTCCGGCCGGGTTTTTGTCGCACAAAGCGGTGATTTCCACTCCTTCAATGTTCGACATTCTCGAAACGGCTCCCGGTCCGCGGTTTCCAAGCCCGATGAACCCAACGCGAACGGTTTCGAGCTTTGGTGCTGCATATCCGCACATGTTAAATTGTTGTGGATGCGATTTTTCAACCGCCTCTTTTATGGCGGCCAAAGCTGACTCCTCGCTTCCGGTTCCTTGTTTCCCGCATGAGGTCAGGCCCCCCGAAAGTACACCGGCGCTGGCGACTCCGGCAATCTGAAAAAATTTCCTCCTGTTTGTTTTCATTTTGAAACTGGTTTTTAGTTCTGAATTTATTTTAAAAGTATTATTTCTGAATCTAAAAAGTTTAAAAATACAAAATAAAAATGCAATTCGCGATTTTTTAAAGGAAAAATAACGCTGTACATTACTTTTTTTTATCTTAGTTCGCTTAAAATAGGAAATTGATTTTACCGGGCACACAGTTAATGTATTTTTGGGATGGTTTTCTAAACTTGTTAAACAGAATTATTATGAAAAAAATTTGGCTTTCTGTGGTATTTTCGCTTTTGGTTGCTTTTGTTTTTGCCCAGGATGAGGTGGCAAAAACCGGATGGAATTTCGGTGCATTGCCCACCATTACGTTCGATACCGATTTGGGGTTTCAATACGGCGCTCTGGTGAATTTGTACAACTACGGCGACGGTACCCGCTATCCCAACTACAACCATTCGCTTTATTTCGAAGTATCGCGATTTACAAAAGGCAGCGGAATTAACCGGTTTTACTACGATTCTGACCAATTGATTGAAGGCTTGCAAACATCACTCGATATTAGCTTTCTTTCCGATCAGGCTTATGACTTTTACGGGTTTAACGGGTTCGATGCTGTGGTAAATCCTGACTGGATTGAAGATACTCAACCTGAAAATATTTATAAGACGCGGATGTTTTACAAATACGACCGAAAAATGTTCCGGTTTAAAATGGATTTGCAAGGAAAAGTTTCTGGAAACAAACTTCGCTGGGCTGCCGGCATGAATCTGCTGAATTTTAAAGTAGGTTCAGTAAACATTGATAAATTGAATAAAGGGAAAGATGAAGATTTGTTACCTCCTGTTGAAGATCAACCAGGACTATATGAAAAATACCAGCAGTGGGGAATTATTTCCCCGGAAGAAGCCGACGGTGGTTTTGTGCCCGAACTAAAAGCCGGTTTGGTTTACGACACACGCGATAACCGTCCCAATCCCATGAAAGGAATCTGGACAGAAGCCGTGCTGGTTGGCGCCCCTGAGTTTTTAGGCGCTGAAAGTGGGTTTGCCAAGCTGAGCCTCACCCACCGGCAGTATTTTACGCTTATTCCCAACGATTTATCGCTGGCTTACCGGTTGGCCTATCAAATTACCATTGCCGGAGACGTACCGTTTTACTATCAAACCCAGGTCATTGTTTCTGAGCTGAAAGGCGCTGCATCAGAAGGGTTGGGAGGAGCCAAAACGTTGCGCGGCATTCGCCGTAACCGCATTGTGGGTGACGGATTTTTTTACGGAAACGTGGAAGCCCGCTGGAAGTTTGCCCGTTTTCAGTTCATCAACAACAACTTTTATCTTGGTTTGAACGGGTTTATGGACTTTGGGCAGGTAACCAAAAAGATTGAATACAATACCGGTTTTCATAGCACTTATTTTGATGCACATCGAAATTTCGATAATGATGCCGAAAAAATGCACTTTTCCTATGGCGCAGGCCTGCGTATTGTGATGAACCAGAACTTTGTAATTGCCGTTGACTACGGTATGGCTGCCGACGAGCGCGATGGCGATTCGGGTCTGTACATTGGGCTAAACTACCTCTTTTAAAATTGTATAAAAATGAAACGATTTAAACCGGTTTTACTCATACTGGTGAGTGTTGTGCTCATCCAGGTTTCATGTTCTCAACCAAACAAAAACGATAAATTAAGTGGTCTTTCGGCTGATACCTTGCAGCTTGCCCACGCAAAATTACAGGAATACATCGATCAGGAAAAGCTGGCAGGAATTTCGGCCCTGATTTATAAAGATGGGAAAACGGTTTACCGTGAGAACCTTGGATTCGCCGATTTGGAAACGGAAAAACCCATGGCTGATGACGCCATTTTCAGGATTTTTTCGATGACTAAACCCATTACCGCTGCAGCTTTAATGACTTTGTACGACGAAGGAAAATTTAAGCTTGACGACAAAGTTTCCGAATTTATTCCTGAATTTGCAGAAACCAAAGTCTATAACTCAGAAACCAAAACTTTGGAGACACAGGAAAATGAATTGAGCATCCGGCATTTATTGACGCATACGTCGGGAATTCCCTACGGCTGGGATCAAAATGCTTATGTAGATTCGCTTTACCGGGCAACCGGTGCAGGCGGTTGGGATGGAACCATTGGCGAAAAGGTGAAAATAATCGCATCGTTACCTTTGAAATTTCAGCCCGGAACCAAATGGGAATACGGGCTTTCAATTGATGTAGCAGGATACCTGGTTGAAGTTTTGTCGGGAATGCCACTGGATGAATACATGAAAGTTACATTTTTTGATCCGCTGGGAATGGACGATACCGGTTTTTACACTCCCGAAGAAAAACACGGCCGGCTGGCAGGGCTTTACTCGTTACAATCGGGGAACCTGGAAGAGGCCCGGGGAGGAATGAGTATGGCATTTAAAAATCCGGTTACCCTTTTTGCGGGTGGCGCCGGACTGGTTTCCACCATAGATGACTACCTGACTTTCAGCAAAATGTTATTAAACGGGGGCGAACTCAACGGCACACGCATTCTATCCGAAGAAGCTGCCGGACTCATTTTAACCGACCAGTTACCCGAAGGCGCTACCTATGAGAATAATATGGGATACGGACTTGCCGGTGGTGTTAATCTCATCAGCGGCGAATATGGCTGGGCCGGGGCGGCTTCCACCAAATTCTGGATAAATTCGCAGCAAAATATGATTGTAATTACCATGGCACAACTTATGCCGGCTGATTATTCGTATGCCGATGCGTTTAAGAAAATTTTGGATCGTGCGGTAGTGAATTGATTATATTTCAGTTTTTTACCCGCATAAACCGGAACATTTTCAATAGACAGTTGGGCAGCGGATGGTGGCTGCGTATGCGGAAATCTTATTTTATTCTCCTGGAAATGATTTTATTCTCAGGATTTCTTCTGCAATCCCATATCATAATGATGAGGATTAAATCTTCAAAAATTTCATAAATAATTTGATAATTATTGATTATTAAAACCCTTACAGTTTCAAAATCGGTTTGTATTCCCAAAAATGGATTTTGCGACAATAATTTTATGCGTTTCCGGAAATGTAAATAAAGTTTCCTGCTGTATTCTGAAGAGCCATTTCGTTTATTGTAGAATTCAAAAATATTAATCAAATCTTCTCTGGCTTTAAGTGACCATTCTATTTTGTATCGAACCATTCCTGGACTTGATTGTGAAATTCATTGTTTGAGATAGTAGTACCATTTTTTAACTGTTCCCGCGCTATATAAATTCGCTTCTTTTCTAAATCATTTAATATATATTTTTCGGAGATAATTTTTGATTCCAACAGATTCTTTAAGTCTTGTAAAAAAGATTTATCTTCTATGTGAGTTAAATGTTCTGCAATGATATGTTTCAATTCTGCTGTTCCCATGTTATTATAAATTAACATTCAAATATACATGTTTTCAAAATGAATTCCAATCGAATCCAGTCAGGCCTGCAAGTAAAAGAAACAAATATTTCAGTTTTTTACCCGCATAAACCGGAACATTTTCAGCAGCCAGTTGGGCAGCGGATGGTGGCCCCGTTTACGGAAATCGACAAACCAGCCAATCTTTTTCAGGATGGGTATTTTGTGGGTTTCCACAAACTCGATGAGTGTTCCTTCCGGTGCCTGAATGTAGGCAAAGTTACCGGCCGCCTCGCCCATATCGAAACTGTCCGAATCGCGGGCGCTGTCAACAGAAAACGGAAAACCGGCCTCCCTGGCCTGTTCACGCAAATTGTCCATGCCGTTGATGTCGAAACAAAGATGAATAAAGCCGGGATCGCCCCAAATACGGCCTTCGTAAGTATGGCGGGGCTGCCGGTCGAGTGCCTGAACCAGTTCGATGTAAGAAGAACCGAAAAACGGGCTGAATGCGCCGCTTTTTTTGTCTGAATGTTTTAGCAATACCCGTCTGAATTTTCCTTTCCCTCCCGGAAGTTTAGAAAAATCGGAGAAAGTGCCTGTTTTATCGTAGGCAATCTTATCGTATTGCAAAATATCCTGGTAAACTTTCAGGCTTTCGTCCATATTTTTAACGCCAATTACAGCACCGAGTATTCCTCCGTTCACTGATTTTTCGCGCCGGAAAACTTCCTTTTCGTATTTCACCTCCCAAAGGTTTCCGTAAGGGTCTTTCAGGTAAAAGTGCTCATTTCCTGCAGGGTCTTTTGATATTTCTCCCAGGATGTGAAGGCCGGAGTCTGAAAATTTCTGAAATGCCTTTTGAATGTTGTCGGTTTTCAGTTTTCCTGCATTAATACCCAAATCGCCAAGTTGAATTTCAAAACCAGCAGGTTCAGGCTTTTTCCCTTTGTGCTGCCATATTTCAAAACCTCCGCCACCGCGCATATTCAGCGCCAGCACAGCGTGGCGTGGACGGGGTTTGCCACCGGTGTAGGGCAGCATTAGTTCGGCAATTGCTTCGTCCTCAAACATGCGTATGTCCATGGCAAAATGCTCTCGATACCACCTCCAGGCCTCCTGAAGGTTTTCAACGCCAACGCCCAACTGTTGTATTCCATTAATTTTTACTGTCATTTTTTCGTTTTCTTTTTTACAACGGTTTCACCTTCGATACCATATAATAATAGAGTGAAGGAAAAAATCTTCGAATATAAACCATAATCAAATCTACACCGCCAACCAAAACCTCTTTTCGTTCGTTTTTTAACCCACGACAAATTTTGCGGGCTGTCCATTCCGCACTTTTGCCTTTGTTCTGTCCCTCATCCATCTGGCCGTGCGGTTTTCCGCTTTTGCTTAACGCATTTACCGATACATTGGTTTTAATACGGCCGGGAATAATTACCGAAACGCGGATGTTGTTTTTCTTGTTCTCTGCCCGCAGGCTTTCAAAAAAACCGTGCAGTGCATGTTTCGATGCAGAATAGGCCGAACGGTAAGGAAACCCGAATTTTCCAACAATGCTTGATGTGACAGCAATTTGTCCGCCGCCATTTTCAATCATCCAAGGCAAAATGGCTTTGGTAAGTGCTACTGTTCCAAAAAAATTCACCTCGAAAATTTTCCGGTCAACTTCCACGGGAGTTTCGGTTACAAAGGACCGCTGACTGATACCGCCAAAATGGTAAAGGCCATCCACTTTTGTTTTTTCTGAAAGCAGGGTTTGAGCTGCTGAGTTTACTGATTCTTCGTCGCCCAGATCGAAAGGAAGAATCCAGACAGTGCTACCGTTTTTTTTACAGGTTTCCGCCACATTTTTCAGTGCCTTTTTGTTTCGGGCCGAGAGAATGAGGCGGACTTTCCTTTTGGATAATTCCACAGCTACTGCCTTGCCGATACCCGAGGAGGCGCCGGTAACCCAGATGTTTTTGTCAGAAAAGTTCATTTTTATTCTCCTTTTGAAGTTTGCGAAGATAATAGATTATTGTACTTTGTTAATTTATTGCAGGAATTTATTATTTTTAACCGAATTTAAAACCTACACATCATGTTAAAAGAAAGAGTACTGAAAGCGTTGAATGAACAGATTAATGCAGAGCAATATTCCGCCCTGCTTTATTTGTCGATGTCGGCCTGGTTCGAAGATAAAGGATTGCCCGGGTTTGCCAACTGGATGTATGTGCAATACCAGGAAGAACTGACACACGCAAATAAAATTTTTAAATATGTCATTGAACGCAGCGGAAAAGTGGAACTTAAAGGCATCGAACAAATGCCGGTTGAGTTTGAAAGCGTGCTGCAGGTGGTTGAAAAGACACTGGAACATGAACGATACATTACAGAGCTGATTAATAATTTGGTTGATGTGGCCTTTGAAGCACGAGACCATGCAACACAAAGTTTTCTGCAATGGTTTGTGGATGAGCAGGTAGAAGAGGAAGCCAACGTAACTGAAATTCTCGACAGTTTGAAGCTGATTGAAGGCAAAGGTAACGGATTGTTTATGCTCGAACGCGAACTGCGTCAGCGTTCCTTTGTTGATACAACTCAGGCAGCAGAATGATTTAACAGTTTTATAACGAAGAATCTCAAGGCTGCCATTGTGCAGCCTTTTTGTTTGTCAAAATATGGAATTTAAAGAACAGGCTTTTACCCGTTACC
>Ga0209614_1001821_pt1 | contig 15048 bp, 12 predicted proteins | sample BlaSprsedimmetaG_FD_185484 | JGI IMG/M metagenome (GOLD analysis project Ga0209614, IMG submission 185484) | Hot spring sediment bacterial and archeal communities from California, USA to study Microbial Dark Matter (Phase II) - Blank Spring... ... | reverse complement strand
CCTCCCGCCGCCGCAGGCCGGCCAGCACCGCCGCCCTCGACCGCCCCGCCAGCTCGTTCAACTCCACCGTCCGCCGCCCGATGAGCCGATGCGGCTCCAGTCGCCCGACCTGTTCGTAGCTGTCCACCAGCCGCCGTTGCAACCCGGCCATCCGCCGCCGCATCGCATCGACCAAGTCCGACTCCAGCGTATCGAGGCGTTGCGCCGCCTCGGCCGCCAGCGACAGAGGCTCGCGAAACACCCAACTGGCCAGCACCCGCTCCAGCCGCTGGCCCGCCAGCTCCAGCCGCCCCCGCGCCATCGCCTCCAGCCGCCGCCAGAAATACCCCAGCCTACCCAGAACCTCCACCTTATCGGGCACGGCCGTCACCCCCGCCTTCGTCGGCGTCGAGGCCCGTGCATCGGCCACCAGGTCCGCCACCGTCGTATCCACCTCGTGCCCCACCGCGCTGATCACCGGAATCTTCGACGCATAGATCGCCCTGGCCACCGCCTCCTCGTTGAACGCCCACAGGTCCTCCAGCGATCCGCCGCCACGGCCCACAATAAGCACATCGAGCTTCAGTTCCGCGTTGCGCCGGTTCACATCGGCGATGGCCGCCGCAATCTCCGCGGCCGCCCCCTCCCCTTGCACCGCCACCGGATACAGAAACAGCCGTACGCACGGCCACCGGCTCCAGATGCTGTCGCGGATATCGTGCACGGCCGCCCCCGAGCCGCTCGTCACAATCCCGATCCGCATCGGATACGCCGGCAGCGGCTTCTTGTGCTCCTCATCGAACAGCCCCTCGGCCCGCAACTTCCGCACCATCTGCTCGAAGGCCAACTGCAGTGCCCCGACCCCCTCCGGTTCGAGCTTATCGACATACAACTGATACCGCCCCCGCGCCGCGTATACATCCACGTGTCCGGTCGCCAGCACCGCCATCCCATCCTCTACCCGAAACCGCACCGCCCGGTACTTACTCGACCACATCATGCAGTCCAGCACCGCATGCGCGTCCTTGAGCGAGAAGTAGCAGTGCCCGCTCCCATGCCGCTTCCATCCGCTGATTTGGCCCCGCACCACCAGCGTCGAAGGCAATCCCTCCTCCACGACGGCCTTGACCATCGCGTTAACCTGCGTAACCGAGAGAATCGTCCGTGTCGGATCCATCCGTCCTCAATCCAGCCGGATTCCCTGTTGCTTGAGCCAGTCCTTCAATTCCCCCATCTCGTTGTTGAAGATGTCGCTGTCGTAATCCTCTTCCAGTTTCTGGATATTACCCGCCAGCTCCGGCTGCTCCCGCACCGCCTCATCGAGGCGTTTCTCGAACGCCTCGCCCAGTTTCACCAGATCGTCCATATCCACGTCGAGGTCCATTATCCCGATCAGCCTCCGTGTCACGGCCGCCACGCACTTGGGATTCTGACCCTGGACATACGCCGGCACCGTCGCCATGATGCTGATCATGTTCAGGCCCCGCTCGGCGCACTGCTCCGTCAGATACGTCACAATGCTGGCCGGCCCGTCGTAATTCGTGGACTTGATCCCGTAGTGGGAGAAGGTGTCCATGTATTCCGCATTCGAAGCCGAGCAGAACAGGCGGGGCTCCCGCGTGTGCGGAACCAGTCCCGCGACGCTCCCGATGAACACGATCTCCCGGACGTCGAGCTCATCGCACAGGCCGAAGATGCACTCGGCGAACTGCGCCCAGTTCAGGTTGGGTTCCTTGCCGAGAAACAGAATCAGATTGTGTGTTTCGCTGACATAGAAGGCGTCCCTCGGCACTTCAAACCGCTTGATCAGCCCGTCCGAGATCGTCGTGTGCGGCCGAAACAGCGCCGTGACCTCCATCAGTCCCGGAAAACTGTAGATGTAGAACCCCTCCGGATCGATCTCCGCGAACTTCTCGGCGTCCAGCCGGTCGATCAGATACCGCACCGTGCCCGTGGAGACCTCACCCCCGTCCATCCAGCCCGAGAACCCCACCAGCAGCCTCGGCTGCTTCAACTCGGGCTTCTCGAAGATTCTGAGTTTCTCGGCCGCCATATCACCCCCTATGCCCGTATGATGTCGGCGATCTTCATCAACCGGCTGATGTTGTCCCGTTCGGCCTCCGCCAGCTTGTCGAAGATGAACTTGATCGTCTCGTGCAACTCCGGAATCACCACGTGCTCCAGCACGTTTACCCGCCGCCGCGTCATCTGCAATTCCGTCGCCAGCAGCCGCGCCTGTTTCTCCTTCTCCGCCAGTTCGATCAACAGGTCAAACGCCCGCTCCAGGGCCAGTAGCGCAATATCCATTTCGCCGGACGTCGTGGCGTACCCATAGCACAGAATCCCCCCTGAAATCTCCTTCAGCAGCCGCGGCACCCGCACGTTCATGACGCCGGCGAACTCCAGCCCCAGGCTCAGCTTCTTCGTCGGCGCCGCCAGCGCCGCCCGCACATCCTCCGGCTCCATCGACGCCCTCGCCAGCATGAAACGCCGACACGTCTGAAGCAGGGCCTCCTCCACCCGCTTGCGGAGCGGCTGAATCTCCCTTGCAATCTGAATGAGCTGCCGCGAGATCTCATCCCGCTTCTCGCTCAGGAGCCGGTGCCCGCGCTTGGCGAGCACCACCCGCTTTCGCAGCCGCAGCAACTCCATACGTGTCGCGTTGACGTTGGCCAGCATCGATTCGTTTCTCCGTTATCCGTTCTGCCCGGCCGTATCCGAAGCGCCCTTGCGGAACCGCGGCATGTACTTCTCGATCAGCTTGGTGTCGATACGTTTGAGTTCCACGTTCTCGAACATGCTCAGCAGCTCCCACCCCAGGTCCAGCGTCTGCTGCACCGTCCGATTCTCATAATAGTCCTGCGAGATATACCGCGCCTCGAACTGATTGGCGAACTCCATGTACTTGCGGTCCTCATCCGACAGTGCCGCTTCGCCCATGATCGTCGCCAGTTCCTGGCACTCCTTGCCCCTCGCGTATGCGGCGTAAAGCTGGTTGTACAGGTCCGCGTGGTCTTCTCGCGTCTTGCCGTGGCCGATGCCCTTGTCCTTCAACCGCGACAGGCTCGGCAGCGCATCGACCGGCGGCGAGACGCCCTTGCGATGGAGGCTCCGCCCCAGAATAATCTGCCCCTCGGTGATATAACCCGTCAGGTCCGGCACGGGGTGCGTCTTGTCGTCTTCCGGCATGGTCAGCACCGGCACCATCGTAATCGAGCCTTTCTTGCCCTTGATGCGCCCGGCTCGCTCGTAAACCATCGCCAGGTCCGTGTAGAGGTAGCCCGGATAGCCCCGCCGGCCGGGCACTTCCTTGCGCGCGGCGCTGATCTCGCGCAGCGCCTCGCAGTAGTTCGTCATGTCGTTGAGAATCACCAGCACGTGCATGTCCTGCTCGAAGGCCAGATACTCGGCCGCCGTCAGGGCGAACCGCGGCGTGGCGATCCGCTCGATCGCCGGGTCGTCCGCCAGGTTCACGAACATCACCGCCCGCTCGATCGCCCCGGTGTTGTGCAGGTCGTCGATAAAAAACTGCGCCGCCTCGAACGTAATGCCCATCGCCGCGAAGACCACCGCGAACGCCTCCCCCTTGCCCAGAACCGTCGCCTGGCGGGCCAACTGCGCCGTCATGTTGTCGTGCGGCAAGCCTGAACCGCTGAACAGCGGCAGCTTCTGGCCGCGAACCAGCGGGTTGAGCCCGTCAATCGTCGAGATGCCCGTCTGAATGAACTCGTTGGGATAATCCCGTGCGTATGGGTTGATCGGCTTGCCGTTGATGTCCAGACGCTTGTGCGGGATAATCTGGGGCCCGCCGTCCTTGGGCACGCCCAGGCCGCTGAACACCCGGCCCAGCAGATCCGGAGAGACCCCCAGCTCCAGGGGTCTGGCCAGGAACCGCACCGTGCTGTGCTTGACATCGATGCCGGTGGTCCCCTCGAACACCTGCACGAGCACCTTGTCGTTCTCCACCTGCAGGATTTGCCCATGCCGGATGGACCCGTCCCCGAGCTCGATATCGACGATGTGCCCATACTTGGCCTCGTCGATGCTCTCGACGAGCATCAAGGGCCCCGCGATATCCACGACCGTTTGGTATTCTTTAATCGCTGGCATCTATTACTCCTGCTCTGTCATTCCGAGCGAAGCGAAGAATCTCTTCTTTTCGACGCCCAGACCCTTCGCTTCGCTCAGAGTGACAGCTCTGAGACAGTCTGTTCGTCATTGGTCCGTGGCCGCTACACCGTCACCGCGCCATGGAGATGCTTCATCTGTTCGTCGATCTTCTTGCGGATACCCTCAATACCGGTGATCGCCTTGTCCGGCTCGATATACTTGGCCCGGGCGATCTCCTCACGGACAGCCAGCTTCAGAATGTCCGAGGTCTCCACCCCGGCCTCCACCGCGCTCAACGCCTGTTTATGGAAATGCAGCACCATCTTGAGCATCTCAAACTGCTTGTCCATCGACGTGAACGTATCGACCGCATGGAACGCATTCTGGTGCAGATAGTCCTCCCGCAGCGACCTGGCCGTCGCCAGCGACATCCGGTCCTGCGGCGACAGCGCCTCGGCCCCGACCAGCCGCACGATCTCCAGCAATTCCGCCTCCTGCTCCAGCAGGCTCATCGCCTCCGTCGTCATCCGCTCCATTGCCAGACCCTGGTCCTTGTCCTTGAAGCAGCCCTTGAGATACTGCTTGTAGAACGAGTAGCTCGTCAGCCAGTCGATGGCGGGGAAATGTCGCTGGTACGCCAGTTCGCCCTTGAGCGACCAGAACACCTTGACCACGTGCAGCGTCGCCTGGACCACCGAGTCCGACAGATCGCCGCCCGGCGGGCTCACGGCCCCGATGATTGACAGCGCCCCCTCGCGTTCGGGCGAACCCAGACACTTGACGCGCCCGGCCCGCTCGTAGAACGACGCGATCCGCGCCCCCAGATACGCCGGATACCCTTCTTCAGCGGGCATTTCCTCCAGACGGGTCGAAATCTCGCGCATCGCTTCCGCCCAGCGGCTCGTGCTGTCGGCCATCAACGCCACCGTGTACCCCATGTCCCGGAAATACTCCGCCAGCGTGATGCCGGTATACACCGACGCCTCGCGTGCCGCCACCGGCATATTCGATGTATTGGCGATCAGCACCGAACGACGCATCAGCGGCTCGCCGCTGCGCGGGTCCTTCAGCTCCGGGAACTCCGTCAGCACGTCCGTCATCTCGTTGCCGCGCTCGCCGCAGCCGACGTACACGACGATGTCCGCATCCACCCACTTGGCCAACTGGTGCTGTACGACCGTCTTGCCCGTCCCGAAGGGCCCCGGCACGCACGCCGTGCCGCCCTTGGTGATCGGGAAGAACGTGTCGATGACCCGCTGGCCCGTTACGAGAATCTTCTCCGGCGCCAGCCGGCTCTTCAGCGGCCGCGGCCGCCGCACAGGGCACTTCTGCATCAGCGTCAGTGACTGCTCCTTGCCGTCGTCGCCCGCACAGACCGCCACCGTATCCGTCACCGTATACTCGCCCTCGTGGATACTCCGTATCGTCCCCGAAACACCCGGCGGAACCATGATCTTGTGCAGAACCAGCGATGTCTCCTGGACCTGCCCGATGATGTCGCCCGCCGAGACCTTCGCCCCGGCCTCCACCAGAGGCTTAAAATGCCATTGCTTCTTGCGATCCAGGCCCGGCATCGCGCTGCCGCGGCTCATGAACTCGCCTTCGGCCTCCACCAGCGAATCCAGCGGCCGCTGAATCCCATCGTAAATGCTCTCAATCAGCCCAGGACCCAGCTCGACGCTCAGCGGCGCCCCCGTGTTGACCACCCGCTCGCCCGGCCCCATGCCGCTCGTCTCCTCATACACCTGGATCGACGCCAGATCCCCGTGTAGTTCCACGATCTCGCCGATCAGGTTCAACTCGCCGACGCGGACCACGTCATACATCCGCGCCCCCGTCATGCCCTCGGCCACAACCACGGGGCCCGCCACCTTGATGACTCTGCCGGTCTGTGTCTCACTCATGTTCGACAACCTTCACTAATCGTTCTTAAGAATGTTGATGCCCGTAGCCAGTCTCAGCACCTCGCCCAGCGCCCGCGTGCCGAACCCCGTCGATTCCGTCGTGAATGGAACCACCGCGACACACGGCGTCGGGGCGTTCTCGTACTCCGCAAAGACCTCCTGGGCCGCCGGCGCCACGTTCTCCGCCACCACCACCAGCGCGTAACCACCGTCTCCGATCGCCCGGGCCTTCTCGACGATCTCCTCCCGGCCTTCGCCGACGGCGTACGTATCGAGCCCCAACGCCGAAAACGGCATCACAAAATCCGTACTGCCCAGTACCGCTATTCTTCCTTCCATCATGACACCCGATCCAGAATGAGCCTCGTGTCGAGACCGCTCTTCTTGGCCGTCAGAATCAGCCTCACCGTCCGTATCTCGTGCTCCTTCATCAGCAGATACGCGATAATCGGCTGCGGGCCGGCCGTGATCGTCGACGTCGATTTCAGGAACCCCATCAAATAGGCATCGGATTCCTGCTCGGCCTTCAAAAACGACTTGTCCGAAGCCGCATACGCCGCGCCGGCCTCCACCACCCGCTGATAGGGCGTCGCCCCGAACAGCGAGCTGAGCCCCTCAAGGCCCCCTTCCAGGCCCCGCTCGAACCGTTCGACCTCGATAAAACCCCCGTCCACCAGCACATCCCTGGCCCTGACGTCGGATTCCGTCAGCTTCAGTCGCAGCATCGTGCGGATATTCAGCAGGTCCGCCTGGACCCGAAACAACCCCACGAGAAACACGCTGCCCAGTTCGTACGCCCGGCTTAGGTAATAATCATTCTGTGCCCGGTCAATGGCGTAGTCGATCTGGCGGATGTCCTTGCCCTGGTAATACCCGAGCGTTCCCTCGTCAACGGCCTGGGCCAGATACGCCGGCAGCAGACTGAAAGACTGCTCCGTGAAGACCTGTCGCAGCATCTCGGCCGGGACGTTGCCCTCGTCGCTGTAGCCTTCGCCGGCCGGCTGGTCCGTCATGACTCGTCGAACCGCCAGGCGGATGTTTGCATAATCCACCCGCGACCTGAACAACTCCGTCACCCGCTCGTCCAGCATCAACTCCGCGAACAACTCCCGCGCCGCGATTCGTCTGGCCGACAACACATCCTCCACTGCCGCCAGTCCGCCCGCCGCCGCCACGACATACTCCGTGCTGCTCAGCGCCGCCGCTGCCGACTCGAAGCCGTCGGCGTTGACCATGTCCAACAGCATCGCCCGGCTCAGCAGGTGCATCTCAAGCGTCCGCACCTGCGCCGTCTGGAACATGTACCGCCAGTCGTCTTCGCCCACCGGCGGATACATGTGATAGTCAATTGTCCTGTCAGCCTTGATTGACGGCATCTGTCATCTCACGAGTATCATCAGGCCCCAAACCCGGCCGAATCAGCCGAACAACATGCCCGCCAATTCGATCTCCAGTTCCTTACGAGCCTGTTCCATCAAAACCGCGAACGAGACGTTCGTCATGATCTTGCCTCGACGCAGCACAAAACCGCCGCCGAGGTCCAGCCGCTGGTCGCTGAGCCGAACCGCCCCACGGCGGTCGTCCTCGCTCAGTCGCCGGTTCAACTCGGCGATCAGATCCTGCCCGATCCGCCGTTCGTGGCGGTCCAGGATCACCTCTTCTTCACCGGTCTCGACGGCCTCCAGCATCAACTTGGACGCCAGATTGCGGTACGCTTCATCCGGCAGGCCCTGCAACCGCTTCAGCGCTTCGGCGAAAACGCCGTCGAGCAGCGCCCGCTTTTCCGCGAGCAACTTCCGCGCGACCTCCATGCGGGCCGCCGCCAGCAGATGCGCCTTCTCTTCCGCGGCCGCCTGTTTGGCGAGGGTGTCCGTCTGCTGCTTATGGGCGTCGAGGTCTTTTTGCAGCCGCGCCCGCTCGTCCGAGGCCTGCTCCCTCGCCGCCGACAGAATCTCATCGGCCTGGCGTTGAGCGTCCGAACGAATCTTCTCTAAAACCTGTTCAGCTTCCATATCCGATCCCGCCGATAGCCGATTATGCGCCGCCAAGCTCAATACCCATCAGGATCACCAGCAGCGAAACAAGGAACCCCAAAATGGCGTACAACTCCACCATCGCCGAGTAAAGTACGCCGGCCTTGACCGCCATCTCAGGCTTTTTGGCCGCCATCAGGATACCCCCGGCCGACGTCTTGCCCTGGTGAATGGCGCTGAACAGGCCGCCGATGCCCACCGGCAGACACGCCGCCAGAAGCGCCAAGCCTTCCTGGACGCTGATTGGCGTCTCAAGGCCGCCGCCGAACATGTTCAGCTTCACCATAACCATCAACGCGATGATGAACCCGTAGACGCCCTGCGTGCTGGGCAGGACCACCATCAGCGTCAGCGAGCCGTACCGCTCGGGCTTCTCGCTGAGAACGCCCGCCGCGCTGCGGCCGGCGATCCCCAGGCCGATCGACGAGCCGGCCCCGGAGAGAAAAGCCGCAATCGCCGCACCGCCGATAGCACACGCCATCCCATATTCCATTGTTCAGACCTCGCTTTCTTTCACTGCAACTAGCTTCTGACTTGCTCGACCACGCTATGCTTATACTGCTTACGCAGCGGCTCGAACGCCCGGCCGCCGCCTTCAAAGAATTTCGGGAAGAACTCCACGAACTGCAAACGCATACTGTGCACGAACGACCCCAGGGTCGAAAGCGCCAGATTCAACGTATGGCCGCCCACAAACACAACCGCCCCCAGCAGCCACCCGACATACGGGGCCCCGCCAACGAGCTTGACGCAAATGTTGACCGCCATGCCGAAGCCGCCCGTCACCATCCCCAGCGCCATAATCCGCACGTAGCTCAACACGTCGCCCATATAAAACACCGTGCAGAACAAGTTGAACACCCCCATCCCGATACGGCCCGGCCAGCCCCCTTCCCGGACGCTGAACAGCAATATGACCGCCGCCGGGATGACCGAGGTGGCCAGGAATATCCCCGCGGCGCCGCTCATCAGAATCCCGCCTTTCGCCAGACCGAACAGCACCAGCGAATTCAGCATCACCAACCATGTGACCTGGTCGCAGAACGCCGCCACGTAGTTGCGATTCCGCAGGTTGTGCCCCAGCGCCACGCACAACCCAAACATGATCTGGAAGTATCCCAGCCCCAGCGCTATGGCAAAAAACACCATCGGCGAGGTCATCGGATCAAATAGCATCATCGAATCGCGCCATTTCTGCACGCGCTGCGGCATGAACTGCTGCGGCGCATCACCGAACCAGCCCCCCGTCAGCACCCCTGCGATCACCGTCGAAACCGCGCAGATCATCAGCATCCACGCGAATCGCTTGTCGCCGCGCATCTTCCGCAGCAGATACCACAGGACCCCCATCATCACGAGCCCGTAACCGGCGTCGGTCAGGCACAACCCGAAGAAAATCGTAAAAAACGGCGCCAGAAACACCGTCGGATCAACGCTCGTCCGCGCCGGCATCCCGTAGAGACGTGTAATGGACTCGAAAGGCCGAATCGCCGGCGGATTGTCGATCTCCACGGGCGGCTCATCCCCTTCGGCCGGCGCCACCTCCAGGATACTCGACGCCTTGAACTGCGACACCACCGCCTCAAGACGCTTGGAGTCCGTCTTCCTCACCCATCCCTCCAACAGCACCGTCTGCTCCGTCGCCGGGGCCGAGCGCCTGGCGTCTTCCCGCTCCAGCAGATTCTCATAATGGTCTCGGAGCACGCGAAAATCCGGCAGATGCTCGGCCAGCCGCGACGCCTTCGCCTCCAACGACGCAACCTCAGCCTCATGCCGGGCCCGCCGGGCTCGACGTTCGGCCATTACCTCGCGGACCGTTCCGCTCATCCCGGCAAAACCGACCGCCTCGAACTCCACCGACCGAAGCAGCTTCTGCACCGCCTCCGTGTGCTCCTTCAGACAGACGACCACGCACGCTTGCCGGGCCTGCCCCCCGCCGACCGTCTCGACGGCCGCGCCCAGGTCCTTCAGCTTACTCATCACGGCCTCCAGAGCACTGGCCGACAACAGGCCGGTCATGCAGCTAACCTGCTCCAGCTCGCCGAGAGACTCCAGCGGCGTCTCCAGACCCTCCCACGGCGACAACTCCGCCAGGTGCGCATTCAACGCCTCGACCTCACTGCGGGCCTTATCCAGTGCCGACGCGACCTGTTCGCACTGCCTGGCCGCATCCAACAGCGAAGCATCCCCCACCAGCTTTTCGTAGTGCCGCTCGTCCACGATCGGCCTGGCGAGCAGTTCCTTGCGAGTCAGGGCGTAAGGGTGCAGGAATTCCATGCAGCGACCCAGCCGTCCGATGGTCTCGTCCAGCTCTCGGGCCCTGGCCCCGGCTTTGTGCTCCGGTAGCGCCTTGCCCACCGCCGCCTCTTCGGCGCTGAGCACCTGGAAGATCCCCGCCGCCTGAAGAGACTCAAGCAACTCAGATGCCTGCGTCCGGTGGCTGACGATGATCACCTTGGTCATTTCCGCAATGGCCATCCGTTAGCCTCGCAAATAGCTCAGGACCTTCTCGACGGCCTCGCCTGTCTTCTGCTCGGCCGCCTTCCGCAACGCCTCCCGCTCCTGCCGGGCCTTTTGTTTGAGGGCCTCGACCTCGGATTGGGTGGCCTTCCTGGCCTGCTCCACCGCCGCCTCTATCGCCCTGATGCGGTCCTGATCGGCATCGGCCAGCCTCTTTGCCCGCTCCGAGCGTGCCGCATCGGCCATGGCGGCCGCCTCGGCACGGGCCTTTTCCACACGCTCCCGGGCCTCGGCCTCGGCGTTCTTGATCTTGCGTATTAACTCCATGCCTGCCTCGATACTCAAACTGTCAGGTTGTTGAACCGTCTGAATGCACAGGGACGGGTAATCTACTATGTTCACGTGGCCCGGACAACCACTTTTGACACTTTTCTAGCCCTGCAAAAGCCTATCAACCTGCTGGGAAAGCCCCTTCACGTGAGCCAGAGAGCCGTCGAACTGCTTGCGTTCGGACGCATCCAGGTTCAATTCAATCACCTTCTCAACCCCGTTGGCTCCCAGAATCGCCGGAACCCCGACGAAATACCCCCCCGCGTCATACTCCCTTTCACAGTAGGCGCAGCAGCTTATCACGTTCTTTCTGTCCAGCAGAATCGCCTCCGCCATCTTCACCGCCCCGGCCGCCGGTGCGTAATACGCACTGGTGCCCAGCAGATTCACCACCTCAATGCCCCCGTTGCGCGTCCGGTCAATCAGGGCCTCCAACCGCTCGGGGCCCAGCAACTGCGTTACACCAATCCCCCCGACCGACGTAAACCTCGGCAGCGGCACCATATCGTCGCCGTGTCCGCCCATCAGCACGCACTTGACGTCCTCCACGCTGACCCCCAGTTCCGCCGCCAGGAAGCAGCAGAAACGGGCCGCATCCAGTGCCCCGGCCATCCCCATCACACGGTTTCTCGCAAACCCCGTAACCTTCGCGGCCGCGTACACCATCGCATCCAGCGGATTGCACACGACGATCACGATGCTCGCCGGACAGCGTTTGGCAACTTCCCGGCTGACCGACTTGACAATCGCCACATTCCTGGCCAGCAGGTCATCGCGGCTCATCCCCGGCTTGCGGGCCATCCCGCTGGTGATAATCACCAGATCGCTGCCTTCGGCCGCCGACCAGTCCGTCGTGCCCATGATCGCACAATCGAAATGCTGTATCGGCGCGGCCTCCGCGATGTCCAGCGCCTTGCCCTCGGCCAGGCCCTTGACCACGTCAATCAGCACGACATTGCCCAGACGCCGCGTCGCCGCAATGTGCGCCGTCGTCGCTCCGACGTTGCCGGCCCCAACCACTGTGATCTTCTTGCGCGCCACTCGATATACTCCTTAGCGACCACCACCCCATGTACGACAAGCCCTGCCTGTAGGAGGACCCTGGATCGCCTGACAGACAATCCCCGTCGAATCGGATGAGCCACCCGATGCCGGCTACCCACGGCCGCCCTCGAGCCGAACCACACCCAGGGCCCTACCCCCCCAATCGTCTCGACGAACGGAAGAGTGCCGTAGTCTAGACCTACGGCGCGGCCCTGTCAAGGCGCCATTCCAGAATCCCCCCGGAGAAATCCGGCTGCAGTTGCACCTCCAGCCGCAGTCCATCCGTCCTCACCGTCTCGAAACCCACCTCATTGAATCGGTCCTTCGCCACGGTGTAGTCTCCCGTGGCCTTGACGGGCTGCCACTGGCCCGCCTGGCGATACAGCACCCGCCACGACCGCGGCACGCGACACCCGCCCTGGCCTGTATCGTCAAACCAGTACACACCGACTCCCGAGACCGTCTCAGCCCCGGCGAAATCGTACTGCACCCACTCGGCAGTGCCCTTGCGAGGCCACCACGTAAACCGTGGTATACTCTGGTCGTTGCTGTTTCTTGGCAATAGTCCGTCGCTCAGGGCCGCCACCGTGTCATTCTCCCAGCAGTGCGACGCTGTTGTCGGCAGCACCCGGGGCGGCTCCTTCCATTCATGGGCCCCAGGCCCCGACCCGATCCGCGGAAACGCCGATATGCGCAGCCTCGCGCAGCCCATCGGTATCAGCGTAATGGCCTCCTGCGGCTGGTCGCTTCGCACCGGGCCGGCTTGCACCTCCGCCACCAGCCCCAGATGGTCGAGTTGCCATTGTGGTATCTTCCTGCCCACGGCCTTCATGGCAATCGGGGCAGATTCGACTGTAAACGGCTGATCATCGGCCGGCCAATCGCCCCTGACCACCTCAAATGACCCCTCAGGCCGCTTCTCATCCAGCACCAGCCCGTAATTCCACGCCGTCGTCGGGTGAATCTCGTAGGCCCCCCATTTCTCCGAGCCGCCGACCCGTTCCATCCTCTCCCCGATCTTCAACGAATACGTCAGAGGCCCGCGGTCCACGGACACGCAATTCATGTTCTTGTCCCACGTCCGCAGCGCCACCAGCATTGGCATCTCCACCTCCACGCGGTCGCCGTCGGCCCAGGTGCGGTCCACCATAATGTACGAACCGGCCGGCGCCTCGATGGACTCCGCCCGCCCGTTGACCTTCATCTTGAATCCATCGCACCAGCCCGGAACCCGCAAATACAGCGGGAATCGCACCTTCCCATCCGTCTTGACGGTCAGCAGCACCTGCTCCTCAAATGGATACCGCGTCTGCTCCGTGATCGTCACCTTCCGCCCATCGCCCACCTTCGCCGTTACGCTCGAAGGCCCATAGAACACCACCGCCAGCCCGTTGCCCCCGGTGGCGTACCACAGCCGCTGCGCATAATAGGGCCAGCCGTGCGCCACGTTGTGCTGGCAGCACCGATGGCCGAACGGGTCAAAGAGCAGCATCGGCCCGCCGTTCTGCAACCCCGGCGACTTGCTGTGCCGGTCACACAGGACCATATTCGGGGCCGTCAGGTAGTGCAGGGCCCGCAGATCCGCCGTCATCGACGCCGGCAGCGAATTGAACGCCACATCCTCACACCGCTGAGCCCATTTCGGGTGCCCCGTCGCCTCCAGCAGCATCTCGCACGACAGCATCATTTCCACCATCGTGCAGGTCTCCGCCGCCTGCCGGGGACCGACATACCCCTGCCGGCAGTTCTCATCCGCACCGAACAACCCACCCGGAACCTGCCCGTATATCCCGTACATGGTCCTATAATTGCGTTCCGTGGCCGACAGGTGCAGCGGGTCCTTCGACTGCTGCCAATACGTGCCCGGCCCGCGGAAGCACTGGGCGAAGTTCACGCCGTGCCAGCTTGCCACGCCCCCCGTCCAGTCGGCCGTGTTGCGGTGGATTTTCTTCGCCAGCTCCAGCAGCCAATCTCGCCCCGTCCGGTTGTACAGCCAGTACACGCTCACCAGATTGTCGCCGGCCCGCTGATTCTGCCACGACGTGGACACGAAATCCGCCTCCGGTACGCCCATCTCCCACCGGAAATACCGCTCCATCAGCTTGAGCACGCGCCCATCGCCCGTGTACTCGTGATACGATTGCAGCGCAAAGAGCATCACCATATTGGGCCACAGGTCCGGCTTGCCGTTCATCCGCGTCAGATTCGCCCGCGGCCCGAAATACCCATCCTCCCGCTGGCTCGCAACGGCCGCCTCGATCCACAGCTTCGCCTCGGCAATAATCCGCCCATCGCCCAGCACATAGCCCGTATCGCCGAAGCCCTTGAGCCAGTACGGCATCTCCTCCCATGGACTGTGCCCCTCGCCCTCCGGGCTCAGCCACGCATTGCCGTCCTTGCGCACAAACCGGCTCAGTTCGTCCAGGTGGCCCACGAATCCCTCCGCCTGCAACTCCAACTGCCGGCGCACCCAGCCCTCCGGCCGCACTGCTTGGATGGGCAGCTTAATAAAGGCACTCTCGGCCAGTGGCGCGCGATTGCCCACATAGTAATCGTTGCCGCCCCCGACCGGCCGTTCCACAACCCGAACCGCCCCCAAACACGCCGCCGAAAGCCCCATAGCCATCCCCAACACAACCATCCAGCGTCCAAACATACCAAGCCTCCTGCAAGAACATAACATCAAGCCAACCCAGCACCGCCGGCCGATACCGCCAACCACCGCCGTAGCTATCCGCCCCCACCGCCACTGCTCGGTCCCCCCACGGCGACGGATCGATTCTAATGAACGCACCGCCACCGGCAAAGCCCTAAATTCGAGGTCGATCCCACCGGGGCCCTCCGCGGCCCCTTCGGCGCATTCCCTTTGCCCCCACCAGGAATCCCTCATTCGCACGCAGGGACCGCGCACGGCATGATTGCTGGCAAGAACCCAGGAACACTCGCGGTTCGCGCGTAATGCAAACGGCAATGTGGCAGATGACAGCAATATCCGGCAAGTCGTGGCACGAAACCCGCACTGTCGCGATCAAAAACCGCGACTTGCCTCACCTTGCCGAAAATGTGCGCATCCCTGCCGAAGCAGGGATTGGAGACGAAGGGAATCGAACCCTCATTTCCGCGATGCGACCGCGGCGTGCTCCCGTTACACCACGTCCCCAGAATGTGTCTTCAGAACAGTATTATAC
>Ga0209614_1001820_pt1 | contig 15051 bp, 16 predicted proteins | sample BlaSprsedimmetaG_FD_185484 | JGI IMG/M metagenome (GOLD analysis project Ga0209614, IMG submission 185484) | Hot spring sediment bacterial and archeal communities from California, USA to study Microbial Dark Matter (Phase II) - Blank Spring... ... | reverse complement strand
GCCGCAAACACGGGCGTGCTTGCGGCAGCATATACGCCACGATAGGGCGGCGGCAGCAGTGCAGCCAGGCGGCCCATGATCAAATCGGTCGCAGCGTCCAGCTCACCCGCCGTCAGCTTGCCATACTTGGGCAAGCGGAACGCCTCGCCAAATGTGACGGAGATACGCATCCGCCGCAAGCGCAAGAAGTCCTGCAACATCGTATTGGTGCCGGTGATGCCGACCGGGACAATAGGAACGCCGGTGCGCGCAGCCAGAAAGGCGACGCCCGACTTGGCCTTCTGCAACGCCCCACTGCGGGAACGCGTCCCTTCCGGCGCGATGCCGAGCACATCCCCCCGCTTGAGCACAGCAATCGAATTCAGCAAAGCCTCGCGGTCGAACTCGGCACGATTGATCCAGATGGCCTCGCTGATGTTGAGCAGCCAATTGAAGACCGGAAAGTTCCTGTATTTATCGGCAGCCAGCGGATAAATGCGGCGCTGCGCAGCGACCAGCAATGCCGGCGTGTCGAGACGGCTGATGTGATTGGTAACGAGCAGACATCCTCCTTCCGCAGGGATATGCTCCGCTCCCGTGATTTCTATGCGCGCCAACAAACGAAAGAGCGCGCCAATCACCTGGCGCATTTTCCAGTAGGCTTCCATAAAATATCCCCCTCAAGCATAGTCAAAGACTACAAAAGTCTCAGCACGTATACTGCCTTGCAGACCTATTGTCCAACGCAGGTATTTACACAATCAGGCGACTCGTAAGACTTTTGTAGTCTGGTTCCCTCGCCAGCGCGCCCGAACACTAACGCACGCCCCATGCCAGGATTTGAAAAGAAGCAGGCGGCTCCAACCCTTGCGGCGTCAGTAAAACCCTGAATTCCTGGCTCTGTCCTGCCGGCAAAACCGCCTCCGTATCCAGAACAGTTTGCCGGTAGCCGAGGACCTTGCCCTCCTTGTCGTAGAGCGTCACCACCACTGTAATGCGGCGTACAGCAGCGCCGGTGTTGTTGACCAGCAGCCCCGTGACCCGGTACTGCGGACCGGAGACCGCGCCGGAGGGCTGCGCAACATCCAGTGGTGCGAAACCCGCCGTGATCGCGCTCACCGCTTCACCACGCAGCAGGCTCACCCGCGCATCAGCGTAGCCGGTGGGCGGCGCTTTGAACAACACGGCGAAAGGCGCGTGCGCTTCCGGTGCAAGATAATCGGCGGCCGCCAGGGCCACACTCGACTGCAACGGCATACCATCGGCAGTGACTAATGTAACTTGGACTTGGATGTTCGTGATAGGGCCGTCGGTCGTGTTGACGACTTCGCCCATGCACCACACACCGCCCACGGGCGTTTCATATAACATCACACCCACGATCTCCAACGGCAGTGGCGTCGGCGTCGCCAGAATCATGTGCCCCACCGGCGCGACCATACCCGACTCCTCGCCCCCTTCCTCCATCCCTACAGGGATGATGAACGCTTGTCCGATGCGCAGATATTGGTTCGGGTCCAGGTCGTTGGCCTGCACCAGCGCATCCATGCTGACGCCATACTCCAGAGCAATGCCAAAAAGCGTGTCCCCTGATGCGACAATGTGCATCACAGGGGTAGGAGACGGTGAAGGCGTCAACGTTGCCGTCGGCGGGATGGGAGTGAGGAAACCGCCCGGCGACAACGCCGTGGTCGTCCGCAGGGTAGGCGTTACGGTGGGCGGGGGCGTCGCGGTAGGTGGGGGTGTTACCACAGCCTGACAAGCGGTCGTCAAGACAAGAACCAGAAGCAATACTGCTCTGGCGCTCCAATACACAGACGATGCACAAACCTTTCTCACAAGAAGAAATTATACCACATTTCTGGGCGCGTCAGGTCATCTCGACCGGACTGGCCTCGGTGATGCGCTCCTTCTGGCGCACACTTTCGCGAGCGGGCTGGGGATGCGTGCCACGGGATTTGCCGAGCACGTACAGCCCGCCAAGGATCAGCCATGGCAGCCCCACCGCGACGGGCAGGTAGCTCGACGGCAACAAGCGCGCCGCGCCCGAAAACCGGTCCAGGTTGAAGAGGATTAACGTTACGGAGGTCCAGACGGTGAGGAAATTGGGGATCGCGTCGCTGGCGTGGATCAGGCCTGGGCCGGGGATGCGCTTGCGCGTGAGCGGCCAGAAGAGATTGCTGCCCATGTGGCCCATCTGGTCTTCGAGCACGTGCCCGGCGAAGCCCAGGCCCGTCACCAGACCACCCCACCCCGCCGTGGTCCAGTTGCCGGTGAGCAGGCCCACCAGCAACCCTATCACCGCGCCAACCGCCACGGCCAGCAGCAGGCTGTGCGTCCAGCGGTGGTGCCAGTCGAGGAAGTGAACGCGCACCTGGTCATTCTCACGCGCAAAACGGAACGTCGGCCCGGAGAAGATATTGACCTTGTACGCTTCGCTGTAGGTATTGCGAACGGGCACACCGACCTTGCGGCGGGCTTCCTCTGCGCCTTCCGGCTCACTTCCGGCGAGGGGCACTTGTCCGGTGTTGACCAGCGGCCCGATGCGCACGGCGATCTCGTCGCTGTCGGGGATGAAGCGGATGGCGTACTCACGCCACAAGTCCGCGCCCATGCGGATGGTGTGCACGATGACGTTGCAGTCCTTACCACTCTCGTAGGCCCCGCGCATCGCCGTAACGAGCGCGTCGGCGATCTTTTCCGCGTCGGGTTCACAGCCGGGGTCGATGGAGACGTCGAACTTTTCCCAATAACGAGCAAATTTGAAGTCAATCGTATCAGGCAGAATGCCGCCGACGCCGCCAAGCATCGGCAAGAGCGACCCCACGCCGCCCGCGCGCACGACTTCGGGGAAGAAGGTAGCAATCGCTACGCCCGTGATGAAATGGGAAATACCTTTCATAGTTCCTCTCTACGGCTTCTTACTGGGTATGAGCTGGTTCTCAGACACCGGTCAGAATACATTCCTTACTATGCCGCATACACATTTTATGCCGAAACACGAATCAGACAATTGCCTAGCCTCTTTGTCCCCGACCGGTTTTCAGCTATACTGAACGAGAATGGTTTAGAATCTATCCGAAAATTCACCGGGTTCGGTATTTTGCGCCTAAAGGCGCGGGGGAAAGGGTGTTTTTGCGCTTGCGGGCGGCGCCCGCAAGCGCAAAAACACCCTCAAAAAAAGCGGCTGAAATTGGCAGACCAATTTAAGCTGCCCATTCCGGCGATAGCGTGATACTGTGATAATTTTTGGATAGGTTCTTAGCATAACGTGATACCAAACAAGGCAGGCGACATGAACAAAAAACCGTTTGATGCCCCACAGGAACTGTACACCGCATTGCGCGAACACTTGCGCCACGCAGACGAGCGCGATGTGGGCCACGTCCGTCCCAGTCAACTGGCGCACGCGCTGCACGCGCCGGTGCGCCCCACCCTGGAAACGCTCGTGGACGCGCTATTCAATGGTGATGTGGTGTTGCATTGGGAGCTGGAATGTCCCATGTGCAAAGCCGTCTCCGAAATCAGCAACGTCTTCTTGACCCCGCTTCACGAAGAAAAGTGCGCGGCCTGCGGCGCCGAGTTCACCGTGCATGCCGACGAAGAAACGCAGGTGACGTTTTCCCCACATCCCCGCCTGCGCGAACTCGGCCCGGACGCCAGCGATAGCGCGCATCACGATGCGATGCATCACCGCTACCCGGCGACTTCAGTCCAGGAATTGATGACCATCCAGCGTTTCCGCGAATGGGCGCAAAATGAACCCTTGCAGGGCAACGCCTATCTCGAAGTCCGCAAAATGACGCTGTGGTTCTCCGATCTGACCGGCAGCACGGCATTGTACGCCCGCAATGGCGATCCTTTCGCCTACAGCCTGGTGCGCGAACACTTCGACCTGGTGGGCGCAGCGGTCCGCCAGGCCGAAGGCGCTATCGTCAAGACGATTGGCGACGGAGTTATGGCCGTCTTCACCGAGGTTGGGCAGGGTTTACAGGCCGCGCTGGACGCCAACGCACGCCTCGCCGACTTCAACACGGCCAACGGGCTGGCGGGCGAGCGGCGTTTGCAGTTGAAAATCGGCATCCACAGCGGGCCGGCCATCACCGTCACACTCAACGAGCGGCTGGACTACTTCGGCACCACCGTCAACGTCGCCGCGCGCGTGAGCAACCTGGCGCGTGGTCGGGAAATTGTGCTTACCCAAACCGCCTATGATGAGCCGGGCGTCAATGAAATCGCCGCGCGGACGCGGTTCGCCGCGCGGACGCGGTTCGCCGCGTACCCCGTCGCGTGCTTCGAGAGCGATATTCGCGGCCTGGACGAAAAAATCGCCGTGTGCCGGCTCTCGCTCGACCCGACGACGCCCTCACAAGCGCCAACGCCTGCGAAAAAGAGCCTGCGCGACTGGTTGAGCGCCTGGCGGAAAAAGTAGATAGCGGTCAGCTATCAGCAGTCAGCCAATCGCTGATAGCTGATAGCTAATCACTGACCGCTGCCCACGCCGGCGCAGGCCGTGAGGCAGGTTTGCGCCCGTAGAAGAGATCGTCCAGCCGCAACGCCGCCCGGCGCGCCAGGCCGGAACGCCGGATGACCCAGCGTAGCAGGTTGTGGCTTAAGGTATCCGGGTGCGAGTACGGGCACACGCTCATGCAGCGCCCGCAGTCAGTGCCGATGACGTTCCAGTAGTGGAAACACTTGACCGCGTCGATCTGCCAGCGCAGCGCCCCGGCAATCTCGCGCCGGTCATCGAAAGGGATGGCGCGACTGGGACAGTTTTCCGCGCACTTCTTGCAGATACGGCAGAAATCCAGCATGTCGGGCCGGGGAACGCGCCCATCCACCAGCAGCGGTAAGTCCGTGGTGACAACACCCAGGCGCACACGCGGCCCCAACTCCGGCGTCATCAAAATCCCCATGCGCCCGATCTCGCCCAGGCCCGCATCGCGGGCCACCAGCGGCGCGATGACGCGATAGTTGCCGTCAATGTGCGCCCGCGCCGGATAGCCGAGCGCGCGGATGAACGCCGCCAGCTCCACCGCAATCCGCGCGGCCACGGCGTACTCCTTAGCCGTCTCCAGCGTCGTCGGTGCGTCCGGCGCAGCGCCTACCAGCGCGTGATCCATCTCCACCGTAAAGACCAGCGCGTAGCGATGCTCGACCGCCAGCGGCGCGCCGTATTCCCCGCTGCCGCGCCCGATGTGCGAGTAGACGTGATAGGGTTGCAACGCGGCGACGCCCACCGTCCGCGCGCCGTGGTGCTGCGCCAGTCCCTTGAGATACGTCGTCGCGGCTAACGGCGTGAGCGGCAATGCTTCCGCCGCGACCGGGCCGTCCACCCACTCACGCAACGCCTCTGGCAGCACAAAGCTCGCTCTGGCCGCCGCAAAGTGCAGGGGATGCGCTTTCTGGGCCGCCGGCGCGAGTAGGCCCGGCAATGCGCGGATGCGGTCGTCGATGACCCGACGTTCGGGATGCCGTGCGTAATAAGCCGCGTACTCCGCACTGCCCAGTTTGAGGCGCACCCGCGCGAACATAATGTCACGCTCATCTACACGCTGCTGTGGCGTCTCGTTGCCTGGCGCAACCCGGCCTACCGGCAGCGCCAGCAGCATCCCGCCGAGCAACGCCGCGCTCGCCAGGAGAACGGCCAACACGCGCTGTACAGGCAGCGGCAGGATTACGACAACACCCAGTAACACCAATACCACTGCCGCCAGCCCCAACGCCACGCGGGTTGCGCGGCGCTCTCCTTCGCGCCGGCTTTGCAACCCAAAAGCAACCAGGCCAAGCGTTAACGCTGACCCGACACTCCCTAAAAACGCCGTGACCCAGGTACCCATTTGCAACCTCCAGCTACGTTATAGCATACTCGTGAGACTTTTGTAGTTTGGCAAATAACCCTATAATAATTGTCGCGTTACCGCAACTTTTAGTCTAAAACAGGAGGGGCTATGTTCGATTTTTCTTCGCAGGTCGTGTTGCTTGCCGGGGCTTCCGGCAATCTGGGACAGGCCGTGACGCGCGCTTTCTACGCCGCCGGCGCCCGTCTGGTGTTGTTGGATCGCGCGACGGACCGGCTCCCGCAGCTTTTCCCGGAACTGGCCGCGACGCCTGAGCATTTACTGCTCGGCTCCGTAGACGTAACCGACGCCGCGTCCGTCGAGCAGGCCGTGGAAACGACTCTGGCGCATTTCGGGCGAATTGACGTGCTGGTGAACACCGTCGGCGGCTACCGGGCCGGACAGCCCGTTCACGAAACCCCGCCGGAGACGTGGGACTTTATGTTGAACCTGAACGCGCGTACGGCTTTCATCCTCAGCCAGGCCGTGGCGCCGCCGATGTTGGCGCAGGGCGCGGGCAAGATCGTCCACGTGGCCGCACGAGCAGCCCTGGCAGGTGCAGCCAACGCCGCCGCGTACAGCGCGTCGAAGGCTGCCCTGGTGCGTCTGGTGGAAAGTCAGGCCGAGGAACTCAAACGGGCCAATATCAACGTCAACTGCGTGTTGCCCGGCACGATCGACACGCCGCAAAACCGGCAGGCAATGCCCAAGGCCAATTTCAGCCGCTGGGTGTCGCCGGAGGCTATCGCGGACGTGATCCTCTTCCTCGCTTCGGATGCGGCTCGCGCCGTCCACGGGGCGGCGGTGCCGGTCTTTGGGCAAAGCTAACACAACTTCGGGTTTTTGGACGGTAACGGAGCTAGTTGAAAAATATGGTGCGCGCTATCGCTGACACCCAAAGTCACGAGATCGGCTGCGATGATTGCTTCGCGCAACTTGACGCCTTCGCCGAACTTGTGTTGGCGGGTAAGGATGCCGCTGCCGCGCTACCGCTGGTCCAGGAACATCTGCTGCATTGCCGCGACTGCCGCGAGGAATTCGAGGCATTGCTGGACGCGCTGCGGGCGTTGGTGTAAAACTCTTTGTGTTCACCTCACCCCCGGCGCGCCCTCATCTATCTACGCAGGAGGTGTGTGATGCGTCCAAGAATCTATTGGGTTGGTCTAATTGTGTTGGCGCTGTTGGCGCCGGCGTGCGCTCCGGTCGTGCAATCGGAACACGCAACGCCGCAAGCGACCGCGCCTGTGAGCGAGGAGCGTCCGCTTGACCCCACCGCCGCGCCGTTGGCGCCTGAGTCGCCCCTGTTCGATCCGGCTGAATCGCCGCCGGCCGGCGCAACGCGGGAATTCCGTACCGATTTCAGCCGTCACACGGTCTCTTACGCCGAAATCCTTTCCGGCGGCCCGCCCAAAGACGGGATTCCGGCGATAGATGCGCCGCAGTTTATCGACGTTTCGGCAGCCGATACCTGGCTCGACCCGCGTGAGCCGGTCGCCGTGCTGACAAGTGAAAGCGACGAGGGCGTTATTGCCGCGCGCGCTTACCCGCTCCAAATCCTGATGTGGCACGAGATCGTCAACGACGTTTTTGGCGGCCAACCGGTTGCCGTGACGTATTGCCCGCTGTGCAATACTGCCATCGCCTTCGACGCAGAACTGGACGGCATGGCGCTAGATTTTGGCACGACGGGACGGCTGAGACTGAGCAACCTGATTATGTACGACCGCCAGACGGAAAGCTGGTGGCAGCAAGGGACGGGCGAGGCTATCGCCGGAGAGCACGCCGGACGGCGCCTGCGCATGATTCCGGTGGCGTTGATTGCCTGGGAGGATTTCAGGGCTGCGTATCCTACCGGCGAAGTCCTCTCGCGTGAGACCGGGCACACCCGCGACTACGGACGCAATCCCTACACCCGCTACGACGCGCTCGACAGCTATCCGTTTTTGTACGATGGGCCGCAGCCGCCCACGGCTTTATCGCCGCTGGCCCGTATCCTGGCGCTCGAGCTTGACGGCGAAACCGTCGCCTATCCTTATCCTATACTCGAAGAGCGCCGCGTCGTGAACGACATGGCCGGGGAGACGCCGGTGGTGGTCCTGTGGCACGCGGGCGCAGCTTCGGCGCTGGATACCGGGCGCATCGCCGAGGGGCGGGACGTAGGCAGCGCGCTCGCGTTCAGCCGTGAGGTTGGGGGCCGTGTGCTAACCTTCGAAGTGACCGCCGAGCAGTTCATCGACGTAGAAACCGGCAGCGCGTGGAATCATCTAGGGCAGGCTATCAGCGGGCCGCTGGCCGGAACCCGCTTGACTCCGTTGGTGGCGAACAACTACTTCTGGTTTTCGTGGGCTGCGTTCAAACCGGAGACGCGAGTTTACGGATTTTCTGCAGAATGACGACCTGTGAGGAGGCTATGATGAACAAGAAGTATCTGCGATTTCTGGGCATTGTCGCCCTGTTAGCCGGGGCAGGTTTTGTCGGCGCGCGACTGTTGGTGCGCTTGCTGACGCCCCGCCCGGACAATGTGGGGGTAAGAACGGAGCGTCTGGCGCCATGTCCAAGCTATCCGGCCTGCGTCTCCTCGCAAGCGCCGCCGGACGATGAAGCGCACTACATTGCGCCGCTCGCTTATACCGGCGCTTTGGATAAAGCGCGCGACCGCATCGTGGCTATTCTTGCCGCGATGGAACGCACCAACATCATTACCGTAGCGGATGACTACATCTATGCCGAAGTCGTTACACCGGGCTTCGGCTATACCGACGATGTGGAATTCGCCTTCGATGACGCCGCAAAACGCATTCACGTCCGCTCATCGGCGCGCGTGCCTTACTACGACTTCGACGTGAACCGTAAGCGGGTCGAGCATATTCGCGCCGCATTCGCCGCTGCTGAACGCTGATGGTCCTCACCACGCTGTTGCCTGCGGTGTAAGTCTACCTGATGCTGGTCTCCGTCATCATCCCGGCCTTGAACGAAGCGGAAAATATCCGAGCCTGTCTCGCTGCTGCGCGGCAAGATTATCCGCCCGAAGCGGTGGAAATCATCATCGTGGATGGCGGTAGCACCGACGGCACTCCCGATCTGATTCCCGCCGGTGCGACGCTAATCCTTGCGCCGCGTGGCCGGGCCGTGCAGTTGAATCGCGGCACGGCAGCGGCCCGCGGCGAGGTGTTCGTCTTCTGCCACGCCGATTCCCGGCTGCCCGCGGGTTGGCGTGAGGCGGTGCGCGAAACCTTGAACCGGCCTAGAGTCGTTGGCGGCACGTTCCAAACGCTGATTTTGCCGGCCAACTGGCTGTTCGAAATCCGCAACCGGTGGGTCTTTCCCACCCGCTGGCAGATTATGTTCGGCGATCAAGCACAATTTATGCGCCGGGAAACTTTCATCCAGGTGGGCGGGTACCCCGAAATCCCGTTGATGGAGGACGTGGAGATGATGCAGGCGCTGCACCGGCTTGGACGGCTGGCGCGCGTTAGCCCGCACGTGCGCGTCACGACCTCCGCGCGCCGGTTTGCCGAACGCGGCGTACTGCGCCAAATCTCGCTCAATGCGTGGAATATGACCCGCTATTTGTACTTCGGCGCGACGCCGGAACAGATCGCGCGCTCCTACCGGTCGAGCCGGGAGCGTGAGATGGGGAGGTTTTCTTGAATCATTTGATCGTCTACGCCAAACATCCCTTGCCGGGCTACGCCAAGACCCGGCTGGCCGCCGGTATCGGCGCGGCGGAAGCGGCAGGGGTATACGCCCGGCTGCTCTACAGCTATCTCCACGACTTGTGCTGCGCCGAGTGGGCCGAGACGCACATCACGCTGGCGGTGAGCGCGTCAGCCGATGCGCCTTTTTTCGACGTTGCGTTCCCTGAATTCGACGTGCAGCCGCAGGTCGCAGGGGATTTCGGCGCGCGGATGGCCGCTTCATTTGCGCGGGCGTTCGCGGCGGGCGCCGAGTGCGTCGTGCTGACCGGCAGCGACATTCCTTTGCTGGACGCCGTCCTGGTGCAGCGGGCATTCGCGGCTTTGGAAACGGCCCCGGCCGTCATCGGCCCGGCGGAGGACGGCGGCTACTATCTGCTCGGACTGCGCGCGCCCGGCGCGCCATTATTCGACGGCGTCGCCTGGAGCACCGGGCGCGTGCTGGCGCAAACGGAAGCGCTGGCCCGTGCCGCCGGCCTTCCCCTGTCTTACCTGCCGGTATTGGCCGACCTGGACACAGTCGAGGATTACCACGCCTGGTATCATAAAAAGGAGCTTGCTTATGGAGCAACCTAAACATCGCAAATGGATTCACTTGATTCTAGTAGTGATTATCTTTGCCGTTTTTGCCATCGCTGCACGTTACTATTTCTCGTTGTACGACGAATTCAATCAGGAAAACCTGCGCGCTTTCATTAGCGGGTTTGGCCCTTGGGCGCCGCTGGCTTACGCCGCCGTCTACGTCATTAGCTCGCCGATCCCTTTCCTCGCGCCGGTCATCTCCGCGACGGGCGGCTTTCTCTTTGGGCTGGTCGGAGGCACGCTCATCGTGTTGATCGTGGCCTCGCTCTCGGCGCTCGTCCCCTTTATGATGGCGCGCCAGTTGGGGCGGGAATGGGTCGAGGGGAAGATCAAGGGCAACGCACGCTTCGAGGAAATCTACCGGCAATCGCAAGGTGAAGGCGGTTTTGTCTTCATCATACTGATGCGGCTAATTCCGGTGTTGCCCTGGGAAGTTCAGAATTATGTAGGCGGACTGACAAAAATCTCCATACCTATTTTCCTCGCCGGGACGGTGGTGGGGATCATCCCCGGTTCGTTCTCGCTGGTCTTCCTCGGCGCGGCGGCCACCGATCCCACCTCGTGGCAGTTTTTCGCCGCCGTCGCGTTCAAAATCGTCACCGCGCTGATCCCGGTGGTCTATCTGGCGGTGAAAAGCAAGCGGGGCAAATAGCGAATGGCGAATGGTGAATGGAAGAATGAAAGAATCAGCGAATGAGCAGATAGGCGTTCAGCATCATTCTTCGATTCGCTGATTCTCGATTCGCTGATTCAGTGATGAAGACACAGGAGTAAGGGTATATGGAATGGGACGGGCGTGACTTTGAAGATAGCCTCAAACGGGGCGCGGATTTCGGCCTGGATAACTGCATCGGCGCGAACGCCTGTATGGAGGCGTGCCCGGTCAATCGCCTGCACGTCAACCAAAACGAGCTGGACTCGGTGATGGTCTCCGGCGTGTGGACGGAGCGCGTGCAGACCTTCGTGACCGAGTGCGTGCAATGTGCGGATTGCACATTGGCCTGCCCGGCGGGCGTGCGCCGCGATCTTATGATGCTCTACCTCAAGACGCAACTGCCGGAGATTCCGGCGGCGTGGAAGAAGTACTACGCCGTCAAGGGGCGGCGCGACCGGGGCTGGCTCATCACGCTGCTGGATATGGGGATGCGGATCAGCCTGGGCAAGCTGGGGAAATACGTGGACAAAGCAGATTTGGAACAAAAGTCGCTCCTTTTCTATTTCGGCTGCTACATCGCCTCGCCCTCCGGCGCGCCCGCCGCCACGCTCGCCCTGGCCGACCGGCTCGGCCTGGACTACGAGGTGCTCGGCGGCGTGCGCTCCTGCTGCGGCTGGCCGCAGTACCTCAGCGGGCAGATGGGCTACGGCCAGCAGATGCTCACCCACCTGGGGACGCTCATCGACCAGGTGCAGCCGGAGGTCATCGTGAGCGGCTGCGCCGAGTGCTACGCCGCGCTGCTGCGCCTCAAAAAGAAAACCGGCGCGTCCTGGACGCCATTGACCACCCCGGAATGGCTGCTGCGCCACGCCGACGCGCTAACCTGGCGCAAGTTCGACTATCCCATTGCCATTCACGACTCCTGCCACGTCACCAAGAAGGTTGGCAAACCCGGCCCGGCGCGCCAACTCCTGGCGAAGATGGCGGACGTGGTCGAGATCGCCGCGACCCCGGAGGACTGCGTCTGCTGCGGCTACTACAACATCCACGCCAACCACGACCTGAATCACCAACTCCACGCGGACAAACTGGCCGTCGTCGCCGAAAAAGGCGGCGAGGGGATGGCGGTGGAGTGCGTCACCTGTTGGGAATCCTTTCGCCAGCCGTTCAAAGATGCCGGGGTTCCCTTGTGGGACTTAATGGTCGCGGCGGAACAGGCCACGCGACCAGAGAGGGAGGTGTAACATGGCTGAGAAAACCTATCTCATCATCGGCAACGGGATGGCGGGGCTGAGCGCCGCGCAGGCTATTCGGGAGCGCGACCGCGCCGGACGCATCCTCCTCCTCGGCGACGAAGGCGAACCCTACTACTATCGCGCCTCGCTCTCCGAGTGGATTTCCGGCGACCTGACCGGCGCGACGCTGGCCGGGCGGACGCCGGCCTTCTACGACGCGCTGCGCATCGAACAAGTGACGGGCCATGTTGCCCGCGTCGAGAGCGACGCGCGGCGGGTACACCTGAACGATGGGTACATAATCGAGTACGACAAGCTGCTCATCGCCACTGGGGCGCGCGCCAACGTGTACCCGGTGAAAGGGCTGGACGAGATTCTCACCTTCCGCACCTGGGCCGACGCGCGGCAAATCAAGGAGCAGCTCGGCTGCTGCGGGCGCGCGCTCATCGTCGGCGGGGGTATCCTGGGGCTGGAACTGGCGGGCGCACTGCACAAGATGGGGATTGAGCGCATCGCCATCGTGCAACAGCCGGGCTTCGTCGGCGGGCCGCTGCTGGACGCGGACGCAGCGGCGTGGCTGATGGCGCACTATCTGACGCCCGACGGCATCGACGTATTCGTCAACGATACCGTGGCCCGCGTGGAAGGCCAGACGGCGCACTTGCAGAGCGGGCAGACGTGGGATTTCGACATCCTGGTGCAGGCAGTGGGCATCACGCCGCTGTTCCCGGAGACGCCGGGGTTGACCGTGGGTCGCGGCATCCGCATCAACGCAAGCTGCCGCACGAACCTGCCCGACGTGTACGCGGCGGGCGATTGCACCGAAACGCAAGCCCCAGGTACAGACGGTGCGGCAGACCGCGCGTGGCAGACCACACGCATCTGGCTGGATTGCGCCAAACAGGGCAAAGTCGCCGGGCGCAATATGGCCGGGGATGATTGTGCATTACCTGCGCAACCCTTCTACAACGCGTCGGTCATCTACACGGCGCACTATACCTACATCGGCGAACCGCACGGAGACGCGGGCGAGAGCTACGTCTGGCAAGAGGAGAACGGCTACCGCAAGCTGCGCGTGATGGATGGACGATTGGCGGGCACGCTATTGCTCAACGCGCGGCACGGGGATATGGCGCTCTTCAAAGCGATGGGGCGGCCGGTTGGCGATTTTGGCGACGCGGTCGCGCAGCCCGATTTCCCGTGGAATGATGTGACTGGCCAGGATTGGGATTACGAGTTCTTTTAGAAAGGCCGGTTTCGGGGAAGAAGGTGGTGATGGCAACGCCGGTGATGAAATGTGAAATACCTTTCATAGCCTCCTCTGTTTTCAACCTCAAAGTATCGGAGGGCCTTGCAGGACGCGCTCGCGCATCGCTTCAACCGGCCATTCAGCGTCGTCCAGCCCTTTGCCCCCCATAAATGGCGCGATCATTTCCATCCACCACGTCGCGCCCCGCTGGAGATAGTGTTCGACTGTGGCCACGGCTCGCGCGGGTTCTGCACCCGGCGTCATCCCCACACAGAGAACGTCGAAGGGTTGGTCCTGCGGGCGACGCGCTTTCACATACGCGACCGCCTTCTCCAGTTGGGCCAGTTCCTCGGCTTCATCGTCCGTCTGGAACAACGGGAACATACCATCCCATTTTGCGGCGCGGCGGAAGGGCGCTTTATTAGGCCAGAAGCCGCCCACCCATATAGGGATACGAGGCTGTTGGAGCGGTTTGGGCAGAAAGTGCGCCTGGGCGACGTGATAGTGCTGTCCGGCATAGCTGAAGGGTTCCCCACTCCACAAGCCGACCAGCACGTCGAGGGCTTCATCCAACATCGCGCCGCGCTTCTTGAGATCGGTCTCCTCGCCCAGGTCATCCCACTCGGCTTGACCGAGACCAATCCCCACCGAGAGCGTCAGTCGCCCGCCGGAAAGATGATCCAGCGAGACGGTTTCACGAGCCAGTTTCCAGGGACGGCGGCGCGGCAGGGGCGTGACCGTCGTCCCAATGCGGATGCGCTGCGTGTTGAGGGCGACCGCAGTGAGGGCGACCCAGGGATCGACAAAAGGCAGGGAATACCCCGCGACGTGATCCCACAAGAAAAAGCCATCCCATCCGGCATTTTCTGCATCACGGGCCAAGCCGGCTAACACGCGCGCGTCTCCATAGGGCCCAAAGTTGGGTAAGTATATGCCGTATTGCATCAATCAGCCCCATATTCTTCGTCGTAATCCTCTATCGCCGCTGCAACGACGCGAAAGGCGTGCTCGTGGCCGTAAACTTGTTCGATCGAGAACTGCGACGGCTCTCCCGGAATCATTTTATACGTACCAAAATAGTGCCGCAGGCGTTCCACCAGCATGTCAGGCAACTCGGAGATGTCTTTTACGCTACCCCAGAAGCTGTCACTCTCCAACACCGCCACAATTTTATCATCAGCTTCACCGTGATCGATCATCTGTATCCCCCCGACGACCCGTGCGCGCAGAATCACCTCCGACTTGTTGATCGGGCGCTCGCTGATGACGCAAATGTCGAGCGGGTCACCATCGCCACGCCGCCCCTCGCCGCACAACGCGCCGACGCGATCCCCACAGTAGGTGCGTGGGATGAAGCCGTAGAGGGCCGGCGGCTGGGACGATGTGCGCTGGGGACGGTCCACCCGCAGATAGCCGGTCACTTTGTCCACCTCATACTTCACCAGATCGAACGGGGTGATTTCGATATAGGCGTGTACCAGGCCCGGCGGATTCTTGCCGACTTCCAATCCATGCCACGGATGCGGTCGCCAACGAAAGAAAGCACGTGGAAACGTCATGTTACACCTCCTGTGAAACAGTCTGGTCGTCGTTAGTCACGTAGTCGTCAGTCACATAGCCGTTCTCGTCAGGTGACGATGCGTGAACATTTATCGTCATTCTACATCAAGTTCCCAGGTCATACGGCGTTGCACGGTCTGCAAACCCAATGACTCGTAAAAGTGATGTGCGCCGGTGTTTACTTCCCAGACGTGCAGCTCGATGGTCTGGACGTCCTGCGCCATTACCCAGCACCGCGCTGCCTGCATCAACTGCC
>Ga0209614_1001819_pt1 | contig 15054 bp, 11 predicted proteins | sample BlaSprsedimmetaG_FD_185484 | JGI IMG/M metagenome (GOLD analysis project Ga0209614, IMG submission 185484) | Hot spring sediment bacterial and archeal communities from California, USA to study Microbial Dark Matter (Phase II) - Blank Spring... ... | reverse complement strand
TTATAGACCTGAAAGCCGAAGATAGAGACAGGATAAGCTCTTATGTTAATAAGGTCAGCCAACTTGAACAAAAGCAAGACGATTAAACTTCGGCTTTTTACGAGTTCATCAAATTTGCCATCTTAAAAAATGTCAGTACCGGGTGATACAAATAACCTGCTGCGCAATATCCCCTCAGTGGATGAAATATTATCTCTTCCAGAGACACAATCATTGCTTGCAAAATATCCTCGCCGCCTGGTGGTATCCACTATCCGCCAAGTATTGGAAGGAATCCGCGGCCAACTCCTGGCCACAAATAGGCAATCAGTCCAGGTGGATACCTCTCTGGACAATATCACGGAATCGTTGAAGGAATTTTTAGGTCAAGCTGCTCGGCCCAGTCTCCGCCCTCTTATAAATGCCACGGGAGTGGTTATCCATACCAATCTCGGCCGGTCATTATTAGCGGACGCAGCGGTTGACCAGATGAACGCCATCGCTGCCAGTTATTCAAATCTGGAATTTGACCTGTCTGCTGGACAGCGCGGCAGCCGGTATGTGCATGTGGAAGAGATACTCCGCCAGTTAACCGGCGCTGAGGCCGCTCTTGTCGTTAATAACAACGCGGCGGCCGTGCTCCTGGTACTCGATACCTTAGCCAGGGACAAAGAGGTTATTGTCTCCCGCGGGCAGTTGGTAGAGATAGGGGGCTCCTTCCGTATCCCGGATATAATGGCCCGAAGCGGGGCGCAACTGGTCGAAGTGGGCACGACCAACCGAACCCATCTGGCAGACTATGAACGGGCTATAAGCGAGAATACGGCCTTCCTGATGAAAGTCCACACCAGCAACTTCCATATAATAGGTTTCACTTCTGAAGTTCCATTAGCGGATTTAGTGGCGCTGGGTAAAAAACATGGTCTTCCGGTTGTGGAGGACCTGGGGAGTGGATGTTTTGTTGATTTTTCCCGCTACGGGCTGCTTAAAGAGCCCACCGTCCAGGAAGCGCTCCAGGCCGGAGCAGACCTGGTGACTTTTAGCGGGGACAAATTACTGGGAGGGCCCCAGGCCGGTATCATCCTGGGCCGGGATAAATTTATCAGACAGATCCGAAGTAATCCCCTAAATAGGGCACTAAGAATCGATAAGTTAACGCTGGCCGGCCTGGAAGCTACTTTAAGGCTGTACCTTGACGAAGAAGAGGCTATTAAGCAGATACCGACCCTGCGGCTGCTGACCAGGCCAGTCTCTGAAATCCATAAAAAGGCCCTACAGCTTTACCGCCGCCTGACAAAGATAGCCCTGGATCATCTTTCGTTGCAGGTTATAGATGTTGACTCTCAGGTAGGCGGTGGGGCCCTGCCGCTTCAGAAATTGCCCAGCCGGGCCGTAGCCGTTAGGCCGAGGGGATTCTCCGTAACAGAACTGGAGGCCAGGATGCGAAGCCTTCCTCGCCCGGTCATCGGCCGCATTGAAAACGATCAATTTATCATGGACATGCGCACAGTGAGCACGGAAGAGATTCCCCATATTGTCGAAGCCATCAAAACAGTCCTTGCGGCGTAAGCTCCCATGCAGAAAGGGCCTTCCATAATCTCGCTGGAACCACAGGATATATTCCTTTTCCAGAAGTATATAAAAAAAGACTTAAGACTTCTCTTTCAGACCCAAGATGTACTCCTTTGGCCTGCGAACTGTGCGCCGGATCTTCTTACCACTCTGATTAATAAAGACAGAGTAAAAGAGACCCTCTCCGGTACCGCTCCGGTAGCGGACCCGGACACCAACTCAGTTTTCCTGCCCCTGGTCTGGCAGGGCAGACCTCTCGGCATAGCTATATTTAAAGACACGGCCGGGACATTTAACAAAGATATACTATCCAGCCAATGGCCGGGACTCAGCCAATTAATCCTGGAAAAGACCCAGGTATATAAGGCATATTTTACAGACGCGGAGAGTGGCGCCCTAAGCCCGGAACTTTTTAAAGACACCCTTATCCAGCTTATAACTACGGACCTGAAGGGCAGGGACACTAAAGCTATCTCCGAACCAGAGAGCTTTCCGTATTTGCCTGGCGCGCATACCAATTTTTCAATAATTTTTGCGGAAATACTATTCCGTCATCCACTAACGCGCCGCTCTGACACGGACTTTAGGTCAGGCCGTCAAAGTGAACTCTGGGCGACTATTATCCCGGCCATAAAAAATGAGCTGAAAGGCATCGCTCTTTCCTGCCTGTTTCGCAGAGATAAATCGACCTTAGCCCTGATCATGCCCTTTTGTGATGAGGAGAAGGGCCGCAATATAAGTTTAGCCATATTTGAACTCTTTAATAAAAGACGCTTTATACCGCCTCACCTGGTGCGGTTCAAGGATGGGATTAAGGCGGCCATAGGGCTTTTGACCTACCCAATAAACACCAACGAAGGATGCCAGGATCTGCCGCCAGAAAAATTATACGATCTTATTGCCGCGAAAGGTAAAGAAGCCCTGGCCGTGGCCCAAAGCAGGTTCGATTATCCTCTTTGTTTTTCCCGGGAGATTGAAGAGACCCTAAGTCTAAAAATAGCGGCAAATATTCATCGGGTTGTGGATAAACTGCGAAGGAAGTGGAAAAAAACAAGGAAGTTTTCTTTGATATTAGCAAGATGTGATGCCCAAAATGGGAGTGAGGACTATGGTCCCTTTTTGGGAAAGATAAACTTCTGGTTATCGTCAGGTCAATCCATCCTGCCGTGTACAGAGGGCTCCTTCTTTGTTTACCTGCCGGATATTAGCCCGGAAGAGGCTCTTCTTACCGGACAGAATTTGAAATCTCAGATCAAGGAAGCGTGCGGCAGGACCGTAGCTATGGGCTTAGCCAGTTATCCGGTGCTTGACTACGAAAAAGAGGAGGTCACCTTGAACGCCTACAAGGCGCTTGTGCATACTGATTTCTTTGGCCCGGACACCATTACCGCCTTTGATGCCGTAAGTCTCAATATAAGCGGGGATACGCTCTTCAATGCAGGCCATATCTACGGGGCCATAATGGAATATAAAAAAGGACTATCCCTCGATCCGCAAGACGTCAATCTCTTAAATAGCCTAGGCGTTTGCTATGCCCGGCTTAAATGTTATAAAAGGGCCGTTTCCTGTTTTGAGAAAACCCTGTCCCTGGAAAAAGATAATTTTATGGCCCGGTACAATCTGGGTTTGGCCTATCTCAAAACCGGCATCCCGGATAAGGCCTTTTTGGCCCTGCAACAGGCGGCTTCATTGAACGGGAATCATTTTGACATCCTCTTTCAGATGGGGAAGTTATTACAAGAACAAAAAAGAGGGGCGGAGGCCGTTGGTTATTTTCAAAAAGCAGCGCAGTGCCCGAATGCTAAGGGATATATATACCGATATTTGGGTGAGGCTTATCTCGACTTGAATCTAAAAAAAGATGCTATGGCTGCATTTAAAAGGGCGGTCAAGGGCAACCCTGCCGATGCCTTTTCCTTCAGTTGGTTGGGTATGCTTTATGCTGAACTAAAAAACGATCTGGAAATTGCTCATACATTATGTCAAAAAGCACTCGAACTCGATCACCAAAACAGCCTCTATTGGAAGACAATAGGGCGGATTTATTATCTCAAAAATGATTATCCTCAAGCTATCCACCATCTTAAAGAAGCCCAGCGCCGGATGAAAAAAGACCACGAAATCTACTATCATTTGGGCCTGGTTTATGAAAAAATGGGTGACCTAGCTGAGGCCAGGAGAAAATGGCAAAAGGCGCTTAAGGTTAACCCCCTTTTTAAAGAAGCCCGGATTGCGCTTCAGCCCATAGGTACGATTGAGGAATAACTAAGAACCCTGTCCTTTTTAAGATCATAGTCATCACGTCTTAAACAACAAGACGCAGGTTTCAAGATTCTTTACTTCAAATCTTTACATTTACAAAAAGATATTTTTCCCCAATAATATAAAATTATAGTGCATTTCATGAAAACAAAAGCTCACTAAGGAGGAAGGTATTTTTATGGAAAGCAAAGAAAAGGACTATTACCGGTCTCTATACGAGGTGGCCATGGTAATAAATTCCAGCCTGGATCCGGCCACGGTCCTGGCGAAAATAGCGGAACAAGTTACTTTGGCCATAGAGGCCAAGGCTTGTTCTATAAGACTCCTTGATAAGCAAGGTAAGCGTCTGCTTTTAGGAGCTTCTTATGGATTGAGTAAAGGATATCTACGTAAGGGTGCAGTAGAAATAGAAAAAAGCGGTATTGACCAGGAAGCCCTAGCCGGTAAGAAAGTTACTATCCGTGATGCGTGCACCGATCCACGATTCCAATATCCAGAAAAGGCAAAGGAAGAGGGCATTGCCTCGGTAATGGTAACACCCCTTATGGTTGAAGATCGAGCTATAGGCATACTACGTGTCTATTCCGCTACGTGCAGGGATTTTGCCCCTGAAGAAGTAGAGTTCTTGACGGCCATCGCCAACCTCAGCGCCATCGCCATTGAGAATGCCCGCTTACATCAAGCCCTTAAAGCAGATTATGAACTTCTGGCTGCTTATGAATACAGACTTTTTGACGATTAAAGAGGGGAGAAGAGCTATGAGAAAGGCAAAAATAGGTATAAACGGGTTTGGCCGCATTGGCCGCCAGGCATTAAAGGCTATACTGAAAAGACACCCGGAAAATTTGCAAGTGGTGGCTATTAACGATCTGTTTGATGCGCCTACCAACGTCCACCTGCTCAAATATGATACCAATTACGGAATATTTAATGTTCCGGCAGAAATTCGCGACGGCGAAATGGTCGTTGGTGATTGGAGAATTCGCAATTTTTCAGAACGAGATCCAGCCCAGATACCATGGCATGAGGTCGAGGTTGATATCGTTATAGAATGCACCGGCCTCTTCCGCACCGGACCCAGGGCCAATATGCACAGGGAAGCAGGGGCCAAAAAAGTAATCATAAGCGCTCCGGCTAAGGAAGAAGATATCACTATTGTTATGGGGGTTAACGAGAAGGCTTACGACCCGGTCCGTCACCATATTATCTCCAATGCTTCCTGCACTACTAATTGTCTCGCTCCCCCGGCAAGGGTCGTCAACGATCAATTTGGCATTGTGAAAGGTGTTATGACCACCGTACATGCCTATACCAATGATCAACGCATCCTCGATCTGCCGCATAAAGATCTGCGAAGGGCACGCGCTGCGGCCTGCAATATAATTCCCACCTCGACCGGGGCAGCAAAAGCCGTAGCGCTTGTAATACCGGAACTCAAAGGCAAATTCGACGGATATTCATTAAGGGTTCCTACGCCTACCGTATCCGTGGTAGATTTCGTGGCGCTACTGGAAAAAAACATCACTACAGATGACCTGAGGAAGGCCCTAAAAGACGCGGCTAATGGCCCGCTGAAGGGCATCATGTCTTATTCGGAGGATTTCCTGGTTTCCTCTGATTTTAAGGGTGATCCCCATTCCAGCATAATCGATGCTGAATTCACACAGGTGCTGGGAGGCAACCTGGCCAAAGTCGTCTGCTGGTACGACAACGAATGGGGTTATTCCTGCCGTCTTGCAGACTTAGCTAACCTTATAGCCGAAAAGGGAATTTAAGCCATGCGCTAAAGAAAACCAGCGGAATGCCGATAAGAAAATAGAATCGTTAATCAACAGTCTAATCCATAGATAAGGACAATAGTGAAAACGGCATCCCGCTGGTTGATAATACCTGCGCTATGGACTTATTTCACATGGGTAAGTCCTGGTGCAATGGCTTTAGATACCAATTGTGACAAATGTCATGCCTCCTACAAGGCCGTAGTTACAAAAGGCACACAAGATCAAGGTGCAGGGCATTGTACCCATTGCCACACGGCCATACATGCGGGCAATACCGGCAAGGCCGGATCAACCCCTTATGTTTATCATAATACCGGGGCAGACTTAGCCGGCGGCAATTTTTATTATGTCGGCCTTCACGGCAACCGTCATGGCCATAATGTGGATGGGTTTACGGATATAGGGCCGGATACTATTAATGCGCCGGGACTAAACGACCCCTCCTTAAATTTCACCAGCATCCGGCTTACATGCGCCGGTAAATATGGCTGCCATGGCGACCGTACCAAGATCTCGCCACGCGAAGCCATGACGGGAGCCCACCATGCCTACAACCCTGCCAAAGCGTCCGATGGAAAGACGGTAGCGACAAGTTACCGGTTTCTGTCAGGGGTTACCGGAAGGGAAATGAATGAAGACGGCTACAAATGGGAATACAAGACTGCCGCTGATAAACATAACGAATACCAGGGGTCTGATAACTGGCGTGATCCAAAGAGCATAAGCTATTTATGCGGTCAATGCCATGGCAGCGATGCCCTGGGCGGCAGTACAGGTAACTTTCACGGTGCGGCCGGCACCGGGGGCAAGAGCCCCTGGTTAAGGCACCCGACAGACATCCCCATCCCGGACGGGGAATTCTCCGGTTATACGGAATATAACCCGGTTGTGCCTGTTGCCAGACTGGATCTCGCTCGTGCAAAAAATTCGTCAGAAGTGAACGTCTCGTCAGGCAATGAGGTGGTAATGTGTCTGTCCTGTCACCGTGCCCACGGTTCGCCCTATCCGAGTATCCTCCGCTTCGCTTACGACGCGAATATGTCCTCTTCAGGCTCTTGTCGTACCTGCCACCGCAATCACTAAGAATTTATCCAGCCACGAATGAACACGAATCTACACAAATAAGGCAGTCATGATGAAAATTTATACAGGATTTTGTACCTATTCGAGTCCATTTGTGTCAATTCGTGGCCGAAATAGCTAAATCGGTATTTGATTCTTCAGCACGATGGCATATACCTTGTGCTGAAAAGGATGTACCTGGGGAAACTTTTCAAACAGCCAGCCTTCAAAAACGTTCTTATTGTCTTCGTAAACGATTATCTGCGCAGCCGGGTTTTTGGATTCATTAGAAAGTGATGTTATACCCTGGGGAGACATGGAAAAATTAGGCAGGAAATTTAACACCTTAATTTTTATCTTACTATTAGGAAGTGTGAAATCCTTGTTAATCCCCACCACATAATCCTTTTTTTCGTTCGTTTGTTTATTAACCACGGCTATTACTACCGCTTTCCATTTGCCCTGTACCTGCCCGGGGACAACCACCGGTGCGTGGCCTTTCGTAACCGGTTTTGACTCCGGTTTTTGTTCCCCCCTCTGGATAGCTTCAAGCATCTCCTTCGGGAACTGTTTTCCCATGACCGGGGGCATCTGCTCTTGCCCGGCTGGAGCAGGTTCGCGCATAGACGGTTCAGAAGGCGTTGCCGGCTTCTCTTGCGCCGTTTTTATGTCTTCCTTTTTCTGACATCCGCTAGCCAACAAAATCCCTCCCGCGACAAGTGGAACTGCAAGCATCCCGATTTTTTTGAACATATCCATTATTCTGTGCCCTCCGTATTAGTATAAAACCCCTCACGTGGCTAAACTAAAAACCACAGTGAGGGGTTCTAAGTTTATTATCTTATGACTCGGAAAACCGTTATATTAAACCTGACTATTGCTCCGCCCGCCCGGCCGGGATAAAGACCTGCAGGCGATTATTATCGGCGTCAACTATAAAAAGCCGGTAATCAGAAGCCACTTCTACCCGACAGGGGAATATGAACTTCCCCTCCTTCCACCCCTTTTCGCCTATCTCCCCCTGCCAGTTCCCGTTTCGGTCCAGGAGTACGATTTGATGCCGGTGAGAATCCAGGACGTAAATGCGCCCCTGTCCATCCACAGCTATGTCCACCGGAAATTCAGTTTCTCCGCGAAGATCCCCGCGCTTACTAAACTGGCGGATAATCTTCCCTTCGTTATCAAAGAGATAGACTATACCGCGCCGGGCCTCAAGCGCAACTATGTTACCGTCCTTAGCAACTGCTACCGCTGAGAATCCCGTGAACCTCGGTTCAGGAGGATTTATGTGGAGCTTATACGTTAGATTGCCATCAAAAATGTAAATTCTCTGGTTCCCTTGATCCACGACATAAAGATTGTCCTTATCATCTAGGGCCAGGCAAGTAGGCCAAAAGGACGAAGCATCAGGAAATCCATCCGCAAGAACGCCGCGTCTTTCGCCGGTCTCAGTATTATAACTGATAATACCCTGAGCACCCCGCTCGATGACTATAATCGTCCCCCGGCCGGTCTCTACCGCGCTAATGGGTAACGCCATTTTATCGGATTTAAATTCAGACAGGAACCGAAATTTACCCTCACTATCGCCAAAGAAAAGCAGGCGGTTATTGCCGGTATCAGTCACAAGCAGTCTATTTTTGGCGGGTGACCAAAAAAGGTCCTGGATCTGCTTCAATTTGCCCATGCCTTCCATCTGTGTAAAACCAACCTGGAGGGCAAAGGGGGTCTTTTGCTGGGCAAAACAAAGATCAAGTGCGAAAAGAACCGACATAATACTACACAACACAAGGACAATTAATAAAAGCCTGATCCTGCCAGACATCAAAGCCATACTACGAGCTCCTTAATCCCTTTTATGGCACTCTATGCACAGTTCCTTTTTGCGGTCGAAATAGAGCATAAATTTGTTTTCAGCAGTATGCATCCCGTGACAGGTCGTGCAATAAGTTGGCTGGTTAGTCCGCGGATCTATAGATTTTTCCCTGAGAGGATGCGATAAGCTGTGTTCTCTTTTATGGCAACTTACACAGATATCAACGCCATCGCCTTTAAAGTAACGGGGCATATTTGCGGCGTGCGGATCATGACAATGGGAACATTTTCCTTCTATTATAGCCGTACAGCGAATGCCCTTTTGTTTCTCAATGGAGGCCTTCTCACGCCGATCCGTGTCGGCATGACAGGAGATGCAAAGCCATTTCTCTTTCTTCCAGATAAGTCCTTTATCCTGCGAGGCATGAGGATTATGACAGGTAGTGCAGGCCTTACTTCCTCCGGCGTGAACGTATATCTTAGATAGCATATCCTTCTTATTGCCATGGCAATCAAGGCATAATGTCCGGCCGGTCAATTTTGTCGTAAGGGGCTTATTTGCTACAATCGTATCGTGGCATGCCTCACACTTTTGATCGACGAAAGACTGATGGGCTATAGGATTGAAAACCCCCTTCTTGTTTGAGGCATGGGGATTATGACAGTTAGTGCAGTCGGCATTCTGGAGGGCAAAGGCCAGGGAAATCCCTTTACTCTTGCACTTAATACCATGACAATCCTGGCAAAGACGATTTATATTTTTCCTTACCAACCCTTCCTCCTTGGAGACATGGGGTTGGTGACAAGAAAGGCACTTTTTTTCCCGGAAGGGGGGTATGAGATAAGAAAAGGTAAGCTGCTTTTTTACGCCCTCATGGCAGTCCAGGCATAAGCTATTTGCTTCTTTGGCCAGTAGGTTACTGTGTGCAGAGGCATGGGGATTGTGACAGCGTGTACATTTATCATGTAAAAGAACGGAATGAACGTACCCGCGCCCCAGTTCCTGTGCCAATCCCTTGTGGCAACTATAACAAACCTTGTTTATCTCATCTTTCAAAAACTTATCCTGGTTCGCAGCATGAGGATTGTGACAGGCCATGCACTGTCCCTTGCCCACAGGATCATGTATGGTTTTCTGCGCAAATTGCTTCTTTAACTGGCTATGGCAGCTATAACAGGTATCAGCCGAAGGCCTTGCCGCCAGTGCTTCACCTGTAAGTGTCCAGACAAAAAAGGCCAACAAAGGCAATATCGCAAACTTAACCCTCATATTGTTAACATCTCTCCATTTCATAAGCTTTCCGGGTATCGCCGAAATTTCGCCATTTGAATTTTGGGTTCTTAGCCTTATCATTTATTCATCTTTGCGGCCTCTGTGCCCTCTGCGGTGAATATTCACGTTATTTATGGCACAGTTTACAATCTCTCTTAGCAAAAGGACTGTGCTCATTTTTCTTCAACAAACTTCCCTTAGCAGCTATATGTGGTTCATGACACTCCAGACATAAGCTGGTATTTTGGAGCAACCCTTGATGCGCCTTGATATTGGTAGGTTTATCGGCGGCATGGCACTGGAGACAGAGGAATGGATCCCGGTTGGCCAAAAGCCCTTTTTCTTCTCCGTAATGGGGTAGATGGCAGCCGCGGCAATTGCCTTGCTTGACCGGCATATGCCCCCGGGCCGAACGCAGCGCCTCTTTTAGCTGGCCATGGCAAGACAGACACAGCTCGCCGGTTTGATTGAGGAGCAAACTGGCAAGCTTTGTACCGTGCGGGCTATGGCAGCTAATGCAGTTCCCTTCCTTTATGGGTTGATGTACGGCCTGGGCATCTTTTCCTTTGGCCACGAAGTTCTTATGACACTTCAGACAGAGTTCAGAAGGTGGAAGCATCTGCTGCATCGGATAATTACTGGCATGGGAGTCGTGACAGCCCTGGCATTCCCTTCTCATAAACGGCGGGTGACCCTTGCCTTCTACACCTATATTCTTCATTTCTACATGACAGGAGAAACAAATATCCGTCTTGGAATGCTTGAGAAGAGACTTATAATTCGCTCCGTGCGGCTTATGACATCCTGTACAATTCTTTTTACTTACGGGAGTATGAACGTATGCCTTATAAAATTTATCTCTGGCCTCCTTATGACAACTGTAGCACAGGGCTTCCGGGGATACGCCCAGCATTCCCTTATAATTGCTGCCGTGGGCGTTGTGGCAGGTCGTGCACTGATCAGATGCGAGAGGTTTATGTACATAAGCTGCGCTTAGCTCTTCCTCCGCCTTCTTATGACACCCGAGACAGAGCTTCTTTTTTTCCAATTTGAGCAATTGTTTATTAGCCGCCGCATGCGCATCATGACAGGCCGTACAACCCTGCTTTTTGAGTGGCGCATGCGGCACACCTGCCTTCAAAGAACCTGCCTTCTCTTTATGACAGGTAAAACAAAGAGAATTGACATCCTTAACCAGCTGGGGGACAAAATCCGTGGCATGGGGACTATGGCAGACCAGGCACTTGCCCTCTTGTATGGGCTTATGCCGGCAGACCTGTTCAAATCGCCTGGCGACCTGCTCGTGGCAGGAATAGCAAAGGGCGCCATCCTGAGCCACCGCCTTTAGCGGCTCTTTATCCGCAGATGGACGGTGGCAGGAACTACACCTTTTTTCCGCCAGAGGCTTATGTATAGAAGGCCTTAGTAACTTAGGATGGGCTGTGGCATGCGGGTCATGGCATCCCGTACAATGCGCCTTTTCCACCGGATAGTTCTGATGCGCTGCCCGGAAAGAGGCGCCCCCTGAGTTATGGCAACCGAGGCAAAGCTCTGTCTCGGGTTTTACAAGATGATCGGCCTGGGGTGAGGCATGCGGTCTGTGGCAGGTCAAGCACCCCTTTTCTACCGGGGCATGGACTTTAGCGCCTTTAAATAGCGTCTCCTCGTGGCAATCAAAGCAAAGGCTATTACCCTGCTTCCTCAGGAAGAGTTTATTGTCACCGGCGTGTGGGGCATGGCAGGGTATGCATTTGCCTTCTTTTATAGGGGTATGAACCGCAACTTTTTCGCTTATCCCCAGTTTTTCCGCGGCATGGCAGGTATAACACAACGCGGCACCCGGTTTTTTGAATGTCCTGATGGGTATCTTGCCATGGCGATCATGGCATACTTCGCAGTCTTTTTTGAGCGCCGGACCATGGACATAAGGTTTTTTGAGATCATCGAATTTCTTGCCATGGCAGTCCAGGCATGCCTTCGGAGCAAACCCTCGCTGAGGTCTGGTCGGACTTTCAGCGCAACTTAAAACGATAAGGGCGACCGCTACTACGAGTACTGCAATGCCTATGGCGTTAAATTTTAGTTTCCGAGTCCCACACCAACGGCGGCTTCGCCGCAGACGGACGTGCTTCGAATTTTTCATGCGCTGCACCATATCATCAGCCTTCATTGCTTGTCAAGAGTAGAAGATTTTGCAGTAGGCAGGAATCGTTCTGTCAATTCCCGGATAAAGGGATCGTTTATCCTGACTTCAGCATCCTGTCTTAACTCCTTGGCGTAATCCGTCCATAATTTCTCATAGTTTTCCTTGACATAATCCCTTTGCACGACGTCCTTTATTTGTTCAAGGTCCTCGTAGTCAACATCGGACCTGGCCTCCAGCTTTACGATATAATACGCACCGCCCTCTGAAAGCACATCGCTGTTCTCTCCAACCTTCAGGGCAGAAACAGCCTTAGATAAAAAAGACAATTTATCCTCTGAAATCCAGCCCCTGTCTCCTCCCTTCTCAGCCAGGCCGTCTTCGGACTTATTTTTTGCCAGCCAGGCAAAATCAGCTCCCCCGCGCAGTTGTTCCAGGATGGCCCGGGCCTGCGCCTCATCACTTACAGTAATCTGCCTTATCCGGTACTGAACCGGCTTGAGATACTTGTCACGGTGTTTACCGTAATAATCCCTGAGGAGTTCGTCTGAAACCTTTATCTGTGAGTATATAACTTTCTGAGCAAATATCTTCTTTAGTAAATATTCTTCATAATACTTAAGCATGCGACCGAAATCTGCGTCTTGTTCATAATGCCGATTTAAAGCAACTATATCCACAAGTTTGCGGTCGATCCAGTTATCTACAAACTTTCTCTTTAAAGCCGGCGGATTATCCGCAACCAATTTAGAACCCGGTATGTCTTTTAGCTGTTGATAGAAATCGCGAACCGTCAATATTTCTTCCCCAATTTTTACAATAGGCCGTTCATCTTTGGTCCACCTTTCATCCCTCGCGGCGTCAACAGAAACCGGCAATTCTGCCAACAAATCTTCGCTTATGACTATATCGGCCTGCTTGTGATATCTCTTTAAAACTTCCTGACCTTGCGCCTCTTCTTTCTTCTTACGAAAATGTTTTTCTGCAACCTGCCGTATCTCCTCTAAACTTTTCTCCGGCGCCGGCTTCTTCTCCTCAATTTTTATTATTTGATAGCCGGAGGGAGTTTTAATTACGGGTGTTATCTGGCCAGCCTTAAGAGAGAAGGCTATATCTCTAACTGCTTCCGGGAGTTGCCACCGGCGTAAAAACCCCCGGTCTCCTCCCTTATCTTTAAACATATCGATAGAATGCTCCCGGGCGAGAGCGGCCATATCAGAACCGGCTGCGATCTGGTCCCGTATATTCAGGGCATTTTCCTCATTTCCCACCGTTAGTTGGCGAATATGCGTCTCCTCCATCTGCTCATTGTAAAATCGCCGCATCTCGTCATCGCTTACCCAGACCCTGTCCTGAACCTCTTCTTTATAGAGGCGTACCACTGATTCCCTGAGTTTATACTCGTGCATCTTATTTTGCACCCAGGGATCCTTATCCAGCCCCATACGATAGGCCTCCTGGACAATCAGGCGTTCATCGATCAATTTATTAACATAATCCATAAGGTCGAGATGCTCATCCGGCCGTACGGCCTCAGTGCGATGCGTTATCTTTAACGCCTCTTTTAAATCCCCCTCAGTTACCGGCACGCCGTCCACCCAGGCCACGGGTTTTTCACCTGAGATCATAAACCCGCTACAGGCCGCAAGCAACAAAAGCAACCCGATAATCATACAGTTTCGTAACAATATAAATAGTGACATACCTAACCCCTCAAAGGACTGGCTGAAGCTCAAAGTCCAAAGCAAATTTTATCTAATTTCAATATATGGAAGGCGTTTTACTAACTTTTTGATCACCTTTTCGGCAACTTTATCGGCCGTTCTTATTCGTCCCCAATCCAGGGCTAAGATATCGTCTTCGCCTGTGGCTCCCAGTCGATCTGCCCAGATGATGGTCTTATTCGGAACGTATAAAAGACGCAGGCTGATAGCTGTCTCCGGGATAACCTGTCCTTTGGCGCCCAGATCTTCGCTATATTTTTCCACTGTTCCGAGCAGGATACCATCGACTTCCAGTTTCTTGCCCAGCGCCTGCAACGTATCATAATCCAATACTCCACGATATGGATAATTCTCTGAAACCAGGGTGTTCCAGACCTTGCCATATTCAACGGTTGTCCAGCCCGGTTTTTGCCCTATGCCTGAAAGGAATAAATAAGTGGCGATAACCCCGGCATCCTTGCGCGTGCTCAAGTTTGCAAAGGGCATTACCGCCACCCGGAAATGCCATTTTTCACGTTCCGCCTTATCCGGCGGTGTGAACCGCTTAAGAGGAGAAAAAAGTTCGTCAATCACTACAGGGGCAAGCCCGGCCAGTGTCGTAATCTTGCCCAGGCCCAGGACCGTTTTAAATTCCTCCCCGCTGCGGCTGGCATGTCCGCCCCAGACAATATTTCCATCCGGCACGGATACCAGACGGGTAGAGACGGATAGTAACGGATCATCAGAGCACAAACTTACATTTCCCAGCAGAATATAAGCGGCTCCAAGCCCGCGCTCCATAGTACGAATAGTCTTATCTGAAAAACGCCCGGCACTTCTAATTTCATGCCGCAACAGAAACCTTTCTACTACTTCATCAGGCACTATTTCAAAACCGGCGCCTTTGAACCACTGACGTATATAGGGCATAATCTTTTCCACGGCCTCTTTCTTATCAGAAAGGTTTTCAAAAGGCATCAGCGCTATAGCTTTTCGGGCCAGCGGCAGCCTGGCATCGCTATCAAATGCCGCCCGTCCGGCACAGGAAGGTAAAAAAATAAGGAGAGTTAAGAGAAAAGGCAGTATTTTTAACATAGGGTGAGGTCATGCCATTACTAAGGGTCTAAATTAAAATGACCATAACATTATACAACGCCCAAATATCAAAACCCAAAGTTCAAATGAAATCCAAATGCCCAAAATTTCACTATTTGGACCTGAACCTTGGTCATTGATTTGAACTTTGAGCTTTGATGGTTTCGTAAAAAGTCGTTTTTAGCTTAAGTATTTGAAATAATATTATTTTATTGCATTTTTGTCTTGACTTTCATGTTGTCCCGTGATAGAAAACATATGCAACATCAACATGTTATGGTGAAGAACATGATTTATACCAAAGACCACAAAACGGGTTACATATTCGACCCATGGCACTATTTGGGCCCGAAGCGGCGTAAGCTCCTG
>Ga0209614_1001815_pt1 | contig 15080 bp, 12 predicted proteins | sample BlaSprsedimmetaG_FD_185484 | JGI IMG/M metagenome (GOLD analysis project Ga0209614, IMG submission 185484) | Hot spring sediment bacterial and archeal communities from California, USA to study Microbial Dark Matter (Phase II) - Blank Spring... ... | reverse complement strand
TCACTTCGCGACTGTGCATCAGCGCATTTAAAAAATGGTTTTACGGGGTTGAGTTTAACTACGAAACCCAGTTTTTCAATGGATACCGGTACCCTACGTCATCTCATCCCGATCCCATTTCAGCCTTTATGGCGCCTGCACGTACCTTTTTTAAAGTGGGTCTCGACTACAAGCCGAACAATAATTTTTCGCTCTTCCTTTCTCCCATTACGGCAAAAAATGTGTTTGTGAAGGACACCATGAAAATCGACCAGACCAATTTTGGAATTCAGCGCGGCAAACGCAGTTTCTGGGAACCGGGTTTAAATACAGACATTACCTACCGGAAAAACATTACCCCGGATATCTCCTACGAAACCAAGTTCAAAATGTTTATCAATTACATTCAGCCCTGGGGTAACCTCGACATCAACTGGGAAAACCTTGTGGTAATGCGGTTAACCGATCACATCAACATGCGGATGCTGGTCCACATGATTTATGACGAAAATGTGCTGTTCCCGGTTTACGATGCCAACGATGTAAAAATTGATGAAAAGCCAAAACTGCAGCTGAGGGAGTTCATTTCCATAGGGTTCTCCTATAAAATTAACCGGCAGGTAACCCGCACGCGCCGGAATTGATGTTTATACAAAAAAAACAACAGTGTCAGCTGTCAATTTTGTAGTTGATGTTTCTTTCCTTCAGGTATTTCAGAATATAGGCCAGGTTTCCTTCTGCTTCGCCAATGAATTCAGGCGGGTTGACCCCTTTTTCTGTGAAACCTCCGTCGAGCACAAGATTGACTGCTGCATTGCAGGTGTATCCCGTTGTTCGTGCCATCGAAAGAATTTGATTTTCGCGGTCGAAACGATCGAGCAAATGGAATTTCCAGGTTTTTTACTTAATGTGTCATTTTAACACAAAAGTATTATATTTACCCGCACTATTAATTTCAAAAATACTTTAAACGAAATCTGATGAAAACGATCCAATTCAAAAATCAATTTTTGCTGACACTTATGATTGCTGCTTTTTTTTCTTTCTCTGTCAATGCCCAACAATCTCTTTTTGGAGGTGAACAGATAATTTCACTCGAAATTCACGACGATAATTCTGTGACATTCAGAGTGAATGCACCCAACGCCAAAGAAGTAAAACTTGCCGGCGAATGGATGCCTGCCGAAGGCTGGACGCCCGGTTCGGCTGCCATGCAAAAAAGCGAAAACGGCATCTGGAGTTTTACTACCGAACCGCTGGAACCGGAGTTGTATAGTTACTCTTTTATTATCGACGGGTTTCGCACCACAGATCCCAACAACCCGTTTATCGTTCGTGATGTGGCTTCGGTAATGAATATTTTCATCATTGGCGGCAAACAGGCAGATTTATATAAAGTGAATAACGTGCCCCACGGTACCGTTGCCCGCCGCTGGTACGAATCGCCATCGCTTGGCAAAAACCGCCGGCTGACCATTTATACTCCGCCCGGTTATGAAAACAGCTTGGAAAAATATCCGGTGTTGTACCTGCTGCACGGCGCCGGTGGCGACGAGGAGGCCTGGATTACACTTGGCCGCACTGCTCAAATTATGGACAACCTGATTGCGCAGGGAAAAGCTAAACCCATGATTGTGGTGATGCCCAACGGAAATGTGATTCAGGATGCTGCCCCCGGCGAAGGAATTGATGGTTTCTACAAACCGCAGTTTATGGTTCCCAAAACCATGGATGGCACGTATGAAGCTTCTTTCCCCGACATCATCAAGTTTGTGGAAAACAACTACCGTGTGAAAGCTGAAAAAGCCAGCCGCGCTATTGCCGGCTTGTCGATGGGCGGATTTCATTCGCTGCACATTTCACGGTACTATCCAAACACGTTCGACTATGTCGGGTTATTTTCGGCTGCCATTCTGCCCAACCAGGATGTTTCGCACGAAGTGTATGAAAACATCGATGGTACGCTGAAAACCCAAATGGAAAACGGCTACAAAATTTACTGGATTGGCATGGGAAAAACCGATTTTCTGTACGATTCGGGAGTTCAGTATCGCCAAAAACTCGACAGCATGGGTATGAAATACACCTACCGCGAAAGCGAGGGCGGCCACATCTGGCGCAACTGGCGGGTTTATCTTTCTGAATTTGCTCCTCAATTATTCTGAATGACAAGTGTGAGGTGCAAAACGATCCGGACCGGGAGGCTCGGAAACTTTTATAGTGAAAACACATCAGCCGGTTTAAATTATCATCTGTTTATGTAAAATCAGAAACGGATTACCAGCTCCCGCTAAAACCCTCTTTCAGGGCTTTGTTGTAGTTTTCCAGATTGAACTCATACAGGTACGGTGCTTTGTATGCACCGCCTTGTTTGCGTTCGTCCAGTTTGTTTAAAATTTTGTAAGAAAGAATTTTCCGCTGAAAATTACGGCGATCGAGTTTTTTGCCCAACAGGGTTTCATACAGTTTCTGCAGCTCGGGCATGGTAAATTTTTCGGGCAGCAAATTGTACCCAATGGGCTGGTAACTCAACTGCAACCGCAGGGTCTCCAGTGCTTTGTTCAGAATTTCCCGGTGGTCCATCATCAGGGTATCGATTTCTTCCAGGGTTTTCCATTCGCAGTGGTCCGAAAAATAATCGGGCGTGGGGCTTACTTTTTCGTAATCCACCAGTGCATAAAATCCCACCGAAACAAAACGTTGTGAGAACCATTCAATATTCGGATTGGCGCCTGATTCCTTCAGGTCTTTAACCGCAGGATTTTCTTTGGAGCGATTCGGGTCGCTGAACACATGAAACTGTTTCAGGAAAATGTTGTCAAGGCTGGTTCGCTCTTTCAGCACACGTTCCGCAGCCTCTTCCAGCGTTTCATCTTCTTTCATAAAACCACCCGGCAGTGCCCATTCTTTGGTATATTTCATTTGCATCAGCAATACTTTCAGTTGGTTTTCGTGAAACCCGAATATGACACAATCGAGGGAAATGTGGTCGAGAAACTTGCTGTAATCAATATCTGCCATAATTCTGCCAAATAATTATAATGCAAAGAAAACAAAATCTTCCCTTTTGTTTGATTTGTTACCGACAAAAAACTAATATTGTGTCGAAATGACATTTTATATGTTGTTTGAAGAAAAACAAAGAAGGAAATAACGTAAATGAAGAAGTATGAAAGCTAAAGTCAATTCAGGAATATTTTTGTTAGTCGTCCTGTTTATAATGGCAGGATGTGTTTCTAAATGGAGCGAAGAGGAAAAAGACGGATATAACCTGGTTCATAACAAAGGCGGGCAAATTTTGGGGTATTCGCCGGAATCGGGCGTTTCACTTATTGAAAAAAACGGATTTGCGTTTAAAGACCTGAATAAGAACGGAAAGCTGGATGTATATGAAGACTGGCGGAAAGCGACAGATGAGCGAGCCAGGGATTTGGCTTCGCAAATGAGCGTGGAGCAAATTGCCGGCCTGATGCTGTACAGCGGGCACCAGTCGATACCTGCCGGCAGCCGCAGAGGATTTGGCGGCGGAACCTACAACGGCAAACCGCTGGATGAAAGCGGTGCCCATTCCGGCGATCTGACCGACCAGCAGAGAAAATTTCTGACCGAAGATAATTTGAGGCATGTTCTGATTACATCGGTGCAGTCGCCGGGGGTTGCTGCCCAATGGAACAACAACATGCAGGCGCTGGTGGAAGGGATCGGTCTGGGCATTCCCGGAAATACCAGCTCCGACCCGCGTCATGGAAGCGATTCGTATGCCGAATACAATGCCGGCGCCGGCGGAGATATTTCGCGCTGGCCGGGGACACTTGGCCTGGCGGCTACTTTCGACCCGGAGCTGATGCAGCAGTTTGGCGATATAGCTTCCCGTGAATACCGTGCGCTGGGGATTGCCACGGCACTCTCGCCGCAAATCGATTTGGCCACCGAACCCCGCTGGAGCCGTTTCGACGGAACCATGGGCGAAGACCCCGGTTTGGCTGCCGATATGGCACGGGCGTATGTGGATGGATTTCAGACTTCGGCAGGTGAAGCACACCTTTCCGGAGGCTGGGGATACAACAGCGTGAATGCCATGGTGAAACACTGGCCGGGCGGCGGTCCGGAAGAGGGAGGCCGCGACGGGCATTTCGGCTACGGCGCCTATGCTGTTTACCCCGGCAACCGTTTACAGGACCATCTGAAACCCTTTACCGAAGGGGCTTTTAAACTGGATGGCCCCACCGGTATGGCTTCGGCGGTGATGCCATACTACACCATTTCGTGGAACGTGGATACGGTTTATGGCGAAAACGTGGGAAATGCGTTCAGTAAATACATCATAGAGGATTTATTGCGCGGGAAATATGGCTACGACGGCGTTTTATGCACCGACTGGATGATTACCGCCGATGCCGTCAATGTGCATGAGTTCCGCGGCAAGTGCTGGGGCGTGGAAGAGCTGTCGGTGGCTGAGCGACATTACAAAGCCATTATGGCCGGCATGGACCAGTTTGGCGGAAACAACGAGATGGGCCCTGTATTGGAGGCTTACCAAATGGGAGTGGAAGAACATGGTGAAGATTTCATGCGCCGGCGGTTTGAAACATCGGCTGTGCGGTTGCTGCGAAATATTTTCCGCACCGGGTTGTTTGAAAATCCATACCTCGATGTGGCCGAAACCGAAAAACTGGTGGGCAACCCTGAATTTATGAAAGCCGGTTACGAAGCGCAACTTCGTTCGGTAGTGATGCTGAAAAACCAGGGAAATACACTCCCGTTGCAAAAACAGTTGAAGGTGTATGTTCCTCAGAAATATCATCCGGCGGCTATCAACTGGTTCGGACAGCAAACGCCCGAACGCCGGGAAGACGCTGCCAGCCGGGAAATGATTGAAAAATATTTTGATTGGGTGGAAACTCCTGAAGATGCCGATGTGGCACTGGTTTTTATGGACAGTCCGCAGGGCGGAACAGGTTATTCGCTGGAAGATTTGGAAAATGGCGGGAATGGATATGTGCCCATCAATTTGCAATATGAACCTTACGTTGCCACTCATGCCCGCGAAGTGAGCCTGGCCGGCGGAAGTCCGTTCGAGGATTTTACCAACCGTTCCTACAAAGGGAAAACCGGCACCACCGCTAACAGTTACGATCTGAAAATGGTAAACGAAACCAAAGCGAAAATGGGAGGCAAACCGGTGATTGCCATTATCGATGTTTCCAATCCGATGGTGATGGCGGAGTTTGAAGAAAATGCCGATGCCATTCTGGTACATTTCGGGGTGAGCGACCAGGCGCTGTTGGATATTATAACCGGAGCTTTCGAACCATCGGCTTTGCTGCCGTTCCAGATGCCGGCAAGCATGCGCTCCGTGGATGAACAGTTTGAAGACACACCGCGCGACATGGAACCTTACACCGACTCCGAAGGAAATAGCTACGATTTTGCATTCGGCCTGAACTGGCAGGGAGTTATTGATGATGAACGGGTGGAGAAGTACAGGTGAATCACTTTAAAAGGTTTTCTTCCCATTTTTCCGCATCCGCTGTGTTTTCCCCTTTCAACAACGCAGCAAACGCCAGCAGCGATTTCCGTGCATCGCCCAGCGGGTAGTAAAAGGCATCCCAGTTTTCGCTGTCTTCGCCGTCGTGGTTGGGAATCACATACTGAAAATGGTGTGCATCCTGCAGTTCGCGGAAAGCACTGCCTGCCCGTTTTTCAATGTTTTCCAGGTCTTTGAGCGACAGTTCTCCCTTTTGTTTGCGGGTACGGCGCAGCAGTTTACGGCGTTGTACATCGGTAATCAATTCTGGCAGTGAAACGGCAGGATTAGCCGATTTTAAAAACCGGATTTCTTCTTTGGAAACCGGCGACATAAAAACACTTAGCCGGTTGATTCCTTCCAGGGCCTGATGTGTTTGCAAAACCCTTCCCACAAAAGGGTTCCCTTCAAAAAGCACGTCGCCTTTTTCAAGGTTTTCTTTTAATTCCTGCAAATCGAGCGCCTGCAAATCGCCGCGCACATCCATCACTACAAAACGGTTGTGTGTTTTCAGCTTTTCAATTTCTGCACGAGGACGAAAATGGTAGTCCACGCCATTGGTTTCACCCGGACGGGCAGCCCGGCTGTTGTACAAAACCAGTGGCTGCATTTGGCTGTGCAACTCGGGATAAAACCTTGCCAGCGCTTTGGCCAGCGGACTTTTGCCCACACATGAAGGGCCGGAAAAAATGACAAGTTTATGATTGCTTTTCATCATTCAATTATTTAAAATTCCCAGAAATACGGAATAAGGATAACGCTTAAAATAAACGCAATCAACTGCATGGGGGCGCCTATGCGGAGGAAATCGTTTCCGGAATATTTCCCCACTGCTTTGATAACCAGATTGGAGCGATAGCCTCTTGCTGAAACGAAACTGGAAGCTCCTGCAATGGCAATGGCCACAAAGAAGGGCCTCGAATCGACCCCAAGCAGTTGTGCTGCCATGGCGGCTATTGGAAAAACCAGGGCCACAGCCGCGTTGTTGGTGATAATTTCAGTAAGAATGGAAGTAAAAAGCCATATAATGGCCAATACACCTACCGGGCCAATGGATCTGACAATGCTGATGGCATCGGCAGCCAGCAGAATGGCTACACCCGAATTTTGAATGGCCTTGCCAATGGCAAAGGCCGATGCGATGGAAATAAGCATGTCCCAGCTTACTGCCTTTGTGTAGTTTTGCTGGGGTAATATTTTCAGCCAAATCATCAGAATGGCAGCAAAAGCCACATAGATGAAGATATTCAGGCGCATGCCATATCCGTAGGACACAAGTTCGTTGACCACAATGGCTGCCACCATAGCCATTAAGATAATGAGTGCGCGCCACTTTACCCGCGAACCTTTATCGTGGTGCAAATCGCGCATGTAATTTACCAGGTAAAACATTTGTGATGAACCCCAGGTATCGAAAAACTTTTCGGTGGCAAGCAGTACCACATTGTCGCCCACTTTCAGTTTCAGGTTGTTCAGGTTTTCGGTAATCCGCTCCCCGTTGCGGTGAATGGCCAGCACAACAGCATTGAACTGATCGAAAAAGCTGAATTCCGTAACCGTTTGTCCCAGCCAAGGAAAGCGGGGAGACAGCACCACTTCATACTGTTTTAAATTTTCCGGCTTTTCGTTTCCCAAATACTCCATTCCTTTTAGACGTACCTCTTTGTGTGACATAATGTAGTTCAGCTTGTCCGGGGTTCCAGTAACCAGAATTTCATCTTTTAACAAAAGTTTGATGCGGCCTGTTCCGGGTTTTAGAATTCTGTTTTTACGGGCAACCGAATGTACTTCCAGTCCCGGCAGTCCTTCAATTTTATTGTCCACAACTTCAGTTCCGGCCAGCTGGCTGTTCTCCGTCAGTTTCAGGTTAAAATAATAATCTTTGCCTTCGGCAGGCTTGCCGGTGAATTTGATTTTTTCGCCCGGCAAAAGCCAATTGCCAAAAACCGACATGTAAATAAATCCGAAAACCGACACTGCCAGTCCTATTTTTCCCAGCTCGAACAGGTGAAAGCCTCCGTTGCCTGTTTCCAGCATCAGCCCGTGTACCACCAGGTTCGACGAGGTGCCAATGAGCGTGCACATGCCCCCCAAAATGGCGGCATACGATAAAGGTATCAGAAATTTTTTGTAGCTAAGCTTCATGGCCTCGGCCCAGCGGATAAGAATGGGAGAAAAGTTAACCACAATGGGCAGGTTGTTTAAAAAGGCGGAAAAGAAAGCCACGGGAATCATCAGGCGGGGAAGCATAAAAGTCATCCGGTTGCGTTTGCGGGGCAGGTAAGCTTTGGCCAGCCGGGTAATGAGCCCCGATTGTTTAATGCCTTCGTTTACCAGAAAAAGTACCGCAATGGTAATGAGCCCGTCGTTGGAAAAACCGGAAATCAGCTCCTGGTCGGTTATAATGCCCGTGACCATAAAAATAACGGCAGCACTCAGCAAAATAAGGCCGGGTCGCATGGCCTCCATAACAAAAGCGACCATCAGAAAAAATATTACTGCAACAACAATCCAGGCTTCAAAAGTCATAATCTGCTCAAATCAGAATTCAAATATAAAAAGGATATTCAAAACTGAGGTAAATTGGGAAATTTCTTTGGTTTGAACCCATGTTTCGGGGGAAAGCAGTAAGAAGACAAAGATTTGCCACAGATTCACAGATAATTGAGACTATTGGTAACGATTATTTTGCTTATTTTGATAGTCTGAAAAAAAGAGATGAAGCAGCCGGAAAAAAACATAGATGAAAGTTTAGAGAAACGAAAACAGTTGGAAATGCTGGTTTCCGAATTGAAATTTGAGTTGGAAGAGGCCCGTTCACTGCTGAAAGAGGAACAGGAAGCCAGGCAGTTTTATCAGCTGATTGCCGATTTTACATTTAGCTGGGAACTTTGGCTCGATCCTCAGGGAAACATCAAATACTGCTCGCCATCGTGTTCCGATATTACCGGCTACTCGGCGAACCAGATTCTGGATTCCCCTTCCGTTTCGGAGCTGCTGGTTTATGGCGACGACAGGCCCGGGTTCGACGGTTTTTTGTCGGGGGCATTGAATCAAATGCCGGGGAAGACTTCACACGAGTTCCGCATTCTCACCCGTACCCGCCAGTTGCGATGGTGCTCCGTAAATGTGCGCGGAGTTTACGATCGGCAGGGGCGTTACCTCGGCATCAGAGCCTCTATTCACGACATTACCCGCCTGCGCAGAGCCCTGGGGCATATCACCAGCCTTTCAACCGGCAAAGAGATGGAAAGCCGCAACCGGCAGCGCCTGAAAGCCGAATTGGAAATGAAAGAGCGCGAACTGGTGGCATACCTGCTGCAGCTTTCACGAAAAAACGAACTGATTGCTCAGGTTATCCGGCAGCTCGAAAAAATGCTGGAAGGGAAAAATCCGTTGACCCGTGAGCCATTGCAAAAGCTGCTGCAAAACCTGGAACAGTCATCCTCCGAAACCATCGACTGGGAAATGGTGGAATCGCAGCTGGAAAATCTGTATCCGGGATTCATGGTACGTTTGCACCAAAAGCATTCACGGCTTACCTCTAAGGAAAACAAACTGTGCGCCTGCCTTCGCCTCGGACTTACAAGCAGGGAAATTGCCGGGCTGAAAAACATTTCGCCCCAAAGTGTGGAAATTGCACGTGTACGGTTGCGCAAAAAACTGAAACTGGCCGGAAGTAAAAGGCTTGCGAATTATCTTGCCGAAATCTGACTTTTTTATATGAGTCAAAACCGAATTTCGTTTCTTTAAGTTTAAACCCTGAAATTATAGGTTTTCATATTTTTATTCAATTTTATTGTTATGATTTTATTTTTGTTAATTTATTGAAAATCAAATAAATAATTTATTTATGTAATGTTAAGTGGTTGCATATTAAAGGAGATGTTAGGTTTTTTCAGTGTCTGTTTTAACAGAATCACGATATATTTGCCTCCTTAAAAATACTGAAGGAATGACACTTTCATACAAAAACGAAATGTACAGACCGTTAACCGATGACGAAACAGGCCAGCTGATATACCAGGGGTGTACCTGTCCCGACTGGAATCTGGTAAAAGTGGCGCCGGGGTTTACGCCCGACAATATCGAGAACGTCCGTTTTACAGGGCATATTCGCTTGAACAGCTTCAACAAAACCGTTAGCCTGGTGGGAGGAATCGACTTTCATGCCGGTATTTACAATGCCTGGCTGCACAATTGCGAAGTAGGGAGAGATGTACTCATTCACAACGTGCGCAGTTACATTGCCAATTACAAAATTGGCGAAGGCTCAATCATACATAACGTTACCACCATTTCGGTTGACGGAGAAACCTCTTTCGGAAACGGAACAGAGGTGGAGGCTATAAGCGAAGAGGGTGGGAGATCGGTTCCCATTTATGATTACCTCTCTTCGCATGTGGCCTATATACTTGCCATGTACCGGCACCGTCCGCAACTTGTTGCTGCACTGAAAGAGATGGTGCGCCAATATGTGGAAAGCATGAAAAGCACCAGCGGGGAAATCGGGCCTCATTCGCGGATACTGAATTGCAATACTTTGTTGAATGTAAAAACCGGTCCGGCTACCACCATCGACGGGGCCAAAAAGTTGCAGAACGGAAGCATCAACAGCACGTATGAAGCGCCGGTAATGATTGGCGAAGGGGTAATTATGAACGATTTTATTGTGTGTTCGGGTGCCCGCATAACAGATGCAACGCTCATTTCCAGCAGTTTTGTAGGCCAGGGCTGCATACTCGACAAGCACTATTCGGCGGTACATTCGCTGTTTTTTGCCAACTGCCAGGGGTTTCACGGCGAAGCCTGTTCCATTTTTGCAGGGCCATATACGGTTTCGCATCATAAATCCACACTGCTTATTGCCGGAATGTTTTCGTTTATGAATGCGGGCAGCGGATCGAACCAAAGCAATCACCTCTACAAACTGGGGCCCATACATCAGGGCATCATGGAACGCGGCGCTAAAACTACCAGCGACAGCTACCTGGTATGGCCCTCCCGCATTGGGGCCTTCTCGCTGGTTATGGGCAGGCATTATAAACATTGCGATACCACTGATTTCCCTTTCTCGTATGTGATTGAAAGCAACGATGAAAGTATTCTGGTTCCTGCCATTAATCTGAAAAGCATTGGTACGGTGCGCGATACCCAAAAATGGCCCCGGCGCGATAACCGCCACGACTCGAACCTGCTCGATATGATCAACTTTAACCTGCTAAGTCCCTATACCGTGCAAAAAATGATAAACGGACGGAACAAGCTTCTGGCTATACGCGAATCTTCCGGTGAGTTTGCATCACAATACAGCTACGATAAAATGAAGATTGAAAAACGGGCACTCGAGCGGGGCATACAACTCTATGAAATGGCTATCTGGAAATTTTTGGGAAACTCCGTGATTTCGCGGTTGCATGGGAAAAATTTCAAATCGGACGGGGACATAAGAAATGGGCTGAAACCTGATACCCGTCCGGGACGCGGCCAGTGGGTTGACCTCTCAGGATTGATTTGTCCGATGGAGGCGCTTGAAAAAATTCTCCGTTCAGTTGAGCAAGCCGAACTAACTACACTTGAAGAGGTTAACGCGGCGTTACAGGCTCTTCACAAAAATTATTACAATTACGAATGGACCTGGGCATCCGGTGTGCTTGAGGATTTTTACGGAAAAAACCTTGGGGAGTTTACTGCCGAAGATGTGACAGAAGTGGTTCAGAAATGGAAAGAAAGCGTACTGGGAATAGACCACATGCTCTATGAAGACGCCAAAAAGGAGTTTTCGCTTACCAAAATGATTGGTTTTGGTGTTGACGGACAAAACGGCGCCCGCGAGCAGGATTTTGCCGAAGTACGCGGCGAATTTGAGAAGAATGATACAGTGAAAGCCATTCAGGTTCATATTCAAAAAAAGGAAGCCCTTGGCAATGAACTTATTCAACGAATGGAACAAACAAAAATTTCGCGAGTTACCGTGGAGTAAAAAAGAAAAGCACCATAAGTAGTTACTTACAGTGCTTTGTTCATTTGTGCCCAGTAAAGGACTCGAACCTTCACGTCCATGCGGACACTAGTCCCTGAAACTAGCGCGTCTACCAATTCCGCCAACTGGGCTAAATTTCAACATTTCATATCACCAGCAGGCGTGTCTATCTCCCATCCCGATAGCTATCGGGATCGGGACCGCCAACTGGGCATATGCTGAAAGAACGTTTTGAACCGTTAAATCCGGTTCAAATTTGCGGTGCAAATATATAAAAATTCGGTTCCTTCAGCGTAATTTCAGAGATAATTTTTACACCATTTTTATTTGTTCTCCCACCGTATGCTTTTCGCAATACCTGCATTGCAAAGCAATGGGCGAGGTTCCAACCACCTTAAACCGGGTGGTAATGGTCTCGTTGTTGGTTATACACTTGGGATTGAAACACTTAACAATTCCAATGATTTCTTTCGGGATTTCCACCACTTTTTTCTCAACCACCTCGTAGTCGCGAATGATGTTTAGTTTGGCATGAGGTGCAATCAGTGCAATTTTATTGATTTCGTCGTCCTCGAAAAATTTGTCGGTAACTTTGATGATGGCTTTGCTCCCCAACTTGCCGCTTTCGAGGTTGGTACCAAAAGTAATCTGGTTTTCAATTTTGTCGAGGCCCAGAATGGCAATTACTTTAAACAGAAATTGGGCCGGTATGTGGTCAATAACAGTGCCTTCTTTGATGGCACTTACTTTCAGTTTCAGTTTTTTCTTATCGTTGCTGCTCATGGCTTTCCTATTTGAGATTCATAATATGTGAAATAATTGCTTCGCGGGTATAAACGCCGTTCAATGCCTGGGTAAAATAGTAGGCTTTTTCGTTTTTATCCACATCGGTATGAATTTCATTCACACGGGGCAGTGGATGTAAAATTTTCAAGTTTGGTTTTGTATTTGAAAGCATGTCATTCCTTAGAATATAAATATTTTTTACCTGCTCATATTCCATGGGGTCTGAGAACCGTTCTTTCTGAACGCGGGTCATGTAAATAATATCGGCTTCGCTGATGATGTCGGTAAACTCGCGGTGCTCGAAGTACCGGATGCCCTTTTCGCGCAGGGAATGCTTGTATTCCTCCGGCATTTGCAGCTCGGGCGGGGCAATGAAGTTAAAAATCGGGTTGTTGAATTCCGACATGGCCATAAGCAGGGAATGCACGGTGCGCCCGTATTTCAGGTCGCCTACCATAAAAATGTTGAGGTTGTCGAATGTTCCCTGTGTTTTTAAAATGGAATACATGTCGAGCAGGGTTTGTGTTGGGTGTTGGTTGGCCCCGTCGCCTGCATTTATAACCGGCACCGGCGATACTTCGGCGGCGTAGCGCGCAGCTCCCTCCAGCGGGTGCCGCATCACAATCATGTCGGCATACTGGCTCACCATTTTAATGGAATCGTGCAGGGTTTCGCCTTTGGAAGTGCTGGAACTGCCGGGGTCGGCAAACCCGATAATCCGGCCACCAAGGCGGCTGATTGCCGTTTCGAAACTCAGCCGTGTGCGGGTGGAAGGCTCAAAAAAAAGGGAGGCAACCACTTTGCCCTGCAATAAATTCTGGTTGGGGTTTTGCTCAAACTCCGCAGCCAGCTCCATAATCCGAAGGTATTCTTCCTTCGAATAATCTGTAATGGAAATTAAATCTCGTTTCATTTTTTTAAATATTGAATGTTCATTCTTTCCAAATCAAAAAAAACCAATATTTTAAATGTAATATGCTTTCATTTAAGCAGTATCATTTTTTGTTTCTATTTTTTCACCAATTTATTAACAGTCGCCCGCTTTTGTTCGCTTTTTTATTTCAACCCCGTAAAATTGCCGAAACAAATCTTCAATGCGATCTGCTTCCGATTTCCGTACGGAAAAATCGAGCTCGCACTCCAGCTCAAACCGGGTATCGGTAATGTTCAGGTCTTCCTGTTTCATAATCAGCATTACCTCATTCATCTCATTATAGGTAAAGTGCAGCGAAAAATGTTCTTTTATGATTCGGGTTACCATTTTTGCCTTGCTCAGCGCATCGGCCGTTGCCGCGCGGTAAGCATTTATCAGTCCACTTGTGCCAAGCAGCGTACCGCCGAAATAACGAACCACAACCACAAATACATTGGTAAGCTCAAAACTCTGCAACTGGCCAAGAATGGGTTTTCCGGCGGTGGATGAGGGTTCTCCGTCGTCATTGGCCCGGTACTGAATTTCTTCGCAGCCAATACGCCAGGCATAGCAATGGTGCCGGGCGCTGTGGTGTTCTTTTTTAATATGGTTCAGAATTTCTCTGGTTTCTTCTTCTGTTTTTACAGGAAAAGCATAGGCGAAGAATTTACTTCCCTTGTCTTTGAAGTATCCTTCGCTGGCTTTAGCTATGGTTTTGTAGGTGTCCTTCATAACAAAATATACAAACTAATGAATGCCATAATGAGCCCGGCGACATTTATCCGGTTCATTTTTTCCTTAAAAATAACAAATCCTGCGGTAGCCGATAATGCCACAATTAGCATGTTGTTCAGGGCAAAAACCAGCGAACTGTCGATTTGACTCAAATTCAGGGCACTAATAATGAAATAGAGCGAACCAAAATTGGCCATTCCAAGCAGCAATCCCAGTAAAAGGGTGGGGAGGTGGGCTATTTTTCTGTCTTTTTTCCCACGAAAAGCCACTGCAACAGCTCCGCACACAAATGAGACAAAAAATACAAAGGTGGAAAAAGCAGCGGTTTGCCCGCCGGATATCTGTGTTCCCTGAATGAATTTTATAAACGAGTCGGTAAAGCCGCTTCCCACAAATATGGCCAAAGGCAGAATAAACCATAGAAAATTTGTACTGCGGATGTTCTTTTTATACAGGGTAAGAAGCACAGCGGCCACAGCTGTTATGAGCCCTGCAATTTTCCAAACCGAAACCGGTTCATTAAACCAGTAGAGCGAAAAGAACACCGGAAACACCAGCGAAAGCTTGTTTGCCAGTGTGGTAACCGTTACACCGGCTTTTTGCGAAGAGGCGCCGATAAGAAAAAACATAACTATGTATAATATGCCCAAAGCAATGGCAAAAGGTATCCACTGGTTATTGGTAAAAAACGGAGCCGGATTGAAGCGGAGAAAAAAGCCAAAACCCAGAATGGCGGCTGTCAGGTAATTTACGGCAATGAGCGTTTTCAGCCGGCACGAAAAATACCCTGCCCATTTAAAAATGACATAAATGGCTGTGGAAGAAACAATGCTGGCTGCAAGAAATATCATGATTCAGTCATCATTCGGTTTGAAACAATAAAACCAGGCGAAGTACCTGGTTTTCTATTTGCTACATGGTGAGCTTCTTTTCAATGTCTTCCATATACTGTCTGAAATTTTTATCGGTGTCTTTCAGGTTATTCACTGTTTTACAGGCATGAAGGACCGTGGCGTGGTCTTTATTTCCAATTTGAGCTCCAATGCTTGCCAGGGAATATTTGGTTAGGCTTTTTGAAAAATACATGGTAATTTGCCTGGCCTGTACAATTTCACGTTTCCGGGTTTTGGTCTGAAGCGAGTCCACCGACATGTTGA
>Ga0209614_1001812_pt1 | contig 15083 bp, 12 predicted proteins | sample BlaSprsedimmetaG_FD_185484 | JGI IMG/M metagenome (GOLD analysis project Ga0209614, IMG submission 185484) | Hot spring sediment bacterial and archeal communities from California, USA to study Microbial Dark Matter (Phase II) - Blank Spring... ... | reverse complement strand
AATGTGACGATGGACGTGAAGTTGATTTCTCCGATAGCGATGGAGGAGGGTCTGCGCTTTGCGATACGTGAAGGCGGCAGAACCGTCGCCTCCGGCGTCATCGTGAAGGTCATCGAGTAGCAGGTGCACACACATGAGAGACCTCATCACCCTGGCATGTTCGGACTGTAAACGGCGGAACTACAATTCGACGCGAAACAAGAAGAAGAGCACCGAGAAGCTCGAGCAGAAGAAATACTGTCCCTCTTGTAGAGTTCATACGCTCCACAAAGAGACAAAGTAGGAGTACTGACGTGCAGGCCAGTAGCTCTAATTGGCAGAGCGCCGGACTCCAAATCCGGATGCTGGGGGTTCGAATCCCTCCTGGCCTGCCAGGTTGATAGAGAAGAGAGCAGATGGATAAGATCATTCGATTCTTTCGAGAAGTCAGAGCCGAACTGAAAAAGGTCACGTGGACCGGTCGAAAAGATGTGGTGAGTGGAACGATTGCCGTTCTGATACTCAGCGGGATCGTCTCCATCTTTCTCTGGATCATCGATCTGGGGCTCTCACAGGTGATCAGGCTGGTACTGGGTTGGTAGCGATGACCGAAGAAAAGCAGGACCATAAGTGGTACGTCGTGCACACGCACTCGAACTACGAGCAGAAGGCCAAGAGGTCTCTCGAAGAGCGGATCAAGGTGCATGACGTCGAAGAAGACTTTTCGGGGATCCTTGTTCCCTCGGAGCAGACAAAGAAAGACTCCCCGGGCAAGAAGAAAACGTCCAATCGGAAATTCTTCCCTGGCTACATCCTCGTGCGTATGGCGCTTACCGATAAGACCTGGCACGTGGTGATGGACACCCCGAAGATCACAGGTTTTGTCGGGGGCAGGATCTCCCCCTCAACGATACCCGACCACGAAGTCGAGGCGCTCAAGGCTCAGCTTGAAGAAGGAATGGATGCCCAGGCGTACAAGTGCGAGTTCAGTGTCGGAGATCAAGTCGTTGTCATGGAAGGTCCCTTTCAGAATTTCAGCGGGGTGGTGGATGATACCAAGCCCGATAAGGGCAAAGTGAGAGTGCTCGTGAGCATTTTCGGCAGATCCACTCCCGTTGAGTTGAGCTTTGATCAGATTACCAAGAAATAGATCATACGAGGTAACAGATGGCAAAAAAACTAACGGCTAAGATTAAGATCCATATACCTGCGGGCGAGGCGAAGCCATCACCTCCTGTGGGACCAGCTCTCGGCCAGCACGGGGTGAACATCATGGACTTCTGTAAGGCGTTCAATGCCGCAACCGACAAGCAGAGAGGCTACAAGATCCCCGTGGTGATTTCCGTATATCAGGACAGGTCATTCACCTTCATTACCAAGAGCCCGCCTGCATCGACGCTGCTGCTCAAGGCTGCCGGCATCGAGAAAGGTTCATCCATCCCAAATAAGGATAAGGTGGCACGGGTGAACAGGAATCAGGTCGAAGAGATTGCCCGGCAGAAGATGAACGATCTGAATGCCAATGATATGGACCATGCGGTCAGTATCATTGCAGGCACGGCGCGGAGCATGGGGATAGAAATCGCTGAGTGAAGGAGACGTGAGGTATGGCAAAGGCTGGGAAAAAATACTCTGAGGCTCGAAGCAAGATTGATCCCCAGATAAAATATACCGTTGAAGAAGCGCTGAACCTTGTCCTGGAAAGTTCCTATGCCAAGTTTGATGAAAGCGTCGATGTGGCGTTGAGGCTTGGCGTGGATCCCAGGCATGCAGATCAGATGGTGCGGGGTTCCGTCGTGCTTCCCCATGGTACAGGCAGGACCGTCAGGGTTCTCGTGTTTGCAAAGGGAGAAAAAGACCGGGAAGCGCAGGAAGCCGGTGCGGATTACGTCGGGGCAGAAGAGATCGCTGAGAAGATTGCCGGCGGTTGGCTCGACTTCGATAAGGTGATTGCAACGCCCGACATGATGGGAGTTGTGGGAAAACTTGGCAAGATTCTCGGTCCCCGAGGTATGATGCCAAACCCCAAACTCGGAACGGTAACCTTCGAGGTAGCCAAGGCCGTATCGGATATGAAGGCCGGGCGTGTCGATTTCAGGGTTGACAAGGTCGGGATCATCCATTGTTCTGTGGGAAAGGTCTCCTTTGGAAAGGACAAGATCCTCGATAACCTCAAAGCCCTTCTCGAGATCATCATGAAGATGAAGCCGTCTTCCAGCAAGGGGACATACCTCAAGGGAGTGGCGCTTTCGAGCACCATGGGCCCTGGTGTCAAGATCGATCCGTTTGAGGTAACCAACATACTGAAGTAGGACAACTATCCTGGTCAAAGACAGCGGGAGCACGCGTGCTTAAAGAGTCCCGCCGAGATCTGGGTATCCCCTCGGCACCCTTTGACAGGATAAATTTTAAAACGAAAGGGGTGAGGTGTTTCATTGAAAAGAGAAAAAAAAGAAGAACAGGTAAAGAGTTTGCATCATGAGCTGGGAGCGTCCCAGGCGGTGTTCTTGACCGATTACCAGGGGCTCAACGTGGAGAAGATCACCCAGCTCAGGAGAAGCATTCGAGGCGCAGGCGGTTCATACCGGGTTGTAAAGAACACCCTCCTGAGGAGGGCGTCGGTAGGCACCCCTGCACAGGCATTGGAAGAGAAATTTGTCGGACCGACGGCAATTGCTCTTTGTGAGGCGGAACCCGTGGCCTTGGCAAAGGTTTTGGTGGCCTTCGCCAAAGACAACGAAAAGCTCGAGATTCAGGGTGGCATCCTCGGTGAGAAGATCCTCAATCTGAATCTGATCCAGGAACTCGCAAAGATGCCGCCAAAGGAAGTGCTCCTTTCGCGGCTCCTGGGTACACTCAATGCCCCGGTTACCAACTTTGTCGGGGTTCTCGCCGCTGTTCTGGGACAGCTGGTCTATGTGCTGAAGGCACTTGAAAACAAAAAGAGACAAGGAGAGTAGCAATGGCTGATATTACCCGTGAGGATGTCATTAAATTCATTGAAAACATGACGGTTATCGATCTCGCTGATTTTGTGAAGGAACTTGAAGAAAAATTCGGTGTGAGTGCAGCAGCTCCTGTGGCGGCTGTTGCCGCAACGGTCGGCGCGGCTCCAGCTGCAGAAGCCGAAGAAGAGAAGACCGAGTTCAGTGTGGTCCTCAAGTCTGCAGGAGAGCAGAAGATCCAGGTGATCAAGGTGGTGCGCTCCCTGACAGACCTTGGGCTGAAAGAGGCGAAAGAGGTTGTCGAGGGTGCTCCCAAGAACATTAAGGAAGGTGTTTCCAAAGAAGAGGCCGAAGAGGCCAAGAAGAAGCTCGAAGAGGTTGGAGCGACTGTCGAGATAACCTGATCCAGAGGGAAGAAGAGCTTGTAAGGAGGGGTTGGTGTATTCCGGCCCCCCCTTTCTTTGTCAGGAAGAACTCATACAAAAGAGGAAGACCAAAAGATGATAGAAAAGATCCTTTCAAACCCCCAGGTGAGGAGAAAGAGTTTTGCAAGAAGGCAGACGCAGATTGACATTCCTGATCTTGTAGAATTGCCCAAGAAGTCCTATGGCAACTTTTTGCAAAAAGATGTTGCACCTGAGAAAAGGAGAAATATCGGTCTTCATGCAGTGTTCAAATCCGTCTTTCCCATCAGGGACTTCAACGAGGATGCATCTCTGGAGTTCGTGGAATATCGTCTTGGTGAGTCGAAGTACGACATGGACGAGTGTATCCAGAAGGGTCTCACCTATGCGGCACCAGTCACCCTGAAGGTGCGGCTCGTGGTGTTCGACCGGGATGATGAAACCGGGACCCAGAGTATCCGCGACATCAAGGAGCAGGAGGTATACTTCGGCGAGATTCCCCTGATGACGCCGAGTTCAACCTTCATTATCAACGGGACCGAGCGGGTGATTGTAAGCCAGCTCCACCGGTCGCCGGGCATCTTTTTCGACAAAACCACCGCTCGTCTGCAGGCAGGCGGTCGCGTCCTTTTTTCCGCACGGATCATTCCTGCGAGAGGATCTTGGATAGACCTTGATTTCGATGCCAAAGGCATTCTCTACCTGAGGATCGATCGCAGGAGAAAAATGCCTGCCACGACGCTCCTGAAGGCCATGGGCTTTTCCAGCCAGGAGGTTCTGGGAATCTACTACCCCAAGGAGCGGTTCGTCTTTGAAGGTGACAAGGTATACAAGTTTATCGATCTCGACGCCCTCAAGGGGCTCAAGGCCGATACGGACATCAAGATCAAGGATTCGGGAGAGATCATCGTCAAGGCCGGGAGAAAGATCACCCCGAAGATCGTAAGCAAGTACCGGGACAAGGAAACCGAACCGATCGTGCTCGAGGAGAACGATCTTCTCGGCAAGATCCTGGCGGAAGACGTCGTAAATATGGAAACCGGCGAGATCGTCGCCGATGCGAACCAGGAAATCACGGACGAGCTCCTTGAAAAGATCCATGGAGCGAATATCACGGAGATCAAGGCCATCTTCTACGATGAAGGCTCCATCAGTTCTTCGTTGAGCAGGACCATGGCCCTGGACAAGGTTGATACCCCCGAAGAGGCCCTCGTGGAGATCTACCGGAGGCTGAGGCCTTCCAACCCCCCGACCCTCGAGATCGCCACGAACTTTTTTGAAAACCTGTTTTTCAATTCGTCCTACTACGACCTTTCCCGGGTGGGCAGGATGAAGATCAATCAGAAGCTGAAAATCAGCGAGGAGGAGGCTCCCCTGGAGCTCACGGTCCTGAGAAAGGAGGACATTCTCTACACGGTGAAGTATCTTCTGAAACTCAAAGACAACGAACCGGGAAAGAGTATCGACGATATCGACCACATGTCGAACCGCCGGGTCCGGTCTGTGGGGGAATTGCTGGAGAATCAGTACAGAATCGGGCTGGTGCGTATGGAGCGTGCCATCAAGGAACGGATGAGCCTCCAGGATGTCGAGACCATGATGCCCAACAATCTCATCAACCCCAAGCCGGTGACTGCCGTCATCAGGGAGTTTTTCGGATCAGGACAGCTGAGCCAGTTCATGGATCAGACCAATCCGCTGTCCGCGATCACTCACAAGAGGAGACTCTCTGCGCTGGGTCCGGGAGGACTGACCAGGGAGCGTGCAGTGTTCGAGGTCCGTGATGTACACCCCTCTCACTATGGCCGCGTCTGTCCCATTGAAACCCCGGAAGGACCGAACATCGGGCTGATCGTGTCGCTGTCTACCTATGCACGGGTCAACGAATTCGGGTTTATCGAGACCCCCTACTACCTCGTGAAGGATGGGGTGGTTTCGGATGAAATCAGGTATTTCAGCGCCATCGAGGAAGACGAGCACGTCATCGTTCAGGCCACCGAGCCGCTCGATGAGAACTCCCGCATCATCGCAGACATGGTGAGGGTGCGGATTCGCAATGGGGAGTACAGCACGGTGACCAGGGAACAGGTCACCCTCATGGATGTCGCCACCAACCAGCTCTTTTCCGTTTCAGCAAACCTCATCCCGTTTCTGGAACACGATGACGCGAACAGGGCGCTCATGGGTTCGAACATGCAGCGCCAGGCGGTACCGCTCCTGTTCCCCGTTCCTCCCATGGTGGGAACCGGTATGGAGCAGCTCATCGCACGTGACTCTGGGGTATGTGTGGTCGCTCGGCGCAACGGCGAGGTCCAGGATGTCGACAGCCAGCGTATCGTGATCAAGGCGGATTCCCTGGGTTCAGATCCGGACGATACCGGGATCGATATCTACCGGCTCACCAAGTTCAAGCGGGCCAATCAGAACACCTCCTTCAACCAGAAGCCCATCGTCACGAAGAAGCAGTTGATCAAAAAAGGTGAAATCATTGCTGATGGTCCGGCCACGAAGGACGGTGAACTGGCGCTGGGCAGGAACCTCATCGTGGCGTTCATGCCCTGGGGCGGCTACAACTATGAAGATGCGATCCTGATCAGCGAACGTGTCGTGAAGGAAGACTTCTTCACCTCGGTGCACATCGAGGAGTTCGATGTTATGGCCCGGGACGTGAAGCTCGGCAGCGAAGAGATCACCAGGGACATTCCCAATGCCGGGGAAGAGGCGCTCAAGGACCTCGATGAGTCGGGCATTGTCAGGATAGGAGCCGAGGTGAAACCAGGAGATATTCTGGTGGGCAAGGTCACTCCCAAGGGTGAAACGCAGCTCTCTCCCGAAGAGAAGCTGCTTCGCGCAATCTTCGGAGAGAAGGCCAGCGAAGTGAAGGATTCCTCTCTGCGGGTGCCGCCGGGAATCGAGGGAACCGTCATCGATGCCCGTGTCTTCAACCGGCGAGGGCAGGAGAAGGACGAACGAACGCTCCAGATCGAACAGATGGAGATTGAAGATCTCAAGAAAGACCAGGAAGACGAGATCGCCATTATTGCCGAAGGAGCCAGGCAGAGGCTCGAGACGATTCTCATCGGGAAAAAACTCGCTGCTCCGTTGCTCTCCCACTTGGGAGACACGGTTATTGCGAAAACCAATACCCTCATCACCAAGGAGATGCTCGATCACCTTCGGATCGACGATTTCAAGGACATCCGAATCAAGGATGGGGAACAGGTGGAACAGGAAATAGAGCAGATCATTTCACGACATGATACCCAGAAGAGACTCATTCATGAGTTCTACGATTCAAAGATCGAGAAGCTCAGTGCAGGTGATGACCTTCCTCCGGGTGTGAACAAGATGGTGAAGGTCTACGTTGCCATCAAGCGCAAGCTCTCTGTCGGTGATAAGATGGCTGGTCGCCACGGGAACAAGGGGGTTATCTCCCGTATCCTGCCCGAAGAGGACATGCCGTTCTTCGAGGATGGTCAACCGATTGATATTGTTCTCAACCCTCTCGGTGTTCCCTCCCGAATGAATGTGGGGCAGATCCTGGAAACGCACCTCGGATGGGCAATACGGGGGATCGGTGAGACCATCAAGAAGATGATCGAACAGAGTCTGCCGGACGACAAACTTCGCGAGCTCCTCAAGAAGGTATACGGATCGCGCAAGATCAGTGAAATCCTGAATAAAGCCTCCCGCGAAGAGCTCATCGATTTTGCCCGCAAGATACACGATGGGGGGCTGAGCGTTGCAGTGCCCGTATTTGACTCCGCCACCGAGGACGACATCAAGAACATCATGAAATTCAGTGATGCAACGGGAAGCACCAGTGTCAAACTCTATGACGGCAAGTCAGGAGAACCCTTTGACAGCAGCGTGACGGTGGGCATGCTGTACATGCTCAAGCTGCATCACCTCGTTGATGACAAGATCCATGCCCGCTCCATCGGCCCCTACTCGCTGGTGACGCAGCAGCCGCTGGGGGGCAAGGCGCAGTTTGGCGGCCAGCGGCTGGGAGAGATGGAGGTGTGGGCGATAGAAGCCTACGGCGCAGCCTATGCGCTGCAGGAATTTCTGACCGTCAAGTCGGACGATGTGGCGGGAAGGACCAGGATGTACGAGTCCATTGTCAAGGGACAGCACGAACTGGAACCCGGGATTCCCGAATCGTTCAACGTTCTGACACGAGAACTCAAAAGTCTTGGCCTCGACATCGGACTCATCGAGGGCCAGGGTCAACACTAAGGGGGGAGAACTTTGGAAGACTTGTACAGTTACTTCGAAAAACCGAAAGATCCTTCCAACTACATGGCCGTGAGAATCGGTCTCGCTTCTCCGGAAAAGATCCTCGCATGGTCCTACGGAGAGGTGAAAAAACCTGAGACCATCAATTACCGGACGTTCAAGCCAGAGCGGGATGGGCTTTTCTGCGCACGGATATTCGGACCCATAAAGAGCTACGAGTGTATCTGCGGAAAGTACAAGCGCATGAAGCACCGTGGGGTCGTGTGCGAAAAGTGCGGGGTGGAGGTCATCGACTCCCGGGTGCGGCGTGAGCGTCTGGGGCATATCGAGCTTGCAACCCCGGTTGCACACATCTGGTTTCTCAAGAGCCTTCCGAGCAAGATCGGAGGGCTGCTGGACCTGTCCATAAAAGAGCTGGAGCGAGTTCTCTACTTCGAGAGTTACATCGTAACGGACCCCAAGGAAGCCCCCCTTCGTACGGGTGAACTCCTCACTGAGGAAAAGTATCGTGTTCTCGTGGAGCGGCACGGCATTGGAAGCTTTGTCGCAAAAATGGGAGCTGAAGCCGTCGACGATCTCATCCGGGACCTCGAGATCATTACGCTGTCCACAAAACTCAAGGATGAAATCGAGAAAACCAAAAGTGAAGCGAAAAAGAAGAAGCTCTCAAGACGTTTGCGGATGGTGAACGTTTTCAAGGGGATAGATCCCGATGATCTGATCGCCTTTGTTGAAGAACGATTTCATCTGGAGAAGGACGAACAATTCAGGAGGGCTCTCGGTGAGATCCTGACCGAGTGTCGAAAACTCGTGAAGCGCTGGGGAGAAACGTCCACCTATACTGAGAAGAAGGGGATTATCCCGAAGATCAACGAGGTGATCGAACGTCTCATCGAATCCAAGAGGCTCACCCACGATGAGATCGACTACCTGAAACCATGGCAGGACCCGTCCTGGATGATCCTCAAGATCATCCCCGTACTGCCTCCGGACCTCAGGCCCCTGGTCCCGCTGGATGGCGGAAGATTTGCGACCTCGGATCTCAATGATCTCTACCGCCGGGTCATCAACAGAAACAACCGGCTCAAACGCCTCATGGAACTTAACGCACCGGACATCATTCTGCGTAATGAGAAGAGGATGCTTCAGGAGGCAGTGGACGTCCTCTTCGACAACGGCAGGAGGGGTCGGGTGATCACCGGGGCAAACCGGAGGCCGTTGAAATCTCTATCTGACATGCTCAAGGGAAAGCAGGGTCGTTTCCGGCAGAATCTTCTGGGAAAGCGTGTCGATTACTCGGGCAGATCGGTCATTACGGCAGGCCCGGAACTGAGGCTCCACCAGTGCGGGCTTCCCAAGAAGATGGCCATCGAGCTCTTCAAACCATTCATCTACAACAAGCTTGAAAATAAGGGGTACGTAAGCACCATCAAGAGCGCCAAGAGAATGGTGGAGAGCGAAACCCCTGAAGTGTGGGAGTGCCTCGCAGAGGTTGTGCAGGAGTACCCTGTTCTCCTGAACCGCGCGCCGACACTTCACAGGCTGGGTGTCCAGGCCTTCGAACCCATTCTCATCGAAGGAAAGGCCATCCAGCTCCACCCGCTGGTGTGTCCTGCATTCAATGCAGACTTCGACGGGGACCAGATGGCCGTTCATGTTCCCTTGAGCGTTGAAGCGCAGGTGGAGGCGAGAGTGCTCATGATGTCCACCAACAACATTCTCTCTCCCGCCCACGGTAAACCCATTATCGTGCCCAGCCAGGACATCGTGCTGGGTGTGTACTACCTCACCCGTGAGCGACCCATGGCCAAGGGAGAGGGCATGGTGTTCTTCGGCCCGGAGGAAGTTCGCGCCGCCTTTGATGCTGACGTGGTTTCCATCCATGCGAAGGTGAAGGTCCGCATGGAGGGCACGTTCGTGAACACGACGGTGGGCAGGATCATCTTCCGGGAGATCGTCCCCCAGGAGATTCCCTTCGAGGTCATCAATCGGCCCATGACCAAGAAGGCTCTGGCAGATCTCGTGGACATCTGTTTCTCCGTAGCGGGAGACAAGAATACCGTTCTGCTTGCAGACAGGATCAAGGACCTCGGGTACTCGTATGCCACCAAGGCCGGTATCTCCATCGGTATTGAGGACATGGAAATCCCCGTATCAAAGGAAAAAATAATTTCTACGGCCAAGGATGATGTTGCGCAGATCATCAACCAGTATAACGAAGGCCTCATCACCGACGGCGAACGATACAACAAGATTGTCGACATCTGGACGAAGGTCACAGATTATATCGCCCTGGACATGATGGACACCATCAAGGTCGACACCATGACCCTGGCTGATGGCAGCCTGCACGAGTTCCCGTCATTCAATCCAATCTTCATGATGGCCGACTCCGGAGCCCGCGGTTCGGCGCAGCAGATACGCCAGCTCGCCGGTATCAGGGGACTGATGGCCAAGCCCTCGGGAGAGATCATCGAGACGCCCATTGAATCGAACTTCAGAGAAGGCCTTGATGTTCTGGAATATTTCATCTCAACCCACGGTGCACGCAAAGGTCTTGCAGACACCGCTCTGAAAACTGCCAACTCAGGATATCTCACCCGCAGGCTCGTGGATGTGGCGCATGACGTGGTGGTCACGGAAGAGGATTGCGGGACGCTCGATGGAATCGAGATGGGCGCCCTGGTGGAAGGCGGCGAGATCATTCAGCCGCTCGGAGAGAGGGTTATCGGCAGGGTCGCCCTGGACGACATCCGCGATCCCTACTCGGGAGAGCTCCTTGTGCCCTCCAATATCATGATTTCTGAATCCCACGGGAAAAAGATCGAGGATGCCGGCCTTGAGAAGGTCATTGTACGCTCGGTGCTTTCCTGCCGCTCGAAACACGGTGTCTGTGCCCGGTGCTACGGCAAAGACCTGGCCAGGGGGAGGATGGTGAATATCGGGGAGGCTGTGGGAATTATCGCCGCCCAGTCCATTGGTGAACCTGGGACACAGCTCACCATGAGAACCTTCCACATTGGCGGTACCGCGATGGTGGTCGAGCACTCGAGCATCAAGTTCACCCATTCTGGTACGGTCAAGTACAAGGACCTGAAGGTCACCCGGGGAAAAGACAACGAACTTGTTGCCATGAACCGCAATGGCACGATTATTCTCGTCGATGACAACGGGAGAGAACGGGAAAACTACTCCATCGTCTACGGTGCAAAGGTCAAGGTAGAGGATGGACAGAAGGTCGAGGCGGGGATGCTGCTGGCCGAGTGGGACCCCTACACCATACCGATTCTCACCGACGTGGCCGGAAAGGTCAAGTTCGTTGATCTGGTGGAGGAAGTCACCGTCCAGGAACATATCGACGAAGTGACGGGTCTGAGCAGATCCGTGGTCATCGAACCCAAGAACCCCGATCTCAGGCCCAGAATCACGATCGTGGATGAGAGCGGGAAGGCAGTGAAGATCCCGGGCAGTAAAAATCAGGCACGGTACGGTCTCCCCACCGGTGCCAATATCTTTGTAAAGGAAGGCGCGGAGGTGTTTGCCGGAGATTTCCTGGTGAAGATCCCCAGGGAAACAACCAAGACCAAAGACATCACGGGCGGTCTACCGCGTGTCGTGGAGCTGTTCGAGGCACGCAGGCCCAAGGAGTGCGCGACAGTTACCGAGATCGACGGAGAGGTCGCCTATGGCAAGGACACCAAAGGCAAAAGAAAGGTGTTGATCACCCCGGAGGTGGGGCAGCCCAAGGAGTACATGATTCCCAAAACCAAGCACATTTCCGTGCATGAAGGAGACTATGTGCGGGCGGGTGAACCCCTCATGGATGGCGCCGTGGATCCCCACGACATTCTCAAAATCAGTGGAGAGAAAGATCTGGCACGGTACCTGACAAATGAGGTGCAGGAGGTCTACCGGCTCCAGGGGGTCAGGATCAACGACAAGCACATCGAAATCATCGTCCGGCAGATGCTCAAACGGGTGAAGATCAAGGAAGCCGGAGATACGAACACCATCGAAGGTGAATTTGTGGACAAGTTCCTCTTCAATGAAGAGAACGAACGCACCGTTGAAAATGGTGGAAGACCTGCGATTGCCGAGCCGTTTCTCCTTGGCATCACAAAGGCAAGCCTGAACACCGAGAGTTTCATTTCGGCGGCATCCTTCCAGGAGACGACCCGGGTACTGACCGAGGCCAGTGTCGAGGGCAAGGTGGACCATCTTGTGGGTTTGAAAGAGAACGTCATTATGGGTAGGCTCATCCCTGCGGGAACGGGTTTCCCTGTGTACCAGAAGATTGATGTAGACGTAGAAGACGAGGAAGTTTTGGATGATGAATACCTGTAGAATATCCTTGACAGAAAACGATTCGATTGTTAGAAGACTGCGGCTATCTGAGCAAGGAACGTACGGGATTTTTCCCCTAGATTGAAGAGGACTGATAATGCCCACACTCAACCAGCTAGTAAGAAAAGGCAGGAAGACCGTAGAGAAGAAGAAAAAGACGAGGGCGCTCCAGGCATGCCCGCAGAAGCGGGGTGTGTGCGTGAGGGTCTACACCACGACCCCCAAGAAACCGAACTCCGCCCTGAGAAAGGTGGCGCGCGTGCGCCTGACCAATGGATATGAGGTTACCTCGTATATCCCCGGTGAGGGGCACAATCTCCAGGAGCACTCGGTCGTCATGATCCGGGGGGGTCGTGTGAAGGATCTTCCGGGTGTGCGCTATCATATCATCCGCGGCGTCATGGACTCGGAAGGTGTGCAGAACCGACGCAAGGGCAGGTCCAAGTACGGGACCAAGAGACCGAAGTAGAGGGTGAATCATGCCGAGGAAGAAGAGAGGAAGTCTGAAGAGAGAGGTTGTTCCCGATCCCAAGTACCGGGACAAACATGTTACCAAATTCATCAACTGTCTCATGTGGGACGGAAAGAAGGCGGTAAGCGAGAGGATCTTCTACGAGACCCTCGAGATCCTCGGGGCGAAGACCAAAGAAGAGCCGCTCCAGGTCTTTTATAAGGCATTCGAGAATGTGAAGCCCGCCCTTGAAGTCAGATCGCGAAGGATCGGGGGGGCTACGTACCAGGTTCCCACCGAGGTTCGAGCCGAAAGAAGAGACATGCTTGCCAGGCGGTGGATCATCTCTGCAGCCCGGTCTCGCAGTGAACATACCATGAGCGAGAGGCTCGCTGCGGAGCTTCTCGATGCGTTCAACAGCAGGGGTACTTCCATCAAGAAGAGAGAAGACACCCACAAGATGGCGGAGGCGAACAAGGCATTTGCGCACTACCGCTGGTAATGGTGAAGGATCGTGAACAGAAGTGTTCCCATAGAGAGACTCCGAAACATCGGAATCATGGCCCACATTGACGCGGGCAAGACCACGACGACGGAGAGGATCCTCTTTTATACGGGAAAGAGCCATAAAATCGGAGAGGTCCACGATGGCCAGGCCATCATGGACTGGATGGAGCAGGAGCGGGAGCGTGGAATTACCATCACCAGCGCCGCGACCACCAGCTCCTGGAGAGAGCATGTCATCAACATTATCGATACCCCGGGGCACGTGGATTTCACCATCGAGGTGGAACGATCCCTGCGAGTCCTGGATGGTGCTGTCGCTGTATTCTGTGCCGTGGGGGGAGTTCAGCCGCAATCAGAAACGGTCTGGCGGCAGGCTGAACGATATCTGGTACCGAGGCTCGCCTTCGTGAACAAGATGGACCGAGTGGGAGCCGACTTCTTCAACGTTCTCTCAGGCCTCAAGACCAAGCTCGGGGCCACACCCCTTGCGTTGCAACTTCCCCTGGGAAAAGAGGAGACGTTTGCAGGGGTCATCGACATCGTTGAAATGAGGGCCTGTGTTTTTAACGATGAATCGAAGGGCGCTCAGTATGAGTACACCAATATACCCGGGGAATATGAAGAAACTGCGAAGCACGCTCGGATAAAGCTCATCGAGACGCTCTGTGATGTGGATGATGCCATGATGGAACGGTATCTCGACGGGAGTGATTTTGATTCCGATAGCCTTAAATCTGCGATCAAGAAGGCGACGCTTTCACTGAAGATCACCCCGGTGATCTGCGGATCCGCTTTCAAGAACAAGGGAATCCAGCCCCTGTTGGATGCCGTAGTGGACTTCCTCCCTTCGCCGCTTGAAGTCGGGGCTGTCAAGGGGAAGACCGAAGACGCCCAGGAAGACAGCCGGGTTCCCGGTGACAGTGAACCCCTGTCGGCCCTTGCGTTCAAGGTCATGAACGATCCCTACGTGGGGCAGCTTACCTTTGTCCGGGTTTATTCAGGAATCCTGAGTGCGGGAGATACGGTCTACAACAGCACAACGACGAAGAAGGAACGTATCGGAAGACTTGTCCGCATGTATGCCGACAAACGCGAAGAGATCAAGGCGATCTATGCAGGAGAAATCGCTGCTGCGCTGGGCCTGAAGAACACCATGACAGGACAGAGCCTGTGCGATCCTGCACGGCCCATCATTCTGGAGTCCATGGATTTTCCGGAGCCGGTGATTTCCATTGCCATTGAGCCCAAGAGCAAGGCCGATCAGGAAAAACTCGGGATTGCCCTGTCACGGCTTGTCATGGAAGATCCGTCGTTCAAGGTGTATACCGACCGGGACACTGGAGATACCATCATATCCGGCATGGGGGAACTTCACCTCGAGGTTATCGTCGATCGGCTCCGCAGAGAGTTCCACGTGGAGGCAAATGTCGGAAAGCCACAGGTTGCTTACATGGAAACGATTACACGCTCCGTTCAGGAAGAGCTCAAATATGCGAAGCAGACCGGCGGTCATGGGCAGTTCGCCCATGTCATCATTGGTGTCGAGCCTCTCGAGAGTGGATGCGGCCTCGAATTCGTGAACAAGATTACCGGAGGTGTCATTCCCAGAGAGTACATCCCGGCAGTCAAGAAGGGAGTGGAAGAGGCGATGCAGGCAGGACCCTGTGCAGGGTATCCGGTCCTGGACGTCAGGGTATCGCTCATCGACGGGTCTTTTCACGAGGTCGACTCATCGGAGATGGCCTTCAAGATCGCCGGTTCCATGGTTATGAAGAACGCATTGAAGAAGGCAGGGCCCATCATGCTCGAGCCCATCATGGATGTCGAAGTGCTCAGTCCTGTTGACCATATCGGAGATGTGATCAGTGATTTGTCCTCCAGGAGAGGGAAGATTCTTGGTATGGACACACGAGCTGAGGTGAGGGTTGTCGCCGCCCAGGTGCCTCTGGCAGAGATGTTCGGATATGCCACGAGCCTGAGGTCATTGTCCCAGGGCAGGGCAACATTCACCATGCAGGTCTCTCACTATGAACCGGTGCCTACCAACATTTCCGATACCCTAAAAGTATCCAGAGGAGGACAGATGTATGGCTAAGGAGACATTTAAGAGGACGAAGCCGCATGTGAATGTGGGGACGATTGGTCATATTGATCATGGGAAGACGACGTTGACGGCGGCGATCACGAAGCATTTGGCGAAGAAGGGTTTGAGTG
>Ga0209614_1001806_pt1 | contig 15109 bp, 18 predicted proteins | sample BlaSprsedimmetaG_FD_185484 | JGI IMG/M metagenome (GOLD analysis project Ga0209614, IMG submission 185484) | Hot spring sediment bacterial and archeal communities from California, USA to study Microbial Dark Matter (Phase II) - Blank Spring... ... | reverse complement strand
AGAGGAGTGCCGCAAACTGGGAAGAATCGTTGCCGAGAAGATTGTGAAGACAAGTTTAGGTTAATAAGCTGTTAGTGCCGCTCCTGTTTTTGTGGTCTATATAGACGAAATAGCTCTGGCACGCCAAATTATGCCTATATAGATTTAATAGAGATATATATACTATTTTAGAAAAATATTTAGAGTAAGCTGAGCATGTTTAAAACGTATAAAACATAAAAAGGTAAAATAAAGGAGGTTTCAACTCCATGACACAACACAAATTGCAAATTTTTTTTGGTTAGTTTCAAATGTATAAGGGAGGTGAAAAAATGAATATTGAATATGAACCAAAATTTCGAATCAATCCTAAAATAGGAATAGCCTTAATCATAATTCTAGTGGTTGCAGCACTCTCCACGCTGGTCTTTTTCTTAACCATGTGGGTCAACGTTCCAGTAGGCAATGCAGTCCTGATGGTTGACCCCATAGCTGGCACAATCAGCGCCCCAACCTTAGGTCCAACTTGGGCAATCAAGGCGCCTTGGGTAAACGCTGTCCAGATTACAGTTTCGGTGGACACCTTGAAGATATGGGGTGACGGAACCGACCGCACCGCAGACTTTCCGACTGTGAAGAGTTTTTCTAAAGACCAACTGGAGATGGAGATCGACATCATGATGAGGTGGAGGCTTGACCCTGCTAAGATTAAGCAACTGTATGAGAATTTGCCCCAAAAGAACTGGAAAAACGATGTTATATCTTCTATCGCCAGAGAACAGGTCAGAATAGTCACAAAGGAATTTAACACAATTGAGACAATTGAGAGAAGAGATTTCGTGGCTCAAACAATACGGGACGCCATCTGGAACAAACTTAGCACCGCCGCTCCTCTAGCCGGAGCGTTAATAGACTTTGAGTTTGAGCTCAGAGATATAGGCTACCCAGCAAAATATACTTCAGCAATCGAGGATAAACTGGTTGCGGAACAGCAGAAAATCCAAGCCGAATTTGAGAGACAAATAGTAATCATCAACGCCACCGCGAATGCTGAAAAAATAACAATTGAAGCAGCGGCCAGAGCAAATGCGACAGTCATCGAGGCGAATGCAACGAGGGAGGCTATAGAGCTTGTTCTTGAGGCTGCGGGAGCAGATTCAGGTAACGAAACTAGAGTTGCAGAACTTTACCTAGTGGTGCAGACTCTGCAGAAGATTGCTCCGGACATTGACATGCTGATAATGGCTCCTGACGGAACACCTATACTGATTCCGGCGCCAACATCATAAGAGTGAAACAACAACCCCCTCTCTTTTTTCTCGAAAAATAATAACGAAGTCAGTCATCATTAGTTTCTGTTGATTTTCTCATCATTTGACTCGCTAAGGACTTCAACTTCACGTAAGCCTCATCCGAGCTTCCAGAAGCCACAGCCACTTTTTCGAAGGGGCACACATCATTTTTGCCGCGGTTCAGGATGTTCGAAACTTTCTTTTCAAACAGACACACAATATGGTTGTCTTCAAGCACCATCATCCCCCCCTCGCTGATGGTTAAAGCAAACACGGAAACCACACCAGCGTAGACGCAGAGCATGGCTGCAGCTACCCCAACAATCTTGTCAGCCGCTGAGGCAGCAACCAAATTCTTATCTAGTTTTTCGATGGCCTGCAGAAAACCGCCTATTCCCTGCTTCTTTGTTTCAAAAATGACTTTTCCCTTCTTCACAATCACTAGGCTAAGGTCTTCCTCTATAAGCTTCGATTTGGCAATCTCTAAGTCTCGGTTTTTCACATTCATCACTAAATGGACAGTTAAAACCTCAGAAAAACATTTACATTCTATTTACTCTGAAGAGCATCATTCGGTGCAAACGCAACGAGTTGAGCAGGTTAGCGAAGACAGAAAATTATTTGCGCTTATTTTTTGACCTAAACAATTTGTATCTTTGTAATCGTGGCCAACCAGTTTTTGCATATTTTATCATGTCCGGTTTTTTTTTCAGCCAATTCATCATGTGAAAAAAGCTTTTTGCCCTTCTGTTGTCTCTTTCTTCAAGAGGCTCGTAACCTAAATTCCTTACCTCATCAATGTAAGCAATTTCTGTAAGGTCTTGCGTTTCTCCCTCCACTTTAACTCGGAGAATTCTGTCTTCTCCATACTTCTGTTTTAGTTTCTCAGCAGCCTCATCAAAGATGTAGCCTCTGCAAATGTGAATTTCTTCATCTGGCTTTGGTTTCATGTCAGCAAGTAGCTTAGACACGATCTTTGAGCATTGTTTCAGGTATGCTTTTTGCGCAAAGGCTCTAGGTTTAAAATATTTTACGTCGATAATATCGTATCTGAATTCTTGGGTTGAATCGCGGAACGCGCTAATGACAACACCAAAAAGCAGGTCACCAGTTCCTGCGTCGTCCATAATAATGGTCATCCGGTAATCCCTTTTTCTTTCAAAGGATTAACTAATGCTGCAATAAAAAGTGTCCGTTGAGTTTCTTGTTTACATCTGCCTTTGGAGAGTGTTTATAACGAAAAGCTGAAGTGCTGCTGAAACCACTGTGTTAGTGGAGGTGAATGTTATGCCTGTTGTAAAAATTATCGAGTTGATAGGTAGTTCACCATATGGCTGGACTGAGGCTGCTCAAAACGCTGTGTCTGAGGCAGCTAAGACGGTTAAGAACATTAAAGGGGTTCATGTTAAGCGATGCACCGCCAAAGTAGAAGACAACAAGATTGTGGAATACAATGCTGATGTCAAAATTGCTTTCATTGTAAAAAGATGAAACCTAACGCCTGTAATAGACTTGGAAAACTCTATTAGAAATCTTAGAGGAGAATCTCCTAACAAGGACAGAAAAAGAATCGAAACAAAAACTTCTATTTTTTATCCCAAAAATCCTGCTTTCCATTCAGAAAGAGAGACACACAAATCATAAATAGACACTGTCTCTTCAAAATAAACTCCAAGCGGAGATAGAAAGCTGTGGGCTTCTTCAAAAGGTTCAGGACACCAAAAACTACTGTTACATTTGAAATTCCAAGAAGTTCCTTTCCGCTGGGTTCAAGCATAAGCGGAACAATCACCGTATCCTCCAAGGAAGAATTTGACGCCACCGAGGTGAGAGCGGAACTTCGATGTAGCGAAAAGAGGAGACGGGAAAGGTGGGTGTACAATGAGCGGCTTCGACGTGATGTGCGGCATGTATACTGGGATACAGCCATTCTTCTCTCAGAGGATTTTAAGGTAAGCGGTCCAATGCATATTGTGCCGGGATTCAAAAAGATGTTCCCAATCAAAGTGGACATTCCTGCTGGTGGACGTGAAACCTTAGACGGTATAGATGTGAGCGTTTCTTGGTTTATCAAAGGAGTGGTGGCGGTAAATGACCGCCCTGACCCCACTAGCGAAACAATCGAACTTCAGATAATCAGGGCTGCAATGCCAACAGCCAAAGAAGAAGTGAAGATGGTAGCCTGCGAGTACTGTGGTTCTTTGATGCCCGCTAATTCGAGTTCGTGTCCCGTCTGTGGGGCACCCAGAAAAAGTTTATAGGCAAAGTTTTAGTCTGAAGCTGTGATGGACATGAAGCCGAAAGTCAGAAAACCCACTGAGAAAGAGTTGCAGGAAGCGGAATCTTGGCCAATCTGGGAGAAAGAGCAGTCAGAGTTTCCTTGGGAGTATTTTGAACCCGAGATCTGCCTGATATTGGAGGGAAAGGCTGTTGTGGAGACCCCGGAAGAAACTGTCGAGTTTGGGGCAGGCGACTACGTTGTGTTTCCCGAAGGCCTCAAGTGCACTTGGAAAATAAAACAGAAAATCAGAAAACACTACAAGCTTGGATAATTAGTCTAAGATGGTTACTTGAATCATCTGCTTCGCCGTAGCTTTTTTCCACTTACCCGTAGAAGTGCATGCACTATCTTTCCGTTCTTTAGTAATCTGTGAAAGAATTCGCCGTTTTCGGTTTTGCGATAAAAATAGTGATTAGATTCCTGAATTTCCTCGATGAACCTGTCTTTAATCAAAAACTCGGTTACCCAATGCCGAAATTGTGACTCATTTCCGAGGATTTTGATCAAATCCCACTTTGAAGCTTTACCCTCTTTCTGGTCTATGCAATTAAGCAACTCCGACGCTATTCTGCTAGGTTTTCTCCTAGGAAAAGACATCATATGTTCCTCCTAGGATTTCTTTAGCTTTGATTGAAATTTAAACAATCTCGAATATTTGCTTCTGAGCCTGAAATAGTTTAGAAGTTGCGCAAATCCGCTGAACAGCAAGACTGCCCCAATAAATAATGGAATTAGAGGCGTTCTTGTATGACATCAATGTTGTAAACGATTTCTTGTACGCCAAAAAGAATCGTCATGAGCCCAAAGAATAGATAGGTTTTCACGCCCCAGTAAAGATCCTTCACGAGGTCCGAAGCGTCCGTGATTAAATCCTCAAATATCATATTCAGAGTCGAGACTTTTTCGCTATCTTTCTCGTCTTGTTGATTCTGAGGTTCCATTTTAAACTCACAAATATGAGTTCGTGCATTGGATTTAAAACTCTTATTCTAGAAGTAATTGGCTCACTACTTCCACAAATCCAATGTGCATACACAAAACAGAGAAAACGAAGGAAAACGCAATATTTTGAGATAGATAAAGGTTTTATGATTAGTGTGCTAAAGGTTAGATAGGAATTAATTATGGGCAAGATTGTTCGTGTTGGTGTCACTTTTCCGCCAGAACTGCTGAGGGAGCTGGATGAAACGGTTGAGGAGATGGGGTATGAGAGCCGATCGAAGGCTCTTCAGGATGCAGTTACGTCTTTTATCACCGAGCAACGGTTACTTCACAAGCAGACGGGAAAAAAGGCGGGCGTATTAGTGATGGTTTATGACCATGACGTCAAAGGGTTAGAAGACGATCTTATTGAGGCTCAGCATCACCATAGAGACGTTGTAAACTCGGTTCTGCATGTTCACCTAAGCGATAAAGAATGCCTCGAGGCTATTGCGGTTAAAGGCGACGCTGAAGACATAAGAGAACTGGCTCAGAAGCTGGCAACAAGGAAGGGGGTGAAACAGCTTAGGTCAACCATAATTACCCCATAAGGGTTTTTGTTAGCCAGTTTATTTTCTAAACACAACTCTTTAGTTAGCCGCCAAGAACCTATTGTATCAGCATATAACCTCTATCCAATCAAAATTTGAGGTAGTAACTAAAATGGTTGTCAAGACTGTCCAGATAACGGTTCTGATTGAAGACTCTAACAGCCCAGCTAAACCTAACCTAAAAGCCAAACATGGACTCGCTTACTTTATCAAAGCAAAAATCGACGACGGTGACGTGTCGGTTATGATGGACACCGGACCAACTCCGGAAGCCCTTTTACACAATGTTGATGCAATGGGCATAGATCTGCAAAACGTTGACATGATTGTTCTCAGTCATGGGCACTATGACCACACAGACGGCTTGCTGCAAGCCCTGAAACGGATGAAAAAACGGGTTCCAGTTGTTGGGCATCCAACGGTTTTCGAGCCGAAACTTTCACTAACGCCACATCTAAGGTTTATCGGCGCACCTTTCATCGCCTCCGAAGTTGAATCTGCTGGTGGCATACCTCTTCTGGCTGCTGATCCCGTGAAGATAGCTGACGGGATTACCACAACTGGAGAAGTTCCGAGAACAACAGCATTCGAGAAGGTTAGAGGATTTTGGGCAATCCAAAACGGAAGGCTCATAGAAGACAAGATGCTTGACGATTTATCCCTAATTATAGATGTTGAAAATAAGGGATTGGTTGTTGTAGCAGGGTGTGCGCATTCAGGGATAATCAACATCATTAGGCATGCCCAAGAAATAACCGGAAACAGTAAGGTCCACGCGGTTCTGGGAGGATTCCACCTCGTAAATGCGGATGCAAAACGGATTAAGACGACAATAGATGAACTCGAGAAAGTTAAACCCGAATTTGTTGGACCGTGCCACTGCACAGGCAAAAAAGCGACAAATAACTTTGCTGAAACCTTCGGAGAGCGCTGCCGTATTCTTCACAGTGGAGACATCATCGAATTTTGAGTATAAAAAAGAGGCTATTTGTCACCAGTCTTGCTAGGCGACTGTTCATTTTTTTCTTTCTCTTGGATATAGGTCTTGATTTTTTCCACTATTTTCATGAAGGCTTTTGAGGCAGGCGAATCAGGGTGTTCCATGATGAATGGGCGCCCAAGGTCTGAGGCTTCGCAGATTCTGGGGTCAAGAGGTATGCTTCCCAAAAAGGGGACAGAATATTCTTGAGCCACTTTTTCGCCTCCTCCAGTCTTGAAGATGTCAGTTTTGGTGCCGCAGTCGGGACAGACGAAACCGCTCATGTTTTCAACCACTCCGATAATCGGAACCTTCAGTTGTCTGGAGAATGTAATGGCTTTTCCCACCACGTTCTGGGAGACCTCCGAGGGGATAGTCACTATGACAACGCCGTCCATCTCTGGAATAAGCTTCAGTACACTCAGGGGTTCATCTCCAGTTCCAGGAGGCAAATCTATAAGCAGAAAATCCAGTTCACCCCAAGCTATCTCAGACAAGAACTGCTGAATTGCCCTCATCTTCAGAGGACCCCGCCATATAACCGGAACTTCCTTACCTCCAAGCACAAATGCCATGGAAACAACCTTTACGCCGAGAGGGCCCACAGCCGGTAAAGCGCCTATAGGTCCCACCTTAAGTTTCTCGTCTTCCATTCCAAGCATTGTGGGAACGCAGGGACCGTGAAGGTCAGCGTCCAAGAGGCCGACGCGGTTTTTGTGGCCTTTCATGGCAAAGGCTATGGCTAAGTTTACGGCGGTAACTGTTTTGCCGACTCCTCCCTTGCCGCTGATAACCGCTATTTTGTGTTTAATCTTCTTCATTCTTTTTTGGACAATGTTCTCTTCGTCAAGGACCTGCCTGTTGTTATCTTCTGTTGTTTGCATAAAATCATCTTCAAGAATTTTGTTACAATTGTGGTTTAATAACAATTCCCTTTTTTATACACCTTTTTGTTCTATCGACTTATTTGGCATAAAGGAACTTTTAAGGTGTCAAGCGCATTTACTCAGCGTTAGAAAGTGTTTGAAAAATGGAGATAAAAGGATTCATTGATGTTAGCTTCGTGGATTGGGACGGCAAAATTTCGTCTGTCATTTTTCTTCCCAACTGCAACTTTCGTTGTCCCTTCTGCCACAACTTGAATCTTGTTTTTAATCCTGAAAATATGGATACAATTCCCTTCGGATATATAGAAGAGAGGCTTAAGAGTCAGAGAGGCTGGACCGATGGGGTGTGCATCACAGGTGGGGAACCAACCCTTCACAGCGACCTGCCTGAACTATGCTCCCGCTTAAAGAAGCTGGGTTTTATAGTTAAGGTAGATTCGAACGGAACCAACCCTTCTATGTTAAAGAAACTCATGAAGAGCGGTCTCATCGATTACGTGGCCATGGACGTAAAGGCACCATTAACTGTGGAAAAATACTCCCAAGCAATCGGTGTAAAAGCAGAAAAAATGCTGGAAAATGTGAAGGAAAGCGTTGAGACATTGTTGGGGTCCAGCATTGATTACGAATTCAGAACCACCGTAGTTCCTACACTCCACGATGCAGAGGACATAAAGCAGATATGCCTCAGCTTGGTGGGGTGCAGAAAATATGTTTTACAGAAGTTTGACGTCAGCCTCGGCAAAGAAACTATAAATCCAGAGTTTATAAAGCTGAAGCCGTTCACAGATGAGGATATGCAAAAGTTTCTGGCTGCAGCACAGAAGATAATCCCAAACGCAAAACTGAGGTAAAACCTGCATTTTTGAACATTTAAGCCCAAAACACAACTATTCCAGTTTTTGTTGGCACAGAAACATATTTTTCCGATTTGATTTGTAAAGGAGGGTGTGCCCTCACCATAGCCTGTACCACGCCACCCGGGAAATATCAAATTTTGGCCATCTCATTACGAGATTGTGCATGTCTGGGATTTATGCGTGCAGAGCAGGACTTCTTTTCGGTGAGAGCACAACATAATTATGTTCGCCATCAACTAAAGGTTTGAACACATGAAAGGCTATATTCACGCAGAAAATGGCCTCCAACTTTTACAAGGTTGATTTTTTCTTCATACAGAAATTAATTGTTTAATAAATCTCCGGATATTAGGGTGACGATAGGAAAAGCTAAAACGTGTTTAAAAGCCGTCCTATACGGCTTTTAGGTGGTCATATAAAAACATCAATCGATTAAAACGAATAAGTCGAAATTTCACTTTTTAATTGACTCTAACCAATTAATTGTGATAAATGACTTAACAGAATCATTTGGTGGCATCTGCTTTTGTGTCAAATTGGTGTTAGACTATTAGCCAGAGGAGGAGAATAGCCATTACTCCTGTCATGTAGACTCCGTCGAATACTCCTGCTCCTCCGATGCTTACCATAGGTGCACCGAGTTTGGGGATTTTGTTAAGATTGAGAAGGTCTGCACCTACTAGGGTGCCGAGGGTTCCTGCCACGTATGCGATTAGGAAGGGGTTTGTCTCGGCGCCTAGAGAGAATAACGCTGCGGATGTGAGGGCGGCTGTTAGAGGTGGAATAAAGGAGGGGATGGCTATTCCTAATCCTCGGATGGGTTTTGCGAAGCGGTGGACAACAAAAGTCACGACTATGAAGGCTACCAAAATTTTTAGATATGCAAGAGTCAAGTTCTGTTCCAGCGCTGGGACTGAATAGAATAGGATAAAGAGGGACATCAGCAGGGGAATTACGGCTCCGCCCAGATTTATGGCTATAACCATCTTTTTGTTGCCGTATCCGACTTGGGGGAGGCGCCACTGAATGCCGAAGAAGTCTACGGTTTTGTATGTTAAGGTTGGCTGGAGGCACTCTGTTTCTTTCAGTTTGATGTTGACTTGGCTGCCGAAGAGTGAAAGAAGAAAAATTACGAAAACAAGATATGATGGAAGGCTTAAGGCTCGGCCAACAAGGGCGCCTGCGAATATCAGGAACGGAAGAATGAACAGCGTCAGGAAACCCAGAAAGATTAGGTATAGCAGAGATATTGGGTTGTACATGAATACTTTTTGTCTGCTTTCTTCTTCGCTTTCAAACATCGGGAATCCACTCAAAACAGCATGACAGCCTACATGGCATACTTTTCAGGTTTGAAATTACCTAGTTGGTTATAACATATTTATGTTGCTTCGAAGCCGTCAATTCTTTGGGTTTTCTTTCTATGAGCCCTTGAAAACCCGCAAAAGTTCTGAACAGTCTAGCGTGCTTCAAATGAGACGAAAATACACTATTACACCTAGTTGGATGAGCAGGAAGATTGGGACCAGAAGGAACTTTGTTTTACGGGTTTTGTGCCTGAAGATTAGCATGCCCGCGTAGGCTCCGAATGGCCCGAAGAGTGCAGCCAACATAAGTTTCTGCTCCGGAATTCTCCATCCTCCAGTCACACTTTTCAGTTTGTCCACTCCAAAGCTGGTCAGTGAGATGATGTTCAAGATTGTGAGGAAAATTAGCAGAGTTGGTATTTGGGTCATATTCGTGTGCTCGCCAAGTGTGTAATGTTATTTTCTTTTTCGTCCATGCAGCTTTGGTCTAAGGAGGTTTTTGTTGTGTTTTCTTTTAACTTCTTCCTCTAGGTCTATTCCCATTACTTCGCAGGCATTTGCTAGTCTGATGAAGATGTCAGCCATTTCCTCTGCCAGCTCTTTCATGTTTTCGTCTCTGACCGCCTCGCTGGCCTCTGACACTTCACTGTGTATCCTAAGAAGCATAGTGTCGATGTCCTTTGGGGTCCAATCAAATCCATGCTCTACAGCATATCTGGTTATCTCTTTCTGCCACTCCCTTATCTGCATCATAACTCAACCATCAACCTTTTTGCTTACGTATTTAAATTTCGCCGTTGTTGAGTGATCTTTTTTGTTGCTGAAAAATCGGTTTATAAACCACGAAGAGTCACTTAATCGATTTCGAAAGAGACGAATAGCAAATGGCACATACAAAGAAACTTAGGAAAACAAACTTATAGAAGCTGGCTTTGAATATGTGCAATGTAGCAACAAATGCGAGGTCGCCATTTACAGAAAACACAAATAAATGTGGTTCAGGGCTCCGGTAGTATAGTCCGGTTAAGTATGACGGCCTCTCGAGCCGCCGACCCGGGTTCGAATCCCGGCCGGAGCACCAAATATTATCTTTCCTGGTTTTTCAGGAAAAATATTGTTTTCAACAATCATCTGCTATTAGGCTCCTAATATGAATGTGGTTTCTATGATATCCATTATTGTGAAGAAGGACGCCTTTTTCTTTATGAGAGGTAAACCTTACTGAATACCTGTTTAATATACTCCCGCAATGTTAAGTTCTCGGCTTTTGCTAAGCGCTGAAGAGCTTTTGTTACTCCAGTCGTGTACTGAACCGCCTTCTTAGGTTTGTCAGACATGAAACTGGGAATCTCTAGGTTGCGAGCCACACGCCGTATTACTCGTTTTCGAAGACTGTCCTCAACTGAACTGATTTTCAAACGAAGGGGCAAACGTAACGCAAAATCGACAACGTCACGGTCGATGAAGGGAAGCCGAAGCGCCACCCCATGATAGGAGCAAACCTGATTGTCTCTCTGAAAGTTTGCTTGGTAAGCGTTTTCGATGTCACGGAACATCTTTTGTTCTACAGCCTCAGCGCCTGACCGATTGTATTCTGTGAGGTATCTGTGGTAGCCTCCGAAAAGCTCGTCAGCCCCCTGCCCAGCCAGCAGAACAGTGTACCCCAACTTCGAGGCGGTTTCAGCCAACCAGTAGAATGGAACGGCAATACATGCGTTGACTGGGTTAGGCTCCTCAATCAGCCACAAAACTTTGGTGAGAGTCTGCTCCAGCTCATCTACAGTGTAGGTTTGGAGGTGCAGAGGCAGACCCAGCTCTTCAGCCGCCTCCTCAGCAAACAAAACCTCAGGCTGACCCTCCAACCCCGCCGAAACCAGCTGAACGTCTAAGCCAGCATTTTGTGCCAGAACCGCAACGACGCTGCTGTCTACGCCCCCAGAGAAAGCCACAGCCGCCGCCTCAAGGTCCGAAACCCGTTTTCTGGTCGATTCTAACAGAAGAAGCTGAATAGCCCGCGCCGCAGTCTCCAAGTCCACGGTTTCTTTGGGAGGCATCCGCAATTTCTTAACCATTCTAAAGGAGAAACCACGATTATACATTACTGCCAGCTGCCCCGGAGGAAACGACCGCACATCCTCTAATCCAATCTTCCAGAGTGCCTTCCGCTCAGAAGCCACCGCACACAGTGCATCATTCTCGCCGTAGTAGAGAGGAGTCAACCCAAACAGGTCTCTTCCAGCAACTATCCTGTTTGGTTCAGCAAAGGCAAAAACGTATGAGCCCTCCAGCTTTTCGATGATGCTGCCAGCATTACTCAGGGGGTTAGAGCCAAGCATTCCAACGATTGCATTTACTTCTGGCAAATCGGGCAGATTCGGTGAAGGAAAAGTTCGTCCCTCAAAGGCAACCGTGAAACCGTCTCCTTGCACTGGTTGAGGCTGGTCCCTAGGCAGGATGCAGGAGAGGTTGTGACCCAGAGCAACACTGGAACTAAGGTTACTGACATCCAGCTGTTCAAACGTTTTTGCAGAGGCAGCCAAATGTGGGGTGGCTACTCCGTGACCGTCGTTTCCGCGGTGCTTCAACTCCCGCAGCATGGAGACTACCGTTGGAACAACGTTTTCTCCAGTTTTGTTCACCGCAGCAACCAGCGCTCCCATCTTTTCGCATCTCCAGCCTTAGAGGCACAATTTTTTAGGCGAAACTGGTAAAAGGTTAGTTCAGTACATTTATGTATCGTTTCCGGAGGAGAACAAGTTTGCCTATTCTTCCAATCGACACAGGCCGATACGGGTCGCCTGAAATGAAGAGGATATTCGAGGAAGAGAACAGACTGCAGAAGATGCTGGATGTGGAGGCGGCGCTAGCTTGGGCGCACAGCCAAGTGGGCAACATCCCAAAAAAGGATGCCCAAAGAATCATAGAGAAAGCATCCACAAAATACGTCAAGCTGGAACGAGTGAAAGAGATCGAAAACGAAATCAGGCACGACGTAATGGCGCTGGTCAGAGCGTTAGCCGAAGTCTGCGGCTCAAGCGGAGAATACGTTCACCTCGGAGCCACAAGCTCTGACATGCTGGACACCGCAACCGCACTACAACTAAAGGAAGCAGTTGACCTCATTGAGGAACGGCTGAACGAGCTGGAGACAGTGCTACTCGCCCGGGCGGAAAAACATAAGACAACTATTATGATGGGGAGGAGTCACGGTCAGCATGCCCTGCCAACCACTTTCGGCTTCAAGTCCGCGGTGTGGACAAGAGAGGTCTCCAGACACATTCAGCGTCTCAGAGACTGCAAAGGAAGATTGCTTGTGGGGAAGATGAGTGGCGCTGTGGGAACTCAGGCGGGTTTGGGACCGAAGGCGCTTGAGATTCAGGAGCTTGTTATGGAGCGGCTCGGCATCGGTGCGGCGGATATTTCCACGCAGATTGTTCAGAGGGACAGATATGCCGAACTTACGTGCGTTCTAGCCATACTCGCCTCAACTCTAGACAATATTGCTTCTGAGATTCGGGAGCTGCAGAGACCCGAGATTGCCGAGGCTTTCGAGGCTTTCGAGCAGAAGCAGGTTGGCAGCTCAACCATGCCCCACAAACGTAACCCCATGATATCCGAGAGAGTCTGCGGCTTGGCAAAGATAATGAGGAGCCTTGTCTCAGCGGCGCTGGAGAACGTTCCCACATGGCATGAACGTGACCTCACCCAATCCTCATGTGAACGGTTTGTCATCCCAGAAGAGTGCATTCTCATCGATTACATGCTGATTCTGATGACCCGTGTGCTGAAAGGGCTGCAGGTCGACGAAAAGAGGATGCGGGAGAACATGGAGATAACGCAGGGGCGAATGATGTCTGAGGCGGTTATGCTTGCCCTAGCAAAGAAGGGGCTGGGACGACAGAAAGCCCACGAACTCACCCGCGAACTGGCAATAAAAAGCCACAACGAACAAAGAGCATTCAAAGAAGTCCTCTCAGAAGACAACACAGTCAAAAAGTTGCTGAACAAACAGGAAATCGAGGAAGTGATGGACCCAAGAAACTATCTGGGCACAGCAACAAAACAGGTTGAACAGGTCATACAAAAGACAAGAAAGGAGAGACATGCTAGAGGCTTACCCGACTAGTATTTGACCAAAGTTTGATAATGGGGCTCTCTATTATCGTATTCTTGCTTGTAATTTCTGAAAAAAGACTGTTTTCAACAATGCTCTGTTATTAGGCTCCTAATATGAATGATGTTTGGTTAGTTTCTTTTTGTAGATTGCAACCACCACGACCACAGTTACTGCTAGAACCAGAGGCAGAATAATCCATGACGGAAACTCTGGGGTTTCATCAGGTATCTCAGTTTCGGGGACTTTGAAGGGTTCCATCAGTGGGTAGTGGTCGATGTTGTTTTCGTTAATGTAGAATGGCGTGTCTCCTACCCCAGTGTTGCCGATTTCGGAGGCGTTTGGGTATCTGGTCAGGTAGTCGCTCCAATAGTTGCCGCTGGTTCCGTTATCCCAGATGCTTGGGTTGGCGACGGGCGCGTTCGCGGCGGGTGGCAGCATGGATACCTGTATTCTGTCGCCCGGTCCGTTGTCGATGAAGTTGTTATGGTAGATGATGTTGTCATGCTGGTCACCGAGGACCCGGATGCCCCATTGATTGTTGTCTGTCACATTGTTTTCGGTGAAACGGTTGTTGCATGAGTGCAGGAGTTTGACGCCGAAGATGTCTCCTGAATAGCTTTCAAAGGGAAAACTGTAGTCGTTTCCCCTTTTTCCGAAGCCGTTGTTTGCCACATTGTTTTGTTTCAGGGTATTGTAGTGTGAGTTGGTGAGCAGCAGACCGTAGTAACTGTTGCTGCTGATGTTGTTGGCGACGATTTCGTTGTAGTCACAGTTGACTAGTTCTAAACCGAATTCGTTGCCTACCAGCGAGTTACCAGTTATTGTGTTGTTTGAAGATTCAAGCATCTGAATACCGAATTGCCCACCCGAGAGGGTGTTTCCAGCTATTAGCGAATTAGTTGTTGAAGATATGCTCACACCGCTTGCATGGAGGTTCTGGACGTTTATGTTTTCGCAGTTGGAGAGCACCACGTAACCCGCGTCTGAAGGCACGGTTTCGTCTCGGTGACCTATCCAATAGATTATGGGTTTGCCGTTGACTAAATTTGAGGTGTCGATGTCGTTGTCGAAACTGTAGACCTTGAAACCGATTCCTGAACAGTTGATGGTGTTGTTTCGGAACACGTTTTGGCTACCGCTGAGGGAAACGCCTATGGCTGAGCAGTTTATTATGTTGTCTGAAATGGTGTTGTTGGACTCCACTAGGCTCAGTCCAAAATTAGAGTCGTGGACAGTGTTCCCGATGATAACATTTTCTTGACACCAGTAGTTTGGTGACAGAAAGAAATTGAAGGCGTAATTTGCTCTAGAAATGGTGTTTCCGGTGACATTGTTTCTCCAAGACCACCAAAAATAAAATAGACCTTAGTCTTTATTGGGTGTTGGAGTTTTTTGTTGGGTTCTGTTAGTTTTATTGATTGTTTTCAGACAGCTGTTGTTCCTGTTATGCGGAAGTTTATTAGCCCGCAAACTATGCCTGTCATGATGTCGTAGTGTTTGAGGCGATTCCTGAATTTATGCGCCATTATACGGAACTTTTTCAGTCTACTGATCGTGTGCTCCACTATCACCCTCTCTTTTGAGAGCTCTTGGTTGAAGCTTTTCTGTTCAGGCGGGAGTTCTTTTGTTTTTACGACTCTTTTGCCCCGTCCAGGGCTACGCCTCTTGAATGGCACCTCACATTTTAGCGTGGGATAATCATTTTGGATCCCATCATATCCCCGATCCACTCCTAAAAACACTGTATCGGGCAAGCATGGATGACTCCACTTAAATAAGGAATAGTCATGTCTGCTTCCCCGGGCATGCCTTGTCTTGTGGACTATCAAACCGTCCTTGTTCACTGTAATCTGCGTCTTGATCGTGTGCCTCTTC
>Ga0209614_1001805_pt1 | contig 15126 bp, 10 predicted proteins | sample BlaSprsedimmetaG_FD_185484 | JGI IMG/M metagenome (GOLD analysis project Ga0209614, IMG submission 185484) | Hot spring sediment bacterial and archeal communities from California, USA to study Microbial Dark Matter (Phase II) - Blank Spring... ... | reverse complement strand
CTGAGGGGTACTCCCCGAAGACGAAAGCCGGCCGCGGAACCATTCCAAACATCCGCCGTGGTCGGCTTAATACGACGAAGACCGCAATGGGTCTGGACCGAAGTGGTGAGCGGTGAATTATGCCCGAGAGGGTACTCTCTGCAGTTTTTCCATTTTTTCAAAAAAAACTTCCAAACCCACACGGAATGGAAGAGAACCAATTTTATTAATTTTCCGTATCCATCGCTTATATTTCTCGTGTACCGCTATTGTGGTATAAACTGAAGGGAGTGTCGATGCATCCATTACTCAGGATTCCGTTGATCCTGTTGGCCCTGGCTGTTTTATGCACCCAGTTAACCGCAAAGCCGGCGGATGTCATCCCCCAACGAGGGTTTAAAGTAATCCTCACTCTGCCTCACGATCCGCAGGCATTTACCCAGGGACTGCTCTATCACGATGATCATCTCTATGAGAGTACCGGCCAGTATGGCCGTTCAGAGTTGCGCAAGGTGGAGTGGTCCACTGGAAAAGTGGTGCAGGCCTACTCCCTGGCAAACAACCTGTTCGCTGAAGGCATTGCCCTGAGAGGGGAATGGATCTACCAGTTGACCTGGATGTCCCGCCATTGCCTGGTTTTTGACCGCAAAAAGTTAAAGCCCGTACGCGTGCTGGATATGCGTTTTTCTTCCCGGGGGTGGGGACTCACCTGGGACGGCCATTCCCTGATCGCTTCCGACGGGTCTTTCCGTCTCTATTTCCTGGACCCCGAAGACCTCTCCCTGCGGCGAACCCTGACCGTAAAAGCCGCGGGCCGGCCCCTATCCTTTCTGAATGAACTGGAGGCGGTGGACGGCCGCATCCTGGCCAACATCTGGCAAGATACGCGCATCGCGGAAATTTCTCCCCTATCAGGAAAAGTAACCGCCTGGATCGAATGTGCCGCCCTGGTACCGGCCCACCTGCGCAACGATCCGGAGCTCGTCCTGAACGGCATCGCCACAGGACCCAAAAAAAACCAGCTGTTCGTGACAGGCAAGCAATGGCCCGTGCTCTACCTCATCGAACTCAAGCCCGGCTCTTGATAAAGTCGGGTAAGGCACGTTTGCGGACTATTGCTCTCCCAATACCTGCGCTTCCACCCTGGTAAAAAATCCGTGTACCCTCTCCATGCAGAGGTCAACCACATTGCCGTCCGGAGAGATCAGCACGTAATGAGGAATGGCTGAAGCATTGAAACGATTGTGGGTTTCCTCATCGGCAGCCACGAAAACCGGCATTTCTACTTCTTTGTTTTCCAGGTAGTCTTTCATCAGTGATAGTTCTTCCGATTTTGAAAGGTTACGCCGGGCGGGGGTATTTTCGTCAGCGTAAAAACCGTAGAAACGGGTAATCAGGATTGTTGCCATCCGATCTTTTAATTTGCGCCCCAATTGCCTAAATTCCGGCAAGCTGTTGCGGCAATCCGGGCACCAGGGGGCAAAGAAATCCAGCAGAATGTAGCGCCCCCTCAACTCTTTCAGTTGCAGAGGACCATCGCTGTTCAACCAGGTGCCGGGTTGGTCCAACTCGGGAGCGGGCCTGCCCAGGAATTCCAGGAACCCTTGTTTCCGCTGGATCTGCGTGATGATCTGCGGGCGATCAGCATATTGGCGAGCCATGCGTTCCAGAAACACCCCCCGCTCACTATGGCCGAGGCCGCCGTCCACAAACCGGATATGTATGGCGGTATTCAGTACGTTAACGGCGCTTTCGGGTATGGGGTGGGAAAGCCCGCGGTCGATGAGTTCCAGGGCCAACTCCAGATCGGCATCCCGCATGTGGCTGCCCGCTTCCAACAGCAACGGAGCGTCCTTTTCCAATTCGCCGTTACGGGCGGAATCCAGGTCCTTGTAGCGCTGCCTCAAAGCATCGGCGTCTTTGCGAGCCGCCGCAGCCCGAATCAGCATCTTCAGCGCCCGGATGTGCAGGTCGGGATCCGAATGGGAAGCCAGTGGGAGCAGAAAGGATTCAGCGGTCTCGATTCTTTTTAATTCCAACAGGATTTCGGCATAGGTCAAGCGGCTGGAATCGCAAAGATGCCCGGGCTGGGCCGATTGCGCCAGGGCTTCCAGTTTCTCTTTATAACGTGCCTCCAATTCTTGCTTATCGGACCGGGCGACCGTCTCGAAAAGGGGAGTGAATTCAGCCTTGATTTGGTTCCACTCCTCCATAAAACGGGCATCCGGATCTCCAGAGCAGGCCGCCATGACAATCAGGAACACCAGCCATGCGATTCGCCTCAAATTCCGCTTCATGTCAAACCTCCTTGGAATTCCCAAAATTTTTTCTCTTTGTTACAACCTTTCTGCACCGCGCGCCAGTGCCGCGCGTTGCATGCGCACCAATTGCCGCTTATAGTAGTCTTGGTTTTCACTTGCCAGAGCCAGGGCTTCCCGGGCCGCATCCACCGCTTCCTCAACCCGGCCATTGGCCAAAAGGGCTTCCGCCAGGGTGTCCAGTATGTAATGAGTCCGTCGCAAAGACAGGGCATCCTGAGCCAACTGCAAAGCCAGACGGGGTTTGCGCAACTGTTTATCCGGGCAAGTCAGCAATATCCAGGCGTAATTGTTCAATGTATCGGGTTGATTGTACTGAAGATCCAATGAACGTCGGAAAGCCGCCATGGCTTCCGGCCACTGTTTTCTTTCCAACTTCAGGTTTCCCAGCAGCGACCACAAGCCTGGGTTGTGCGGATGATCCGTCAATCGTTGGGCCACCACCCGATCCAGGCGGCTGAGCGAGATAACCGCTCCGGAGTCCGTACCCGTGCGAAAAGCGAAGCCGGCAAACACCATCAGCCCCAACACGAACACCACCAGGCCGCGTCTGAGATGGCGATCATGCTGCGCCGTCAATGCCGGGTTTTCCACGCAACGGCGCAGCCATCGAATGCGTTGCGGAACGGAATAATGGTGCCAGTTTCCGCGCTCGTCCCCTCCGCCACTGTGATCCCGCAGTTTCTCGAAGGCGGAGATCAGGTGTTGCGCCGGGATCCCGGCTGCAAAGCAGAACTGGTCGGCCTGACGCTCGAAATTGCGCATGAACCAACCGAAAACATAACGGAAATACACCACGAACAACAAAAGAGAAACCGCGGCCGATGCCCACCCCGGGAAAGCGGTGTTCAATTGACCATCCGCCCGCACCAGCAGGGACAATCCCGGACCGGTTCCCGCCAGCCAGTTCACCAGGCGATCCACCAGGCCCAGGCTTACCACGACGAAACCGGCGAAAAACATCATGTAAAACCACATGTGCCCACGGCGCACGTGGCCGACTTCGTGACCCACCACGGAAAGGATTTCTTCTTCGCTGAGCAGGTGTGACAAAGCCGGAGTAATCAACAGGTAACGCAATCCCGGAACAAACCCCACCACCCCGGCCGTCATTAATCCACGGTGCATCGCGTTCCAGGAAAGGATGCGGCGGAAGCGGACCCCCAATTTTCGGGTAAAGGACTGCAGCCGGTTTTCCATTGCCCGGTCCTCCAGGGATTCGCAATCCCACAAGCGGGTCATGAGAACCGGGACAAAAACGGCCAGCAATAAAACAAACAGGCCGAAAAAAATCACCTTAAATGCAGCTGAGTCCATGGAAGCCGCCGGCAACGGCGACAGGGTCCACAGATCCACCGCCAGCGAAAGCAGCAGCCAGGGAATAACGATTACCAGGTTAAAGCGTACCTGGGAAATAACGTGGGCTCTGGCTGTCGGAGCGGTGCTCATCATGCCGTTAAAAGCCCGCCATGACCAGAACCAGACCGCCACCAAAAAGAACAGAAACAAAGCCAGTCCCAGGGCATGGGTCAGAAGCACCGAGTCGCCAATCAAAGGCAATTGCCGTATCAGGGGCTTCACCGAGAATCCGGTTACCGCCAAGACGAAAACCCCGACGGCCAGGATGGATTGAACGCCAACGGCCTGCTGAAAAGTCCGTCTTAGATTCCGCAGGTCGCCCCCCTGATCCCGGAATCGTTTCTCTAATTGGAAAAAGCGCAAACGGTTCCATTGCCAGAATCCCGCCATCAACAAAAGGGTGATCGCCAGGGCGCCGGCCCGATCCAACGGAGGAACCGGACCTTCGGGCGCCGAAGCAAACACGGTGGCTGCAACGATAAACAGAAAAAAGTTGGTGTATATCATGGCGGGTGCGACTCCGGGCAACCATTGTAACAGAATGGGAGCCGGGTGTCATGCGCCTGTTCAATGCCCCTTTACTCCAAGCGGGCAATGCGCTAGAATGGGTATTCCGCCACGTCCCGGCTTCTCTTAAAGGAAACAATATGGCAACCGAAAAAGTCTGCAACAGTATCGTGGAAACGGTGGGGCATACGCCCATGATCCGGCTGAACCACGTCACCGCCAACCTGGGTCACGAAGTGTATGCAAAGTTGGAATTCCTCAATCCCATGGGCAGCGTCAAGGACCGAATCGCCCGCTGGATGATTGAAAAAGCCGAGAAAGACGGACGACTTCAACCCGGACAAATGATTATCGAGAATTCTTCGGGAAACACGGCACTCGGCCTGGCCATGATGGCCATCCAGAAGGGATACCGCCTCAAGGTGGTTGTGCGGGACCGCATCAGCCGCGAAAAAATCAACCAACTCAACGCCCTGGGCGTAGAGGTTTATTTGGTGGATGCCACCCTGCCACCCGAATCCCCGGACAGTTACAACAACATCACCCCGCGACTGGCAGCCGCCACTCCGGGTTGTTATTTTCCGGATCAGCACAACAACCGCGAAAACAACGAAGCCCATTACCAGACAACAGGCCCGGAAATTTGGGAACAGATGGAAGGGCGTATCGACCTTTTCGTGGCTGGAATAGGCACCGGCGGCACCATCGGCGGAGTGGCCCGGTTTCTGAAGGAGAAGGATCCCGCCATTCGCGTGGTGGCCGTGGACCCAGAGGGATCTGTATTCTATGACTGGTTCCACCATCGACGCATGGTCACCCCCGGCCCTTACCTGATCGAGGGGTTGGGTGATGAATTCCTGATCGGTTGCGCGGATTTCACCCATATCGACGATATTATTCGTGTAAACGACCGGGACGCGTTCCACGCCACCCGTGAACTGGCAAAACGGGAAGCGGTGCTGGCCGGGGGATCCAGTGGTGCCGCCTTGTGGGCGATCAGACAGATCGCCTCCAACCTCGACATCGCACGACCCGCCCGCATCGTCACCATTTTCGCTGATGGCAGTTCCCGCTACTTGAGCACTATTTTCAACGATAAATGGATGCAGGCTCAAGGCTTGATGTAAACCCGGATCGGCTCAGGCGCGGTTGATCCAGTTAATCAGTTCCCTCGTGGCTATGTCCACCGTTGATTCCCGGCCGCTCATATTTTTTTGGACATCAACCGCGATTCCCTTGCCCAGCTCAACTCCCCACTGATCAAAAGAAAACACATCCCACAAAACGCCTTGAACAAAAACTTTGTGTTCATAAATGGCGATCAGCCGTCCCAGGTTGAAGGGCGACAACCGGTCCAGCATCAAGGTCGAAGAGGGCCGGTTTCCGGGAAAAACCCGCCAGGGGATTTGCGTGGGAGGGATCCCGGCCGCCTCGGCTTCCTCCGCGGTGCGCCCGAAGGCGAGCGCGGCTGACTGGGCCAGCAGGTTAGCCAACAACAATTGGTGATTTTCAAGAAAGCGCTCATCCCGGGGATGGGCGAAACCGATAAAATCACAGGGAGTAAAAAAAGTTCCCTGATGCAGATGTTGAAAAAAAGCGTGCTGGGCATTGGTACCCACATCCCCCCAGATCACGGGAGCGGAATCCCGTATCAACACCCGGCCCCGGCGATCTACGGACTTGCCGTTGGATTCCATTTCCAATTGCTGCAAAAAGAGGGGGAACCAGCGCAATGCCTGGCTATAGGGAAGCACCGCGTGCGAACGGGCCCCCAGCACATTTCCATTCCATACACCCAACAGGGCCATAATGACGGGAATGTTGCGGCGCAAAGGAGCGGTTTCAAAATGGAGGTCCACGGCATGCATGCCGGCTTGAAACTCGGCAAAGCCTTGGGGGCCCAGCGCAACCATCAAGGGGAAACCCACTGCCGAAGAAAGTGAAAAACGTCCGCCCACCCAATCCCAAAAAGGCAGGATGCGTTCAGCGGGCACGCCCCATTCTTGGGCGCGCCCGGGTTGGGCGGTAACCGCCACTAACTGGGCGCCGAGTTGCTTCCGCCCCAGTGACTTCTTTAGCCAGGCCCGCACCACGGCGGCATTGGCCATGGTTTCCCGGGTAGTGAAACTCTTGGACACCACACACACCAGGGTGGCATCCGCATCCAGGCGTTCCAGCACCGGAGCCAGTTCATCCATATCCAGATTTGCCACAAAGTGGATGTCCGGACTTAGAGAAGCGGAACCCAGGGCATGCACGGCCATGCGCGGCCCCAGGTCCGAGCCGCCGATTCCCAGGTTGATCAGGTGCCGCAAAGGCCGGTTGCGCACACCCGTCAACTTTCCGGAACGCAAGGCGGTTGCCAGAGTCTCCATGCGCTCCACAACCCGGTTGACCTCCCGGTCACGAAGTTTCGGGGGCAAGCGCAGATCCACGTGGCGCACGGCGCGATTCTCCGTAACGTTAATGGGTTTGCCGCTGAGCATGCGTTTTCGTTCCGGTTCCACGCCGCAGGCATGGGCCAGATTCACCAACAGATCCAAAGTCTCGTTTACCAGCCGCTGCCGGGAAAAATCAAGCAGCAGCCCTTCCAGCTCCAGTCGAAGTTCGTTGCAACGATGGGGATTCTGTTGAAACATCTTTCTGAGATGGACACCGGCCAGCGTACGCCCGTGACTGTGCAAGGATTCCCAGGCATCGGCCCTCTGACTGGCCATGTTACGGGTTGGCTTGCTCATCACGATTCATAAGGTTGTGAATATTGCGGGAAAGTTGATTCAACTGGAAGGGTTTGGCCATGAAATCCCGGATGCGCCGTTTAAAGTATTTGTTTTCTAGGTATTCGCGGGAGTAACCGCTGGCAAACAACACTTTGATTCCAGGACGAATCCGCTGCAATTCCTCGTAAACCTGGTCTCCGGACATTCCCGGCATTTCAATATCCAGAATCACGAAACTGATTTGGTCGCGGTTTTCGCGGAAAATCCGTACCCCTTCCTCGCCGTCCGCGGCGGTCAGGCATTTGATTCCCAGCGAATGCAACATATCCGTGCCGATTTCGCGCACCACTTCTTCGTCATCGATCAGCAGGGCCCAGCCCGCCACCAGGGGGCGCACTTCTTCCTTGGCCTGTTCACGCGGATTCTCCGTGCGCGGAGAGGCCGCGGGAATAAAGACAAAGAAAGTCGCTCCCTGGTCTAATTTCGATTCAACCAGGATTTCACCAGAGAAATCCTTGACAATTTCACGCACGGTGGCCAGGCCGATCCCGGTTCCGGCAACCCGGGACTTGGTGGTAAAGAACGGCTCGAATATGCGTTCAAGATGTTCCGGCCGGATACCGCGCCCGTTGTCGTGAACCTGGATTAAAACGTATTCTCCATCGGGAATGGTTTTGTGACGCAGGATTTGTTTCCGGGCCGTCGCAATTTCGATGGTGGGCTCCGGACGCCCTTTCAAAGCATCCCGGGCGTTGACCAAAAGATTGATCAACACCTGTGAGATACGGGTCCGATCCGCGTGAACGAAAAGATCTTCATCTGAAAGGCGGCGCACCACGCGAATACTACGCAGGTGAGGAGAAAGAAAATCCAATGACTCGTCCACAATTTCATGCAAGGGAATCACTTCGCGTTTGGCCAGTTTCTTGCGCGAGTACTCGAGAATCTGGCGGATCATCATGGAGGCCCGGTCACTGGAACTGAGAATGGAACGGACATAGCGTTTCAGCAGGGAATCGTCGGGGATCTTTTTATCCAGCAGGGAAGCGTACCCCATAATGCCGCTGAGCACATTGTTGAAATCGTGAATAATCCCGCTGGTCAAGAGGCCCAGGGACTCCATTTTCTGGGCCTGCATCAGTGAGTTCTCCAGTTGTTTGAGTTCCGTGACATCCTGGATGTTGATGACCACGCTGCGGCCCTCACTCTGAACCGGATAGATGTTTAAATGCACAATGCGATTGCTGTCATCCTTTTCCACCAACAGCATCTCGTCATTGAGAAACACGGTCTTATTGAGGATGCGGACTTCGTTGATAATATCGCGGTAATTCGTGAAAGCGGGGCAAACATCAAAAGCGTTTTTCCCCAGCGCATCACCGGCGGATATGCCGAAGATCTTTTCAGCGCTGCCGTTCCAGACGGTGACATGATTGTCTTCCGTCACGGAGATTATGGCATAGGGGCTGGCATCGATCAGCTTCTGCATAAACACCTGAAGGTTCTGAATTTTCTGGGTTAAATCCCGCCATTCAGTAATGTCCCGTACCAGGATCAGGCCGCCGATCAGCCCCGAATGGGTCCGCAATGGCTCAATGATCAGGTCAACAAAACTCTCTTCCTCCATAAATGGATTCAACACATTGATCTGCTTGATGTCCCGGCCATCACGGATGGAATTGCGCAAGTATTCATCAAAGCCGCTTTCCAGTGACCGCTGGGACAAAAGATCCGCCAGATCACGGTTCGCCGACAAGCGCTCTTTCAGCAGGCTTTCCGCTTTCTGGTTCATAAAGATCACTTTGCGTTGCATGTCCGTAATCAAGATGATATCGGGAATGGTTTTAAAGATCTGGCGCGAAAAAGTGATCTGATTGCGCAGGTTGACTTCGGCTTTCTTGCGCAGAGTAATATCGGAGAACACCGCAATATACCCCAAACGTTCCGTTTCGTGTGAATCTATTTCCGAGGATATGGAAGCGTCCACGTTCATGGTGCGCCCGTCCGGGAGGTAGATCACCATCTCGCGGTTGGTCACGTGACCCCGATCCCGCAGTTCCGTTGACAGTTGGTTGAGTTCATCCATGCCGAAAAGTTTTTCGAGATCGATCCCCGGTATCTCCTCGCGGCGGATCTTGAGTTTCTTGAGCCCGAATTCGTTGATGTCGACCAGTTTCAGGTCCGCATCAAGAACCGCGATAAACACGCTGACCGTCTTCATCAGGGTCTCGATATATTCCTTGGCCTCCCGTACCTCCTGAATGTTGTGGGTGAGACGCTGTACCACCTCCCGGGTATCCACAAACAGGTTCTCTAAACTGGAAGAGAGCAGGCTGTGCTGCCGGGGAAGATCCAGCACATCATTCTCCCGGCTGATGGATCGCAGATTCCTGCCCAGGCGTGATAACGGACGGAGAAAAGTCAACCACAACAACATGAGCAGAAAGAATATGCACGTGGCGGCCACCGCGGCAGACAACACCAATGTGCGGTTGATCTCTGGTTCAAAACGGCTCAGAATATCACTGCTGCCGGCCATATACAAATACCGCCAGCCAACTCCCGGCATCTCTGCCTGCCAAACGTGGAAACGTTTTCCGGCAAGGTTCTGAAAGCCATTGCGCAGTCCACCCTCCCGCAAGTTTTGCAGTAATGCCAGCACGTGAGGGCTCTGGACGCGGTCGCTCATGTCCAGACTGTCGTTCATGTTAAATTCCCGCCCTTTCAACTGGTTCAAAACGCTTGGATGCAAGAGCAAGCGGTTATTTCGGTCCACCAAGACAAGCATTCCGGAATTACTCAGCGCCTGGTTGGAAAAAAACGGCACCTGTTCATCCAGCAGAAAGTCATGTCCCACCACGCCCTGGAACTCATCTTTCAGATATACCGGAATCACCAGGGAGGTCATCCATTTCTCCCAGATATCATCGTAGTAAACCGGCGTGAACACCGGTTCCCGATCGGGATTCTCTTCAGGACCGGCAATGCGATAGAAAACGTCAGGGGTGAAGTCGTGGCGGTCTTCGATCTGACTGACCCATTTCGGAGGATTGATCAGAATCCATTGGTTACGGGAAATGAAATAGGTATTAAAAACCCGGTTGTGAAACTGGGATAAGTGGCGATCCAGTACGTCGATACCGCTCACCAGTTTCTGCAGCAAGGGGCGGGGGCGGCCGGGGTCGGAAACGAAAATGCCGAAAACCGCTCCGCCCGATGGCGCGGTGATCACCCCGCGTAAACTACGGGAACCGCTCAATGGAACAGCTACGGCCGGCGCGGAAGATTCCAGGATGGCGCGAATAATATCCGCGCTGTGACGTCCGATCTCAATTCGTTGGGACCACAACTCCTGTTCAGGTGAAACCACGCGTTGATTGAAATGGCGATGACCGTCGGAGATGTGGCTGAACAGCCACCGCTGAATCGCGAGGTCCCGGACCCATAGCAGCCCCGCCGCCAACAGGGCGGCAAGCAAGAGGATGATCAGGAATTTGCGCAGAATGCGTCCCATGCCGATACCGCCGCCGTCAGGTCAGCGGGATCATCCTCCTGAACTGCGGTACTTCACTTTTACACCTTCGATTTCCCGGCTGATGGGAAAGATTCCCAGAAGTGCGTCACCCGACTGGCGCGAGCGCGCGAGCACACGGACCTTTACGGGTTTCCAGTCGGCGCGATTATGAACAAACGCCGCCTTGCTGCTGGCGGAGTAACCGAATTCGCCTTTCAACGCGATCTCGTCGCTGACTTTTCCAGGTCCCAGGGGCTCCGTTAAGGCTTCGGCTTCGCCCACGGTCAATTGTCTCCCATCTTCTTCGAACTCAAACACCCCTTTCAGGATGAGGTTGTGCAAGGGAGCATCGCCCGTGTTTTTCAGGCGGAAGCGAATCACTGGAACGATCACGGCTTGGTTCCGGGTTACGACTTTGTCTTCCCAACGGGATTCGGCATCCAGCACCTGCAGGGATTCACCCAATTTCAAGGCTTTCTGCATGCGTTCGTCCATCTCTCCTGCTTCCTCTTCATTAATGTCGCCCTCAATGCCCTCGATTACCTGGCGCACGGGCACCACTCCCAGAGGCGCGAATCCGGCGCTGGTCTGGGCCAGAATCCGGACCTTGATGGGTTTCCATTTGTCTTTGTTGTGCAGAAACGCAGCCTTGGACGTAGCCGAGTAACCGTACAAGGCGTTAATGGTGATTTTGTCCGTGGTTTCTCCAGGTTCAACCGCACCGGGCATCAACGGCGTAACCCCATCGCTCATCTGTTCACCGCTGTCGGCAAACATAAAAATGCCGACAAATTTCAAATTGCCGATGGAACGATTTCCCTTGTTGTGCACTGTAAACGTTACCGAAGGTACGATCTTGACGCGGTAAGGTGTAACTTCCTTATTCACCCAGCGGGTTTCGGTTGAAACCAGTTCAAGCGATCGTCCCAACTCCGTACTGCTGATGCTTTCCTGCTGGTGGCGGACCAATTCCCTCCCCAACAGGAATGCCAACACAACCATTATTGCGGCGATCCAGAACTTGGGCCGTCGATAGAAATTGCTCCATGTCCAGCGATCCGCCTGCAATTTTTCAATGATTTCGCCGAGTGAATTTTCGGATTCGGCGGGGGTTTGCTGTTCCGTGTTTTCCGTCATTTTCCCTTTTCTCCTCCAGACCCAGGCATTTTCTCCCCGGAACGACTAATGGGGCTGTACAGGTAGTATACACCGTGCTTTGGGGAAATTCAATCCGCGAAACAACCCGGAGAGAGAAACGGGGCCTCCGGGGCCCTCGCAAGAAATCAAGTTGAGTCAGTCCGGAATGACTATATAACGCCGAAAGCCAGCATGGAGCGGGCCACCTTGAGGAATCCGGCGATATTGGCGCCGACCACATAATTGCCGGGAGAACCGTAGGTGTCGGCCGCATCCAGGCAGGATTTGTGGATATTCTTCATGATGCGCTGCAAGTGGTTGTCAACCTCTTCAGCCGCCCAGCCCATGCGCAGACTGTTCTGGCTCATTTCCAGGCCGGAAACCGCAACACCGCCTGCATTTGCCGCTTTTCCGGGACCGTAGAGGATTTCCTTGTCCTGGTATACTTCGATGGCCCCGGGAGTGGACGGCATGTTTGCACCCTCCGAAAGGCAAAAACAACCGTTCTTTATCAGGGCTTCGGCGTGATCCTTCTGGATCTCGTTCTGAGTCGCCGAAGGCAAGGCCACATCGATCTGCAGTCCTTCGTCACGGATCACATCCCAAACGCTCTTGCCCTCATGGTAACGCGCACCGAATTTGTCGGCGTATTCATGGATGCGGCCCCGACGAATGTTCTTGAGTTGCATGACAAAGTCCCACTTCTCGCCTTTGATTCCGTCCATGTCCACGATCGTACCGCTTGAGTCGGACAGCGTGACGGCTTTGCCGCCCAGGTGGTTGACTTTCTCAACCGCATACTGGGCCACGTTGCCCGATCCGCTGACAGCCACGTTCTTGCCTTGAAAGTCCTTGCCACGCGTGGCCAGCATCTCGGCCGCAAAGTAGGTTTCCCCATAACCGGTGGCCTGGGGGCGAATCAGGCTGCCGCCCCAGTCGGCGCCCTTGCCCGTGAGTACGCCGGTATGTTCGTTGCGGAGTTTTTTTGTACATTCCGTACATGAACCCGATCTCCCGGCCGCCCACGCCGATGTCACCGGCCGGAACATCCGTGTCCGGGCCGATATGACGGAACAACTCGCACATGAAGGCATAGCAGAAGCGCATGACTTCGGCATCGGATTTTCCCTTGGGATCGAAATCCGACCCGCCCTTACCTCCGCCCATGGGCAGGGTGGTCAGTGAATTCTTGAAAATCTGTTCAAAGCCCAGGAACTTGATGATGCCGAGATTGACCGAAGGGTGGAAACGCAGCCCGCCCTTGTAGGGACCGATAGCGTTGTTGAACTGCACACGAAATCCCTTGTTTACCTGGGTCTCGCCACGGTCATCCATCCATGGAACCCGGAAAAGAATGGCCCGGTCCGGCTCCACGATGCGTTTGTAGATGCCGGCTTGAACAAACTCGGGGTGCCGCTCAACAGTGGGTTCCAGTGTTTCAAGCACCTCTTCAACAGCCTGATGGAACTCGGGTTCGCCGGGATTGTGATCCTTTGCCCAATCAATGATCTCCTTGATGTAACTCGTCCATACCTCCTTGAATGCGCACTACGGACAGAGTCGCGATTCTGATGGCAAGATCAATCCGACATTACAGGCGGATTCTATTGACATTAGCCGGAAAAGTCAACCGTTCCGGCTTGACAGAAAAATGAAAAAAATCAATACTACACTTTCCGGATAATCCGGAAAGAGGAAACATGGACCCTTGGCTGTCTGAACGCATTCAACATCGGTTGCGCCTGTTGCAGGAATTTGCCGCAAAAGCAACAACCCTTGCAACAGCAGCCGCACGCATTAGAGTCGTGATGCTCCCCTGACCCCATGGTTCTGGACTATCGCAACACCCGGTTTTCCTTTAACCAGGTACGCAAACGCCGTCGGCAACAGCGAATCCGATGGCTTGCGGCCCTGGTGCTGCTGACCGGCCTTACCCTCCTGATTGTGCGCGGCGTGCAATACCGCAGATTTCACTGCGTCCAGGAAGATCTGCTTGCCGGGAAAATCTCCACCACGACAATCATGCAAGAGAATTCGCGGCCGCTTTTTACGGCCGCGGCGATGGCTGAACTCCAGGCCCTGTCGCACCTGCTTGAGGGCGGATTAAGAAAGGGAGAAGAGGATCTGCGCGCCTGCACTCATTCCGGCATTGTGGCGTCACGTCGTTTTCTGGACCGCATGGTGGATCTGGGGCGCTATGCGTCGTTGGGGCTTTACCTTGATTTCCTGCAAAAACATCGGTCACCCAGCCCTTTTCACCGCATGCTTTACTTTACCGCCCGCTACCGCCCTGAAGATGCCCGCAGGATCGCCGCCGGTCTGGCGCCGCAGTCGCGCTCGGAATACGCCAAGGCTCTGCACATCCTGGAAACCATCTGGAAAGAACTGGATAAAGGCAGAATCGCCTGTATCCATGACTACTCCGGAAAAATCCTGGGTGAATTTGAGCCCGCTACCGCGACAATCCACTCCCGGGTTCCCGGGCTGGACCTTTCCTCTTTTTCAAAGGAACTGGAAAAGGGACTGCGGTTTTTCACGCTTACCCTGGATGCCCGCCTTCAGCTGGATATCGCCGACCTCTTTGCCGACTATCACGGGTCCTGCATAATCCTGAACCCCAAAAACAACGCCATTCTGGCTGCTTTTTCCAAACCCGTTGAACCCTCTCAAAAAAATTGCGCCTGGAAAGAACAATATGAACCCGGATCGGTGATCAAGGTTCTGACCTACCTCTGTTACAGCCAATCCCCGGATCCACAGCTCTTTCCCCTTGAATGCCGCGGCAACATCAATGTGGAAAAGCGCATCTTTTACGACTGGACCCGTCACGGAACAGTGGATTCCGCGGAAACCGCATTGGTGGTTTCCTGCAATGTCGCTTATGCGCGCATGGGACTTTTTGTCGGCGCCGAAGATTTAACCAGGACCCTGAAAGAATTCCAGTTTAACTCCCGGCCCTTGAAAGACCGTTGCCTCCAATTCCAACTTGGTGTTTTTAAATCACCACCCCTGTCCCTTCGTCGCCTGGCCGATCTCTCCGTGGGCCTGGAAGAGATCCGCATTACCACCCTCCACTGCGCACTGCTGGCGGCAACCATATCCCAGTCCGGCTCCATGGCGTCCCCCCACCTCATCGCAACCGAAAAAAACATCCTGAAACTGGGGATATTCCACCACACATCCAAACCCCTGGTCCAGATCTCCGGCAGCCGCAGTTTTGCGCAGTTAAAGGACACCATGGTGCGGGTAATCCGTGAGCCCCGGGGGACCGGTCATCGCGCCTGGCTGCCGGACGGTCCCGTCACAGCTGCCAAGACCGGTACCGCGGGAAATCCCGCTTTGGGACTGGACGCCGTAATGATGGGGTTCCTCCCCGCCGGTCGGCCCGCATTCGCTTTTGCCTTTCGCCTGGAGCGTGGCGGCAAAGCTGAAATCAATGGTGCCCGGGTACTGAAGGCTTTGATATCCGGGCCCTTGTCCCGTGCGGATTAGGTTTTTAGGTTCTCTTCCATTTTGTGTGGGTTTGGGGGTTATGCATATTTGAAAAAATGATAAGGCTGCATGAGAGTACCCTTTCGGGCACAAATACCCA
>Ga0209614_1001804_pt1 | contig 15133 bp, 15 predicted proteins | sample BlaSprsedimmetaG_FD_185484 | JGI IMG/M metagenome (GOLD analysis project Ga0209614, IMG submission 185484) | Hot spring sediment bacterial and archeal communities from California, USA to study Microbial Dark Matter (Phase II) - Blank Spring... ... | reverse complement strand
GAAACCAGGCTCCATAGTTCCCCCCAGGAGAGATTAGAAATGAGAAATTAGAAATGGGTAATGGGTAACGAGTAACGAGTAACGAGTAACGAGTAACGAGTAACGAGTAACGAGTAACGAGCGATTATACCACATATATGGGATAGAACAAAGATTCTACACGCTCTCAGTGTAGCGGGGGAATATGTCAAAGCGTGGCATATAGTCACGGGGGCCGACCACGAATCTTTAGCGAATAAACGAATGAGCATCCGAACAACGCAAGTTATTGGTCAAGCGGGAACTCGATTCGTTTATTCGTTGCCCCATTCGTGGTCGGCAAGCCTTGAACCAATGGAGTAAATTAAAGTATGTTGATAAAGCCTATTCAGCGAACTCGCGGAACACGGCCAGCGAGGGCAGCACGTGACCGTCGAAATCGAAGAGCGCCTGGTTCTCCCAGGCATTGCCGGATTGCGGATCCGCCGGATTCCAGCCACAGCCCTTCAGGCCCAGCCACGCCGGTTCCCAATAGAACACCCCTGTAGCCAGACCGTCGGGTGCATTTTTCACCACCTGCATGATGTCTCTGAGCCAGGCGGATTGGCCTTCGACCGTCGCCGGATAACCGTCGATGAGTTGATCGGCACGCCCGATGATGTTGCCGTAGCCGTCCTGATTCGCCAACGTGTAAGCATACGCGGTTTCCACCACGATCAACTCCTTGTTGTATCGCTGCGCGAGATCCGCCAGGTTGGCGGAGAGATCGTTCAGATCGCCGTGCCAATAGCCGTAGAACGATAACCCAATGACATCAAATTCGACGCCCTCCGCGATGATATTGTCGAACCACCAGCGGAAAAGGTCGTTGTTCCCGCCTCTATCCAGATGCAGCATGATTTTCGCCTCGCTTCCGGCATCCTTCACCCCCGCGATCCCGGCCTTGAGCAGACTGGCCAGCCGCGCGAACTGATCATCGGAACCGTCCAGTTTGCCGTGATCCCAGAGCATACCGCCGGGGATTTCATTGCCGATCTGCACGATGTCGGGTTCTGTGCCCTGCTCGCGCAAAGCGACGATGGCGTCCTTCGTGTGCTCGTACACCGCCGCCTCGATCTGCTTGTAGTCGTAGTCCCACCATGCGAGGGGTCTGTACTGCTTCTTGGGATCAGCCCAGGTATCAGAGTAATGGAAATTCAACAAGAAGCCCATCCCCGCATGTTCGATCCGCGTCGCCATCCCTTTGACCTTCTCCAGATTGTTGTAGCCGTTGGCGGGCGTGTGCCACAGTTTGAATTGACATTTCCCTATCCGCTCTTACAATGCGCCCTATGATCACCATCCGCCCTGCAACCCTAACTGACGCCGCCGCGATCAGCGCCGTCCACTGTAGCACTGTGGACGAGTGGCGCGACCCGTACACCCGCCAACCAACGGACGAGACGACGCTAAATCTCTTCGGACGCTGGTACAATGGCGGCGACTGGATGAGCGTCGAGACGTGTGCCGTTCACCTTAACGGCATGCTGTTGCGCGGCCATCTGCCGCTTGTAGCTGAGCATGGTGGCAGCATCGTCGGCGAGGCTGAGTATTACGTCAACCACGAACCCGCGCCCTTTGGACCACACCTGCACCTGTCAGTGCTTTATACTCACCGCGATTGGCAAGGACAAGGGATCGGGCGGGCGTTGGTTGAAGCCGGCGTGGAGCACGCGCGCGCGCTTGGCTGCCACGCGCTGACCACGCAGCCGGAGCCGGAGATGACCGGCTTCTACCGGCGATTAGATTTCCAGCCGTGGCTACGCGCCAAAGAGATGCAAACTACGATTGGAGGAACGTCTCCGCCCCTCACGCAACTATCCCAAAACAGCGGGCCTCCAGAGCATCTCGCGTTGCGCATCGGGCGGTATCAATGCGGCGTCCAGGGGTGGGAGACACTCTGGCCTTCGCTGGCGATCCCTGAACTGACAGCACTGCGCCGCACCGTGTGGTGTGGGAAACTCGACAGCGACCCTTCGACAAGCTCAGGGCAAGTCCCGGTCGTGCTAGGACTGCGTGAGCAATTCCGCACCCCCACACAAGCCGACGGCTACGCCTGGCTGCCGCCCACCGCCTCCCTGATGCCTGTGGTCGCTGCACTACGCGTGTTAGCCGCGCAGGAAAGCTATAGCGCCGTCGATCTCCTACTCCCCGAAGACAGCCTGCCCGAACTGCGAACCGCGTTCAAGCTCGACTACCAAACCACTCTCGACCTCTGGATAAAACAAACCTGACAGGTTTCGGAAAACCTGTCAGGTTTGAACATAATCCGTTCGTTCCGTTCAATCCGTTGACCCTACTTCGCGTACTCCACTGCCCGCGTCTCGCGGATGACGGTGACTTTGATCTGCCCCGGATACTCCATCGTGTCCTCGATCTTACGCGCCACGTCGCGGGAAAGGCGCAGGGCTGCCAGATCGTCCACGTCGCCGGGCCGGACGACGATGCGCATCTCGCGCCCGGCCTGAATTGCGTAGGCCTCTTCGATGCCGTTGAAGGAGCGTGCAATGTCTTCCAATGCCCGGATGCGTTTGATGTAGTGTTCCAGGCTCTCGCGGCGCGCGCCGGGGCGCGCACCTGAAATCGCGTCGGCAGTCTCGACGATGATGGCTTCGAGGCTCTGCTGCTCGGCTTCGTGATGGTGCGCCTCAATTGTGTTGACGACGGCTGCCGGAACCCCATAGCGGGTTGCCAGGTCCGCACCGATGGCCGCGTGCGTGCCTTCTATTTCGAAATCCACTGCCTTGCCGATGTCGTGCAACAAACCACCCAAACGTGCAACGTCGGTGTTCGCACCCAACTCCGCCGCCAGCAGGCTGGCAAGTTTCGCCGTCTCCACCGCGTGCGCTAACTGATTCTGCCCGTAACTGGTGCGGAAGTGCAACCGTCCCAAGAGCTTCATCAGCTCAGGATGCAAGGTGGGCACCTCGGCCTCGTAGACGGCGCGCTCGGCCTGCTCCTTCATAATCTGATCGACCTCTTCGTGAGCCTTTTCGAGCAACTTCTCGATGCGCGCCGGGTGGATGCGACCATCAGCGACCAGACGGTGCATCGCGCGGGCCGCCACTTCACGCAAGATGGGGTTGAAGGATGAAATGGTGATCACTTCGGGGCTGTCGTCGACGATAATATCGACGCCGGCCTTTTGCTCGAAGACGCGGATATTGCGTCCACCACGCCCGATGATGCGCCCCTTGAGTTCGTCGGAGGGGATTTCCAACGTCTTGGTCGTCAACTCGGCAACCTGCTCCGTGGCAATGCGCTGCACCACCACCGTTACGATCTCGCGGGCACGGCGCTCGGCCTCTTCGTGCGCGCGCAACTCCTCTTCACGAATCACGCGGGCCATATCCTGACGCGTTTCTTCAGCGACCCGTTCCAGAAGCACTTCACGCGCTTCGTCTGTGGAGAGATTCGCCACGCGCTCCAACGCCTCGCGTCGCTCCTCCTCCAGCTTTTCCATATCGTTCCAGCGTTTATCCAACGCGCTCTGGCGCTTGTTGAGCAGTTGTTCGCGTTTGTCGATGCGCTCTTGCCGGGCATCCAACTGATCGCGGCGGGACTGTAACCGTTCCTCTTCACGGCGCAACTTCTCACCGCGACGATCCATCTCCGCTTCAAGTTCGACGCGCAGTTTGAGCGCCTCGTCCTTTGCGTTGAGCACCGTATCCCGCGCCTGCTTCTCGGCCTCTTCCAAAAGCCGGGCGCGCATCGCCTCCAGGTTTCCCATTTCTTTCTGGTAATTTACCTGGCGCATCCTGTAGCCGATAAAGCCGCCTACAGCCAACCCAAGGAGTAGCAAAACTATTACAATTACCCAGTCCATGTTCAGTGTTCCTCGCTTTCTTCGGTATCAAGTTGGAAGAAGGGCTGTGTAGCGAGAACTTCATGGATGATGTCCGGTGAGAATCCGCGCCGCATCATACGATCCCAGAGACGGCGGCGAAAAAGATCAGGGGACAAATGCGCCAAACGACGGGCCTGCTCCTCCGCAACATGCTGCGCGGCAGCGACCTCGTCGTATTCCGTCAACGCCGTTTCGATCACGCTCGACGCAATACCTTTCTGACGCAACTCCTGCACCAACATCCGCTTGCCTCGGGGACGAAAACGGGCGCGATTGTCCACCCAGTAACGCGCAAAAGCATCGTCATCCACCAGACCGACCTCCCGCAAACGGTTCAATACTTCATCGACCGTCGCCTCGGCAAAATCACTTTTCAACAAGTAACTTTGCAGTTCGGCCTCGCTGCGTGGACGGTAGGAGAGGTAGTTCAACGCTTTTTCACGCGCGCGTTCCACTTCGTCAGCCAGCCGCAACGCCACGATCTCGTCATCCGTGAGGGCCATCCCCACGCGCAAGCGCGCCGCGACTGCCGCAGCTAACCCAAAGGCAAACTCATCATCCAGATAAACGTTAACCCGGTCCCTGGAACGCTTCTGCGGTTCCAGCGCCGTAATACTTCCAGCCATTTGCCCTTCCATAAAACAAAAAAAACGGCTATGGCAGACATGCCATAGCCGCCTGATAAGCTAAGCGAATATGAGACAGGTATGCTTCCAAGCACCGCCAACAGCCAAGCTGGCACGCAAAATCATCCGTGCTCTTCAGCCTACCGACTCCAACGATATTCCCCAAAACGAGCTTTGGGAAGTCGTATCCTTCCCGCTTGGGATCCTAGCCACGGCAAAACTACAACGCATCTACCGTCAGGGCGTGATATCCGCCCCTACCAACGTCTGGCGGAGAAAATCCCCACCGATCCCGGAATCATCTCCGGGGTACACCATGTTATCAGTTCATACAACGCATCCTGAAGATGCGGTAAGGCCGTTCCAGGAAAACAAACCAACCAGACTTTGGCGCTAGCGCAGGAACTTTCCTCTGCTGTGGCCTAGTTTAAATCCTGGAACTACCTAAAATCATCTCATCTATCCATTTTACCAGAATTCTGAGAATAGGGAAATGGTTATCATCATAAAGAGCTATCAGCGTTCAGCTTTGGCATCCGCGAGGGCGGTTCGACGGAGCTACACGGCATCGACCTGGAGCGCCGCGATGAATAACAGCGACGAGAGCCGGTTGAGATAGGCCAGGCTGAGGACATCGATACCCGGTTCGGCCTCAGAGAGCGCCACGACATGGCGTTCTGCACGACGGACGGCAGTGCGCGCCACGTGCAGCGCCGCACCGGGCAGCGAATCGCCGGGCAACACGAACGCGCGCAAGGGCGGCAATCCTGCCTCGAGAGCAGCAATGTGCGCTTCGAGCCACGCCAGGTCATCCGCGCCAGGACCCGGATAGCGCCCGCGGGCCTCCGGCGTTGCCGAGAGGTGCGCCATCAAGCAGACGAAGTGCTCTTGCACAGTACACAGTGTCCCCTTGAGCACAGTATCTTCCACCAGCGCACGCGCCATGCCGATAGCGGACGTCGCCTCATCCACCGCGCCGACGGCCTCCAGCAGCGGGCTGCTCTTGGAAAGCCGCGCGTCCCCGCTCAAGCGGGCCGTATCGCCGTGGTCGCCCTTCGCCGTGTAGAATCTGGAATGGGTCATCGTGGTCTTCTCCTTATCCTAAATGCGCCCCACAAGATTTTCTCATTGCTTGGAGCGGATCGCCAGATCCGCGTCTTCGGACCGGCTTGGCTTAAAACGGAGAACTGACGTTCCCCTCGAAGCTAGAATAATAAGACCTGCGTTTCACCATGACTGTAGTATACTTTCCATAAAATGCCATTCGAGGAGGAATTACGATTCTATGAGCTTTCATATCGGTGCTGGCTATCTCTACTGCGAAGGGATCAGAGTCAAGGACCTGCAAAACACGGTTCAGGACAGTCCCTTCTATCTCTACAGCGCCGCGCAACTGCGGGCGAACGTCGCCGCTTACGCCGATGCGCTCACAGGGCTATCGGCGCGCATCTCCTACGCGGTCAAGGCAAACGGCAACCTCACCCTGCTCAAAATCCTGCGCGACCTCGACTGTGCTGCGACGTTGGTGAGCGGCAATGAGTTGCGGTTGGCGCTGCTCGCCGGATTCGCTCCGGCGGATATGGTCTTCAACGGGAACGGCAAACAACGCGACGAGTTGGCGCTCGCGGTACAATATGGCGTGACGGTCAACGTGGATAGCGAGTTCGACCTGGAACACATCATTGCCGCCACACGTGATGCGGGCAAGCCGGTGGAAGTGCTGCTGCGCGTCAACCCCGATATCCAGCCAGACGTGCATCCCTACGTCGCCACGGGGATGCGCGAGTCCAAGTTTGGCATCCGCGCCGAGCGCCTGCCATGGTTCCTCGACCGGTTGAAGCGCGAGCCGCGCCTGCGCCTGGTCGGCCTGCACTGCCATCTCGGTTCGACGATCAAGGACGTGCAGGTCTTCCACGATGCGGCAGTCCTGATGGGCGATCTCACCGCCAACGTCCGCCAACAGGGATTCGACCTGCGCTACCTGAACCTGGGCGGCGGCCTGGGGATTGATTACGAACGCGCCGGAACATCCCCTACCCCCGCCGATTTGCTCGACGCGCTGCGCGGGCGGCTACCCGATGACCTCACACTGATCATCGAGCCGGGGCGCAGCATCGTCGGTAACGCAGGCGCGCTGATCTGCCGCGTCATCGGCGTGAAAGACAACGGCGACAAGCATTTCATCGTCACCGATGGCAGTATGGCGGCGCTCATCCGCCCAAGCCTCTACGACGCATACCACCACATCGGCTTTATCGAGCCGGTGAACGGTATGCCATACGTCTTCGACGTCGTTGGCCCGGTGTGCGAATCCGCCGACTTCCTCGGCAAAGCGCGCGTCCTGCCCACGCCCCACGAAGGCGCCGGGCTGGTCGTCTACGACGCCGGCGCTTACGGCCACGCGATGAGTTCAAGCTACAACCTGCAATTGCGCCCTGCCGAATATCTGGTCGATGGCAACCGGGTGACGCAAATCCGCCGCGCCGAGACCTTCGACGATGTGGCGTTGGCGCAGTCGCCCCTTTCCGTTATAATGCCCCCTATCGAGTCAGCAGATGGGCAACCATAGTTGCACGTAGATTAAGTGGATTCCTTTAATGAGCCTACTGAAAGAACTAAGAATTTCACCGCAGAGACGCAGAGGGCGCAGAGATTTTTATATTGAGTTCAAATAAAATCAGTTTTTTGCAACGGAAAGTTGTTTTTGTGATTGCAATTTGAGTTTTTCTCTGTGTTCTTTGCGCCTCTGCGGTGAATTAGACTTTTTCAGGAGAGTCTTTAATGGTTACAAAAAAATCTGCTCAATCTGCTTAATCTGCTGACAGAAAAAAACTCTACAGACTAAAAGCAGGTGAATATGCGCCAGGATTATCCCATTTTGGAATTCGACCCCACCCGCGAGGCAATCATCGAGCCAGGCCGGCTCATCCGTCGCATCGATGTGCCCGAACACTGCGTGATCTGCTTCTTCCGCGACGTGCTCGACGGATTGGTGGAAACGGGCCGCGCCACACACATCGTCGATAGCCGTTCGGAGATGGGCCGCCATCCGCTCTACGAAATCGACGTGGAGGGGCAACGGCTGGCCTTCTTCCATCCCGGCGTCGGCGCACCGATGGCCGCCGCGATGCTGGAAGAGACCATCGCGCGCGGCTGCCGGACGTTCATCGCCTGCGGCGGGGCCGGCGTGCTCAACAGCGACATTGCCGTAGGACACATCGTCGTTCCCAACGCGGCGGTACGCGACGAAGGCGTTTCGTACCATTACGCGCCGCCCTCCCGCGAAGTCTATCCTGCGCCGGAGGCTATCGCCGCCATCGAGCGCGTACTGGAACGTCACAAGCTGCCCTACATCGTGGGCAAAACGTGGACGACCGACGCCTTCTACCGCGAAACGCCCGGCAAGGTGAGTCTGCGCCGCGCGGAAGGCTGTCTGACGGTAGAAATGGAAGCCGCTTCGTTCTTCGCCGTGGCCCAGTTTCGCGGCGTGACCTTCGGCCAACTGCTCTATGGCGGCGACGACCTCGGCGGCGAGGCGTGGGACCACCGCGATTGGGTCAATCACAGTTCGGTGCGCGAAAAGCTCTTCTGGTTGGCAGCGGAAGCCTGCCTGGAGATTGAAGTATGAAAAACTTGTGCGTCTACTGCTCGTCGAGCGACGCCGTCGCTCCAATTTACCTGGAGACCGCGCGCGCGTTGGGTACACAGATTGCCGCGCGCGGCGCTACGCTCATCTACGGGGGCACGGACCTCGGCCTGATGGGTGCAGTCGCGCGGGCCGTCCACGCCGGCGGCGGGCGCGTGATCGGCGTGATCCCGCAGGCCTTGCAAGCGCGCGGCATCGCCGACGACTTCGCCGACGAGGTCATCATTACCCGGGATTTGCGCGAGCGCAAAGCGACGATGGAAACGCGCGCCGATGCTTTTATCGCCTTACCCGGCGGCATCGGCACACTGGAAGAATTGCTGGAAATCCTCACCCTACGCCAACTACAAGCGCATACCAAGCCTATCGTCCTGCTGAACACGGCGGACTACTACGCGCCGCTCTTCACGCTTTTCGCCCACCTCTACCGCGAGCGATTTACCAAGCCCTTCGAGAACCTATATCACGTTGCAGACGATGTCGAAGGTATTTTCGACTATCTGGACACCTACGAACCGTTTGTCGCACCAAGCAAATGGTTCACGGCGGAGGACAAATGATCGATCTCCTGGCCTTACAACGTGCCATTTACGCGAACAAAGTCAGCCGGGACTTCAACGTCACCGACGTGGGCAAAGAAATCGTGCTCATGGTCGAGGAGTTGGGCGAGCTGGCCCACGCTTACAAGAACAGCGACAAACTGCCCGCGGCCAACATCAGCCACAAAGAAGAAATGGTTGATGCTGTAGGCGATTTAATGGTCTACTGCCTGGGGCTGTGTGAGATGTTCGGCGTCGATAGCGAGACCGTGCTGTACGCAATCGTCGAGAACAACCGCACCCGCACGCATACGGGCTGGATGTAGATAGCAGCAATACAAAAAAATCCTCCGACCTTGTCAGGTCGGAGGATGAATTGTAAGCGGATACCCCCATCTGGACTCGAACCAGAAACCTAGAGATTAGAAGTCTCTCGCACTATCCACTTGTGCTATGGGGGCGTAAATACATTGTGAACCTCTAGCTACTCAATCACCGGGCGCAAGCCCTTGCGCACAGTACGGCCCGAAAGTACTCGCAAGACTTGCTCTGACGTATGTCCCACCAAAGGCGCTAACGCGCGCGGCGTGAGCGGATGGTTGCCATTGCTGAGAAACACACGGAAAATCTTTTCAAGCAAGGTCGTCGCTTGCGTCACGTAGCCCGGATCCTTGCTACACCGCGTGGCAATCAAATATTGCAGGCCCTCAACTTGCCGCACCTCACCGGTTTCCCAGTCGATCAGATCAATCTTATCTCCGAGAGGCTGCCCGGTATAGACCTCGCGTAGTTCCGGCGAGAGATGCTGCAATAACTGCACATTCAAGTCAAGGCCCTGCTCCGCCCACCAATCGTAGTCGATGTGAAACGGCGTATCCAATGTCGGCTTGATAAATCGCGCCAAAGCAGGAACAGGGGGTAATGTTGGCATTAACTTTCTCCTCGATAAGCCCAATAGTTATCCCCCAACGACACGTACCGCGACGACGTCGCCAACACGGCCAGCATCGGCGCCGGGGGAACGCGCCGCAACAGGTTCAGAACGCTATACAGCGTCAGCGCATGGACGGCGCGCTGCAAACTTAGACCGGCCAGACCGTTGAAAACCTGCTCCAGCAGGGCCTCGAGCGACACCCGCTCAAGCTGTTGCGCCAGTTCATCCACCGCATCAGGGTCCGGCACGGCGACCGTGGCCAATTCATCGAATTCACACGCCACGGGGATGCGCGTCACTTCGAACAACACTTGCCCGCTTTCGGTCGTCACGGTGCGCAACCACTCGCGGCGCTTCGCCCGGGTCGAGCGCAGGCTCACCTGGATGACGCCCGGCTCATCGCCACGCGCAAGATCGACGTAGACGCCCACACTCGCGCCAAATTTTTTGTACCACTCGGCCAGCCCGTAGACGTAACGCCCACTGCGCACCACCCAACCGGGGAAGGTTTTCTTAGTCGTCGCATCCATAAACGTAAAGCGAATGCGGTCTGTTATCCGCGCGGTGGGGAAAAGTTGCGCCACGCGCGGCGACAACGGCAGCGTACCGCTACGCCAGTGCGGATAGTTCAGCACCACCGTCACCGTATCGGCAGGCAACACATCGTATTGAATATCCGACCACTCGTCGTCAATCTGACGTTCCAGCGCCAACATCGTCTCTTCCAGCAGACTCCGGTTGTATGGGATGGGCATATAGCGCAACGGCTGTGGCACTTCGAGCACAGCTTGCGGTTCCATCTGCCGGAGGTACCACAAGGCGTACCCCGCCGGCCCCACCTCATCGAAGCGCCGGTCGTGCAACAAGGCGTATTCGAGCGAGAAGAGCTGCAAGGGCCGCGAAATCTCCGCCGGGACCTCCATTTCGGCGAGCAGTTCTTCCGTGCGCAGTGGGCCACCACTCGCCATATCCAACAGCGCCTCAGCGATGTTCAACTGCCCGGCCGGCATCTCCATCACCAGGTCGCGCAAGAACCACTGATCGCCCACGCTGAGAAATTGCACGTTTTTCTCCAACGCGGAACGCAGCGTCGTCTTAATCTTTTTCCCGTAACTATCAAAGATTTCATCCGGAGCCACGTTTTTGGAGGGCAAGTAGGTCGCCTGGTTCAACGGATGTTCGTGTGTCAATGCCGCCGCAAACTCGCGCACAGTACCACTTTCCATACGCACCTTGACGACGGAGAATGCTTCGTACTCAGGATTGTGGCCGGAGCGCACCTCAACCACTTCGCCTAACAGGTTGTTCAGATGAGGGAAAATAATCTTTTCGCCGACCGCATAGCTATCACCGGGGCGATAGATGCGGCCTTGCGCCAAAGTATCCTCAATCAACGCCACCATCTGTTCGTGACGCGCGCGGATCACCTCGTGCGCTAACTGGTCGATGGTTTGGGGGCGCTCCATCTCGACGAGAAAGTTGGTGATATGCTCCAGATCATTGGGTAAGACGGAGAACTGCTCCCAGTATTGGTCATTCTGCACGGTACTACTCATACGCCTCTCAATTCCTGTCTGCTGACTGTAAAAACGTTTATTGAGCCGGTCACTTTGCTAAACACTCATACGTTTGTAAGAGGCCGGAATCGCTTCAGTTTCTGTGACCAGCCCAGTAGATTATACCAGGAATACGAGGGTTTGACAAATATACTTTTTTAACGAAACTATCTATGAGTTAAGAGTTATGGGTTGTGGGGTTTGGACTAACCTGGTGGAGGGGAGGACTATGGCGCAAAAAGAAAAACAAACCGGATTGGTCACGGTCTACGTCGCACAGGGGGTATTGCGCGCCATGGTGGTGCGCGGTGCGCTGGAAACTGCCGGGATTCCGGTCATTCTCACCTACGAATCGGTGGGACCGGTGATCGGGCTAACCGTGGACGGTATCGGGCGGGTCGAGGTGCGCGTACCGCTGGAATGGGAAGCCGAAGCGCGGGACTTGCTCGACGCGCAGCCGCGCACGGGCGAGGTCTTCGCCGTCCCAGAGGATAGCGAAGTGGATGGCTGAGACAGCGACGCTGTCCTTACCCGTTACCATTATCGGCGGCGGGTTAGCCGGAAGCGAGGCCGCCTGGCAAGTTGCCTGCCGCGACATCCCCGTGCAGTTGTACGAGATGCGACCGCACACCCCCACCCCCGCGCATACCGGTGACCACCTGGCCGAACTGGTATGCTCCAACTCGTTAGGATCTGATCTGCCAGACCGCGCACCCGGACTGCTCAAGGCGGAACTGCGCCGGCTCGGGTCGTTGCTGATCGCGGTCGCCGATGCGCTGCGCGTCCCGGCGGGCAGTGCGCTTGCTGTGGATCGAGAGGGCTTCGCGGCGGAGGTCACGCGGCGCATCACGGCCCACCCGCGCATCACCCTCATCCGCGAGGAAGTGACGGCGCTTCCGGCGGGTCTGGCAATCATCGCCAGCGGCCCCCTCACGGCGGCCCGGCTCGCCGAGGCCATTCGCGCGCACACGGGCAGCGCCGCCCTCGCCTTCTACGACGCCATCGCCCCTATCGTCGAGGTGGACTCCATCGATTTCGCCGTCGCCTTCCGCGCCTCGCGCTATGGCCGGGGCGAATCGGACGATGGCGCAGGGCTAGGCGACTACATCAACTGTCCGATGAATGAGGAAGAATACAACCGCTTTATCGCGGCTTTGCTCGACGCGGAACGCATCCCGCTGCGTGATTTCGAGCGAGATGATCCGCATTTCTTCGAGGCGTGTCTGCCGGTGGAGGTGTTGGCCGCGCGCGGGCCACAGGCACTGGCCTTCGGACCGCTGCGCCCCATCGGCCTGCGCGACCCGCGTACCGGGCGGCGGCCCTATGCCGTCGTCCAATTGCGACAGGACAACGCTGCCGGCACACTCTACAACCTCGTTGGCTTCCAGACCAATCTCAAGTACGGCGAGCAAGAGCGTGTCCTGCGCCTGATCCCCGGGTTGGAAAATGCGCGCTTCGTGCGCTACGGGTCGATGCACCGCAACACGTATCTCAATGCACCGGCGTTCTTACAGCCTACGCTACAAATGCGCACACAGCCGCGCTTGTTCTTCGCCGGGCAGATTGCCGGGCTAGAGGGTTACGCGGGAAACATCGCCGGGGGATGGTTAGCCGGGGTGAACGTGGCGCGGCTGGTGAACGGGCAGCCCTTGCTCACGCCCCCGCCAGAAACGATGATCGGCGCGCTGATGCACTACATCACACGCGCCGATCCGGCGACGTTCCAACCGATGAAGGCCAACTTCGGCCTGATGCCTCCTCTGGAGACGCGCACGCGCGGCAAACGCGCGCGCGGCGCAGCGCACGCCAAACGCGCGTTAGCCTGCCTGGAGCGGTGGATCGCGGAACACCAACCGCTCTGATCACCCATTGCGATGGCCGGTCTCCGACCGCGCCGCCGCAAGCGCCGGGCGGGCACGGTCAGGAGACCGGCCCGAGCAAAATGCTAAAACTCCGGACGCTCGCCCAACGTCAAAGGTAGCGTGATTTCCTCGCCGTCACGCAACACCGTCACCTGGATCGTCTCGCCGGGGCGGGTGTACGTCTCCAGGTAGGCGACTAGCCGGCTCGGGCCGGTGATGGCGTTGCCGTTGATCCCCACGATGGCATCTCCGCCCACCATAACCGTCCCATACGGCGTTCTAACGCTACGGTCGCCGCCCCGCAATCCGGCTCTAGACGCCGGTGTGTTCGGTTCTACGCCGAGAATGAGCACGCCCCGGTTGGGTACTTCGGCCCCCAGTTCGGCAAAGGAGTCCGCCAACCGTTGGTTCAAGCTGACCGGGAAAAAGCGCACGCCCATCCACGGGTGCCGGTAGCGTCCCTCACGGATCAACTCAGGCACGACCCGCTTCACCGTGTTAGCCGGAATGGCAAACCCGATCCCGGCGCTGGCCCGGCTCGGGCTGACGATCTGCGCATTCACGCCGATCACCTGGCCCTGGAGATCGAGTAGCGGGCCGCCGGAGTTACCGGGGTTGATGGCAGCATCGGTTTGAATCGCCTCACCGATGTAGCGCCCATCCGGGCTTTCGATGATGCGCCCCAGGCTGCTGATCACGCCAAACGTCACCGTCTGATCCAGCCCGAAGGGATTACCAATCGCCACCACGAATTGCCCCACGCGGATACCATCCGAGTCGCCTAGCGGAACAGGACGTAGCGGATAATCGCCGGCCTCGATTTCGAGGACGGCCAAGTCGTATGTTGGGGCTGCACCGATCACGCTGGCCGGAAAGGCGACGCCATCAGCAAAGGTAACTTGAATCTCCTCGGCGTTCTCAATCACGTGGTAATTGGTGATGATGCGCCCCTGTACGTCATAGACAAAGCCAGAACCGCTGCCCTCGCTAGGAATAGCGTTGAAGAAAAAATCGTAACCGATGGAGGTGACAGAGATATTGACGACCGCATCGCCTACCGAGGCGTAGACAGCCTCTACCTGCGTCTCTAACTGCGTGATAGCGGCATCCGGTGGCGCGACCGTCGGTGTTGGCGGGATAGAAGCTGTCGCCTCCGCAAACGGTGCCGGAGTTACTGGCGTAGGCGTCAACGTTTGCAAAGCGATGCAGCCAAACGACGTCACTAACAGCAATAGCACACTGATCCATACATAAAGTTTTTGCTTCATAGCCCCTCCTTATGATTGGGAGATTGGTGATCGGTAATTGGTGATTGGGAATCAGGGATCAGGTTACCTGATCCCTGATTCCCAATCCCTATTACATTGTGGCAGAAGTCCCGCACCAGCTAGATAGGCTCGGAGCGGATCGCCAGATCCGCGATTCTTGCGCGCTACGCCGGGATCTGACGATCCCTGGCAAGCATAAACTGGTGAGCTATTTGCGCCGCGCGGTACTAGTCCCTTTGCTCATGGCACCAGAAAGACCGGGCAACGCGCGTAACGCAGCACTTCGGTGCTCACGTCGCCGAGAAGAATGTCGGTCACGTTGGACGGCCCGCGCGTTCCCAGCACGATCAACGATGCCTTCTCGTCCTGCGCCGTCTCCAGGATCGTTTTGGCCGGGGCGCCTGCGTGGATGATACCGAGCGCCGAAATACCGGCCTTCTGCAGATGCTCGACCGTGTCGTTGACCACTTCCTGCGCCACAGCTTCCAACTGCTGCAACAGGAGTTCGTAGCCCTGCGTGGCCAGGTAACGCTCCGGCGGATCGTAGACGTGCAAGACCACCACTTCGGCCTTTTCCATCCGCGCGATGTGTTCCAGATATAGCAATGCGCGCTCCGCTGCCGGCGTCGCGTTGTGTGCGAAAAGTATGCGTCTGAACATTGTGTTGTTCCTCCTGATTGGTAACTGGTAATTGGTAATTAGTGCCTAACCACCCAAATTCTTGCTCAGCAGGCAAGAAAACGGGCTACAAAAACCTGTTTAGTTCCGGTTTATCCGGGTTAGGGATTGGGAAGTAGAGATTAGAGATTAGGGAATTGAGTCTGCCCTACTCCCTAC
>Ga0209614_1001801_pt1 | contig 15155 bp, 14 predicted proteins | sample BlaSprsedimmetaG_FD_185484 | JGI IMG/M metagenome (GOLD analysis project Ga0209614, IMG submission 185484) | Hot spring sediment bacterial and archeal communities from California, USA to study Microbial Dark Matter (Phase II) - Blank Spring... ... | reverse complement strand
CTTCTAGGCTTGGTTTCCGAGTCTTTTTTTGACAGTTTATCCAAGTTTAGTGAGGATTCTAGAACAAAAAGCCACAGGAAGAAGAGGAGGAACAGTCTTCCTTTCCAAGTGTAGTCGAAGAAGAAGCCCCTCTCATTAAACAGCGCTATACTTTCGATGTTGAGATAATCCAAAACCATTAACAAGCCGATTGCCGCGATGAAAAAAGCTAGCAGAGAAATGTGGAGTAGCGATTTCTTCAGATTCTCAGAGATTAGAGTTATTGAGGTCACCTTCTTGTTTAGGGTTTGGGCGTAGCAAGTTTTAGAGTATGTTGATGGCTGTTTAATTATATATTTCTATCCAAACTAAAGTTAAACGAATTAGGTCTTCGATAAGTCCCAATATTTGTCTATAACTCTGAATACGGCTTTAAATTAGAAGTCGTCAGAACCAGAAACAAGTCTTATTGAAGATTTTGAAAGCCAACCGTCTGAAACCTGTTGGAGTAGCATACGGCTTTTTTTGGAGTTTTTTGACGTATTACTTATTACTGCCATTGTTTGCTTGCTTTATTGCAGCGTTTAGGGGAAAACATATATTGCCACAAATTGATTACCTTTCACTTTAGGCTGGAAATTAGAAGTGAATTCATTTAAACGAAAAAGTTCAAGTGTTCTAGTTCTGACTTTGCTCATTTTTGCTGTTCTCGGTCCAGCCCTAACAGTTTTTATTCCAGTTGTTAGATCCGAAGACAATCTGATTGACAGCTACAGCCAAACAAATCAGGACAGTTATGTTAAAATTGACGCCTTTTATTGGAACAACATCACCGGATATGCGGCTGTTGGGCAAACATTCAACATGAGTTCACCCAACGCAACTATTGGTTCTGCCCAGTTTTATTTGAAAAAGACAGGTAATCCCACGGTGGATCTGTACGCTGTTTTGTATGAACATGCTGGAGAATTTGGAACTAGCGGAATACCATTCATTAATGCTCTGGCATCCAGCATACCCGTGAACTCGTCGTCATTAAGTTCTTCTTTTGAGCTGACAACATTCACTTTCCGTGAACATGCTTATCTGATTGAAGGAAAGAAGTATTGTATCGCTGTTCAAACAGCGTCAGCTGGAGGCAGAGTAGATGCATCAAATTACGTGAATGTGGCTTTAGACTTCTCTAATTCGTCACATGAGGGCAACTATTTTGCTTATGACGGAAGATGGACCGCTAATCCTGAAGGACCAGGAGATTTATGTTACTCCGTTTATTTCGCATTCGCAGTTGGAGGAGCAGGGGGAGACACGTCCTTTTCGTTATCATTTATAACCATCCCGATAACCGTATACACTTCAATTTACTATTTCATGTGGCTGTTTCTTTCCTTCGTACACGTCTCTAAGAAAGACGAACCTCTCATAGAGCCAAAGTTTAATCCGCATCCCCCAATGGTCAGCGTACTTCTTCCTTGCAGGAACGAAGAGGCTGTAATTGGAACAGTGATTCAACAGTGTCTAGATCAAACCCACAAGAACCTCGAAATAATAGTGGTCGCACATAACTGCACGGATAACACAGCCGAAGTTGCAAGGCAGTTTAATGATCCAAGAGTCAAAGTTTATGAGTTAAACACTGAAGATGTTGGAAAAGGCTTAGGTTTAAACTACGGGGCAAAATTTGCACAGGGAGAAATTATCATTTACTTTGATTCTGATAGCATCATATCCAAGGACTACATCGAGAAAGTTGTAGATTTAATGGTTTCAAAAGGTTACGAGGTTGTGCAAGGAAAGATTGTTGGATCAAATCCAGGCTATAACAAACTTTGTTTCCTACAGCATCTGGAAAACCAAATATTTCTGAGCATGTTTTGGGGTGGAAAACAAAAAGTAGGGTTGCCTGCGGGTCTCGGCGGAACTGGTGTGTCGATAAAGAGATCGGCTTTGGATAAGATTGGCGGATTTAGGAATATTTTGATAGAAGACTTTGATTTATGCGTGCGCGCTCAAGTGGCTGGGCAAAGGGTGGGATACTGCCAAGAAGCGGTGGTGTACGATGAAAAAGTGCCTAAATACAATATGTTGATTAGACAAAGAAGTCGTTGGATGGCAGGACACGTCCAGTTAATCGTTAGTATGATAAAAGAGAAAACGCTGGGTAAACTATTCATAAAGAATCCAGTAGATTTCTTCCAGCTGTTTTCTCCAGTCTACACGCTTTGCTTGTGGCTTGGAGTGTTTGTGGGGATAGTAACAACCCTTCAAAATCAAGCTCACCTATTTTCTTCAGGGTGGATAAGCTTCTTCTATGTGCCGTTGATATTTTTCCTTGTCCAAACTCTGGCGTTGCAACTGCTGTTTGTATTGATATTACGAAGGGAATGTACAACAAAGGAAGAGTTTAGAAAGTCTGTTCTGAATTTACCGTTGTTTTACATATATTCGATGCATTGGTTCTGGGTGCTCTTAAGATTGGTAGTCTACAGAAACAAAATTACGTGGGCTCATACAAAAACTGAACATGGGTTCAGGAGGAAATGAGACTACGGGAGATTACTCTGATTTGATAAAAGATGTTTTCTGGTCAATATTGACCATCCTTCTATTCCTGTTCACGTTTGGTGCATTAGAGTTCCTATACAGAAAGGAAGAACTTACGCAGCTGCTGAGGGCCAATAATTTTGTGAAAATAGTCACAGATTTTACGTTCATAGGGCTCACATCAGCATTTGTAGTAGTGATGGCTATAGGAATTCTCCTTTGGCGTTCAGAAAGTTGTAAAGAAACGCAGCCTAACGAACAAAACTCAAACCAGCCTCAGCAATCATCTTGCAAAAAGCTTTCACCCTCAATTCTAGCCTGAAGGGTATATAAGATTACACGACATTTATTTCTGGTCAGAGACACGTTTTAGTGTTGAATGTTTACGGTGGAGGAAAAGGGCAATGAAGAGGATTGGTTTGGTGACGAGTGGCGGGGACGCTCCGGGCATGAACGCCGCTATCCGAGCGGTTACTCGCGTCGCCATTTCGCAGGGCTTAGAAGTTCTGGGTTTCGAGAAGGGATGGGAAGGCTTACTGACCAACACGTTTAGGCAGTTGACTCGCCGAAACGTAGGCGGAATACTCCATTTAGGCGGTACAATTCTCCGCACATCAAGGAGTCCAGAGTTCAGGAAGAGGGAGGGCGTCTGGAAGGCTGCGGAAACTCTTGCCTCGAACAATGTTGATGGACTAGTTGTGGTTGGCGGTGACGGTTCGATGCATGGAGCCTTGGAGCTAAGCAGGGAGACAGATGCCTTGATTTTGGGGGTTCCTGCTACAATCGACAATGACGTGTTTGGGACAAGTGAGACCATAGGTTTTGATTCTGCGGTGAACACGGCGATTACGGAGATTGACAAAATCAGGGATACCGCGAGTTCTCATGACCGAATCTTCATAGTGGAGGTTATGGGGCGGATGAGGGGCTTTCTTGCGCTTACAATCGGCTTGACCGTCGGGGCTGAGGTGATTCTGGTTCCGGAGGTGCAGTATCCGCTGGACCAGATTGTGAGGACGTTAGAGAAGAATGCTTCTGCGGGCAAGAAGTCAGGCATTATTGTGGCTGCGGAGGGAGTCGGCGACACCCATAAGCTGATGCGGGAGATTGAGGAGAAGGCGAAGGTAGAAGTCCGCTTAAGCGTTACGGGTTATGCCCAGAGAGGAGGCAACCCCACAGCCAGAAGCAGGCTCCTAGCTAACCTGTTCGGAGACAAAGCCGTGGAACTTCTAATGAACAAACAGGGAAGCAGGATGGTTGCCTTGCAGGAAGGAAAAATCGGCAGCATCAAGCTTGATGTGGTCTGCTGCAACGAAAAGCAGTTGGACCTGAGTTTGATGGAGCTCGCAGAGACGCTGGCAACATAGAGAAGGCTACCGTAAGGCTTCTCTGTTGGGATATGGTTCGGGTGAGCAGCCCAGAAAATGGCAATTTTAAAATGTGCCTTTGCATCGTTGTATTTGTGAGGTAAATGTTTTGGAGATAACCCAAGTTGATGAGACGCCTACGTCGGAGAATCCTCATGGCGTAGACGCTAGACAGATTTACAATCACGAAAATGCGCAGGTCATCGTTTTGACTCTGCAGCCCGGAGAATCCTTGAAGAGGCACATAACTCCAGTGGATGTCTTCTTCTATGTGTTGGAAGGCAAGGGAGTAGTGGAAATTGGAGACGAGAAAAAAGAAGTCTCCAAAGACACAATCATCCACAGCCCAGCCAAGGTCATCCACTGCTGGCACAACAAATCGGACAGCAAACTGAGAATTATGGTAGCAAAAACGCCGAAACCCACAACATCAACAATCCTGCTCTAGCCACCCTTTTCATATTAGGCTCCTAATAGCAGTGTATTGTTGAAAACAGTCTTTTTTCTGGAATCAGCGGATGCTGCATCTTTATTTTGCTTAGCTTCCGTTTCTAGGCCATAACGGCAACCATCATGAGGAGAGCTATCATCCTGTTGATTTCGTTGATGGCTCCCATAACATCTCCGGTTACGCATCCCAAAGTCTTGTCGGCATAAGAACCCAAAACCAACACAGCAACAGTCATAGCAACTAGAACCCAAACAAACTGGAAGCCCAACAAAACGAAACCTGTCACCGCACACAAAAGCAAAGAAGCAACCGCCTTAACATGCTTATTCTTCATCGACTCAACCACGTAGTATCCCATGCCCTCGTATGCTGGCTTCTTTCCCAAGTAGGCAGCCAAAACCATGCTCTCCTTAGCCACAACCTCTGCAACAACCGCCACCTTCAAAATTTCTAAGCCAGAGAAACTTCCGAAAGCCAAACCAGTTAATGCAAGAACGATGACTCCAGATGCCACAGCCGCTGCGCCCGTGAACATGTCATGCATAATTTCCAATCTCCGTTTGCTGTCGCCCCTAGCCATCGTCGCGTCACTGAAATCCAGTAGGCCGTCTAGGTGATGAAAGCCAGTCAGAAGCTGTATGATGACTAAGACAAGGAAACCCGCAATCAGGTCAGGCAGAAAAAAGTTTGACGCAAAACCCGCTGCTCCAGCAACAGCGCCTATTATTAACCCCACTATGGGGCAAAGAAAAAAGTATCTGGCTATGTCATCGATTGACTCCATTCCAACAGGTATAATTGTTAAGAAGCCGAACAGCCCCTTCAAACCTTTGGTTACCAACCGCAGCACCTTCAACAGCGATGTATTTTGCCCTGCAGAACATATGTTCTATGCATTGTCTTTTAAGTTTGCCCAAAAATTTACGCCTAGAAAAAGGCATTTTCTTGTTTCTCTTCTTTCAACAAAAAGCTTATACGAGGGGCTAGCCATAAAAACCACACCTACTAGGAGAAAAAAGAAGGTATCTATAATGTCTTGGTTAAAATCCATGATGGAAAAAGAACCGCCTGAACCAGAAAACCCAATAGGAACCGTTGTAATCGGCACCCTTGACCCCGACCCACACATGACGCCAAAAGAGTTAGTGCGAAAAGCCCTCATGAGAGCCCAATTCAAATGCATTGACGTTGGAAAAAAGGCGCCAGCAGCCGACTTCGCTTCACAAGCAAAAGCAAACAACGCAGACATAATCGCTGTCTCAATAAACACCACTCTTGCAAAAAACAACATACCCCAACTAATGGCAGCCATCGAAGGTGCAGGACTAAAAGGCAAAGTCACAATCATGATTGGTGGCGCAGCCGTGGACAAAAGCGATGCAGACGGCGTAGGCGCATTGTATGGTGCAACTAAAGAAGAGGCTGTAGCCCTAGCAAAGAAGGCTATGGGTAAATAAGTTCAGCGCGATTCCTCGAATAAAAACGAAAAGTGAGATAAAATGTTTAGATTTAAAAAGGAACAGAAAATTATTGAAGCTGGCGGCATCAAACTTGGAGGCCAACCGGGAGAACTTCCCACTGTTCTAACTGCCTCAATTTTTTATGCAGGTCACAAGATTGTGGAAGACAAGAAGCTGGGAATCTTCGACAAGGCAAAAGCTGAAGCCCTGATTAACAGGATGGATGAGCTTTCTGACATGACAACTAACCCGTTCATCTTGGATGTCGTAGGAAATAGAGCAGAGGCTTACCAGAATTACCTCGACTTTATCAGCAAAGTAACTGACGCACCAATGCAGATAGACGCCATAAGCCCCAAAGTAAGAATGGAGACCATAAAATGGGCACATGAAGTAGGCTTATCCGACAGAATCATCAACAACTCCATATACAACGGAGTCAAAGAAGAAGAGCTGGAAAACCTGAAAGACTGCAACATCAAAGCATCCATCGTCCTATGCGACAACCCTGAGGACGAAAGCGCCAACGCTAAACTTGAGGTTCTGCCCAACATCCTAGATATGGCAGACAGCGCAGGCATAGAAGGTGCACTAATAGACACTGCCATTCCCTGCTGGGGAATAGGGGTCGGAGCAGCCGTCAGAGCCATCTACTTGGTCAAAGAGAAATTTGGTGACCGAGGAGCAGTTGGAACTGGAATCGGAAACGTAACAGACACGCTCGGATGGATGAAAGGCAACTTCGGCAAAGAGCTGAGAAAGCCATCAGCTGCAGCACAAAACGCTATTTTGCCGGTTCTGGGCGCCGACTGGATTATGTTTGGGCCCATAGAGTTTGCAGAGTTCCTGTTTCCAGTTATCGCAGTGATTGACACCTATGTGTTGACTGCAACTGCGGAAATCGGCACGAAACCTGCAGAAGAGGGTAATCATCCTCTCTTCAGAACTATGGCTTAAGCAGAAAACCCCCCTTTTTCAATGGGCTTTATGCCCACTTTATTTTTTTGTTCAGAATTCCAGCCTTAACATTCTTGTTGGGGCGGGTTTAAGGAATTACGTTTTTATGTAAACAGCCTCATAAGATGGTGGGTGCGCACATTGTCATCTCTGGAAAAGGTTATCTTAGACGTCTTGGAGACGAAGCAGCCGAGGAACGTGAAGGAGCTGGTTCAGTTAGTTCAAGAGCAGGCTGACGCTACGCTGGAGGACATAGAGAAAGAAGTAAGGAACCTTCATCGTAAGGGGCTGGTGGCGCTTGAGGAACCGGCACGACATAAAGGAGGTTTCGGCGGGTTCCTGTCTGCTAGAAGCAGCCGCTGGTTCTGGATTGCCATAGGTGTATCGGTTCTTTCTTTCATTTCTATCCTGTTTATTCCCGAAACTGGAACACCACTGTCCTATGTGCGCTACGTCTTCGCCTTCGTTCTTGTGGCCTTTCTGCCTGGCTACTGCCTAACCGAAACACTGTTTCCCAGAGAGGATGCGCTGGACGTAATCGAGAGATTCACTTTCTCCATAGCGTTGAGCTTCGCCGTCACAGCCCTGGTGGGGCTCTTCCTGAGTTTCTCTTCGCTCAGCTTAACTCTGGCAACGGCGCTTCCGGCTTTGGGTTCCCTAGTGATTGTTCTGGCTGTCGTCGCCTTAATCAGAAAATACAGAATACGGTAAACTCTTTCTAGCATCTAAGCTGAGAGAAAAAAGGCTGCTTATTCTGTAAAGAATGGTGAAAAAGAATGAAAAAGGCTGAAGCCTATGTTGAAGATTTGTGGATTCTAGTCTAGAAGAGTTTGTCCCATCTGTTAAACAGATCGAGTGCTGGTTGACCGCCGTAGTCGCTTAGCGAATCTCTATATTCGCCCATTTGTGTTACTGCTTTCTGGAACTTCACCATGTTCTCTGCAACGTCTGCAAGATAGATGATGCCGTCGATTCCTGTTCTCATCACCCGAACCGAAACTCGGATCAGCTGATCAACTGGCGGGCAGTGAGCGGGGTCGTCTCCTGGACCACAAACGTAAAGGTTAGAGTACACTGGCTTCTCTGGGAAGATTCTTCTGAACGCACGTGCAATCGACTCCCAGTACCATGAAGTGGCATAGTTCTGGGAGAACATCACAATGTTGAATGCGTCGCATATCTTGTAGAGCTCTTTGAAGTCCATTCCGAAGCGGTGGTCCGCGTTTGCCGGGTCTGGAAGCACCGCTAATACAAGTTTTGTTTTGACGCGGTCTTTCACGTCTTTGATGAATTGTGTGATGATTTGGTTGCGCCATTCAAACCAGTCCAGTCCGCTTTCTTTCCATAGTTTGTTGCAGCGGTCGCAGGTGCAGTGTCCGTGGTCGGCGAAGTGCCAGCTGTTAAGGAATATCGGCTGGTTTGTCTCCTCAACCGTTTTCTCGATGTAGTCCAGTTGCTCTGCCCTGAATTCTGGCTGTGTTGGACAGAGGATGTCCCAGTGAAGGTTGTATTGGTTGTTTCCTCTTACGGCTCTGCCACGCTTTGACTCGGAAACCCAGTCGGGGTGTGCACGGGCTGACACGTTGTCTCCGAAGACTGCGATGTTGTTCCACATGTCGGTTTGTGGGGTTCCGCGTCTCCCTGTCTCCGGTTTAAGTCGGTAAACGTCAAAGTCGAATCCTTCAAGCTTTTTTGCATCAAAGAGATAATTGCCGAATTCCATAATCATTCCTCGTTCTAAAGCTGCAAAATACTTCTAGGCAGATTATATAAGCTTTGCTTCAACAACCCAAAAAATGCGTGACATAGGAATTGTCTTATGTTCCATTCGAGGGGCGTTACTTCAGCCTCAACCAGCCATATTATTGAAAACTAGACTTTGAGGTATGGGAAGATGAAAGAAGTGATTTCGCGCTAAACGTCAGCGACCATACCCCGCCGGCAATATTCCAAAGGCGGGAATAACAGACTATAAGGCGACTGAAATGCATCTCATGTAAAACCCGCAAAATGATGACTGTGGAGAACCAAAGATGCCAGTTAAAGGCTACGACTCGGTGAATTTGCCCTCAGGCTTATACGACAAAGTGAAAGCCCTGATTGAACGCAGAAACGACCTAGGCTACAGAAGCATAACAGAGTTCGTCGCCGAAGCGGTCAGAACCAGAATAATGGAACTAAACGAAACAAAACAACAAACCATCATCAACCCCAACTCGGACCAGAAACAAAACAAAGAGCAAAAAAAGAAACCCGCCCAACCCCAATCATATTAGACACCTAATAGAGGTACATTGTTGAAAACAGTATTTTCCTGTTTTCCCAAGCAAGAACCTGATTTATTCTCTAAACTTGTCTACAAGCATATTAGTAGACTAATATACTCTAGGAAATGGTTGTGTCTTGGGAAAGCAATAAATTTTGTTCAACTGAAAGGGTAGTCATGTTCGGTTTGGTTGGTGGTTGCGACGAGACATAAAAGAACTGTGCTGCTTCTGACAATATTCTGCTTTGCGTTCCTGTTTAGGGCAGCCGTTCTCTTCCATAACGAGTACCCCCCAAGTTCAGACATCGGCTTTCATGGAAGCATCATAAGCCTGATACTAGACCAAGGAGAACTGCCCAGCTGGAACCCCTACCACATGGGAGGCGAACCACTAGCCACTCCCCCCGGCTTCCACTTCTTCATATCCACCCTCATCCTGCTAACGGGAATACCGCTGCTCTTTGCACAGTTAATCACCGCCGCCTTTTTCAGCGCATTCATAGTTTTCCCCGCCTACCTGATATCCGGAAGAATCTGGAGAAACCCTAACGCAGGCTTGATCGCCGCCTTCTTTGCAGCGATTTCAGCGTTAAGCCTTGAGATGATAAGCTGGGGCGGCTACACTAACATCGTATCCCTTGCCCTAACTGCGGTAATCTTCTATCTGTTTCTCAGAGACATCGACAAGCCAAAACACCTTCACCTGCTGATGGGAACGCTGCTCTTCGGAAGCCTCGTCCTAACCCACACATTCACCCTGTTCATCTTTCTCCCAATCGCGGCACTATACTTCGTTCTGCTGCTGATAGGGAAATGGCAGAGGCTCAGGGAGATGAAAATCCTGACCCCCATACGTTTCTTCGCTATTTCAGCGGCACTAGGAATCTTAGCGGTGTTGCCGTGGATACTGAGGGTCGCCAGCTTCTACATGGGCGCTTCAGCGGATGGAGCTCTGTGGGGAGGAATGGAAGATAACAGAAACTTGATGCTTGCAAACCGCTCCGTTGAACCCATAATCTTGACCCTGTTTATTGCTCTCATCCCAGCGGTTTTAATGTTCAAGGCATCCAGAAAAAGATACTTTGACACTGGAAGCCTGCTGCTGGTGGCATGGTTTATTGTGCCCATAGTCTTGACTCAAGCATACATTTTTGGCATATTCACGGACTACTCAAGATTCATGTACTTCATCGACTTCCCCGGAATCATAATAATCTCAGGCGGGCTGTTCTACCTCTGCCGCTACACATCAGTTGCCATCAACGTATACCCAAGAATCAAATGGAGCCGAATCAAAAAGATACTTCCGGTAATAGTCTCCACTGTAATCCTCTTCGGCTTCATCATCGCCTCTTTATGGTCCATCTTTCCGCACGAAGCCATAAAAAGAGTCAACTTTTACTCGACAATACAGAGACCCGAAGCCACGGCGCTGGAGTGGATAAAAGACAGAACCCCAGAAGATTCTGTTTTCGTCGCCGACCACCTTTACGGGTGGTGGCTCTCTGGAATCGGCGAAAGAACCACCCTCAGCGCAGCCAGTCTAGAGTTCCTGATATACTCCCATGAGGTGGAGGTTGCCAAATCAGCGCAGCTTCTACTCGACACAAACTACTACATCGACAACGGCTTAATCCAAATCAGAGAAGATGGACCACACCTGTCGCGCCACAACCCCAAGTTCAGCATAGAAACATGGAGCGGAGAACCCTACGCACTATTCTATTTCCAAAACAACGAAATCACACTAGAATATGAACAAGGGAACATAACTTTGTCAGAAATGGAAATATCCGAAACTCCCACGCTGCTGAAAGACCAAAACTCAGCAGTCCTAACAATGACGTTTGAAAACGACCTTTTCACGGTTAAGAAGACGCTGACAGTCTATCAGGGAGTGAGATTCGCCGAATTATCATATGAAATAGAAACAAAAAACGCTCAAACCAACGCTTTCGACGCCAAGTTTACGCTTCACACAACAGCAGACAGAAACATAACAATAGAGTACACATCAACACCAAGGAGGATTGAAGCATACAACTCATTCTACGAGGCAGCTGGACAAGTAATCTTCACAGAAACCGATCCGCTAATCGCGCTGAAACAGAATACCACAAACTGCGCCGAAATCACATATACTTCACAGAACAGCAGCATAAACGCCAGAATGCTGGTCGGCGTTGTCGACGTGGACGACCTGAGCTACCCATACGAAGTGGAAATGGTGTATTCTGAGCTTGCCCGTTCTCCCCTAGAAACTGTAACCTCTGACCCGCTCATCACATGGAACTACATCGAAATGATGAAAGAATATGACGTCTCATATGTGGTATGCAGAGACCAGAATGTCTATCCTAAATTCTCGGAAGACCCAAAGTTTCGGATGGTATTCAAAGGCGGAAACGTCGCAGTTTTTCAGGTGACAACATGAAACGAAAACAGAGAATTGTCTCTAGGAATCATAGGATTTTGAGTTTACGCGAGCAATAGTTTCCACCAGCTCGTTTAACTCATCAACAGTCACATGTTTTACTGATTGCAGCACCCTTCCAACCTCACTAACACTCATTCATGGACGTGGTTCAATTTAGTTCCATGGATTAGAACAGAGCGTTCAGGTTCCAGAACATTTCCTACTTGCGCCCTTTTTTCAGGAAAGGTTACCGATAATGTTAACTAAAAGGACATACGAATTTGCTTTAAGTTTTTGGAAACCTGTTTTCATAATTGATAAATTTTAAAAGTCTCTAACCAACTAGTAATAGGGGGACATCTGTTTGCGGAATGATTCTGAAGTGAATGGCTTCATTTTTGTAAAATCAATAACTACCGATGTTAGGTCTGCTAAGGGAGGAGGTAGGTCTAGGAAGCACTTTGAAAGAAGTTACGAATCCACTTTCGAGGAAGATAAAGAGTGGATAGCAAAAGAAATGAAAGACCAAATATGGTCTACCGTATCTTGCCTTGAAAAACAAGAAGTGAAAGACATAGAAAAAGTATACATTGTTCTAGGCGTTGAAAGCCAATTTGTACCTAAAGAAGACCAATCAGAGATTCGGAAAAAAATATTCTACCAAAATACGTTAAGGGTGATACAAAATCTTTCAGCAGAAGTGCTGTCCTACCTAAACAAAGAACACACAAATTTGCTGATATCGTGCAAAATAAGTGACCTAACCCGTCTTCTGAATAAATACAAATACCGAATGGAGTATTTCAAAACGGTAAAGAGAATAAGTCCACTTCTCCCTGAAGAACAGATATCAAAACACCTCAAAGAAGATAAAAAGTGGACGACTCAATCAAAAGAGGTACTTATCGAATTAATTCCTAATATTCCAACTGAAAAGAAAAGTGAATACTCCAAGAGAGTGACACAATACCTAACAAATTTGGATAAGCCAGCAAATAGCTGTTGCAATGAAGATTTCATAATTACAGAACTTAATGGAGCATCAACAAAAGAATTGTTGAAATCATGCAATCTAGTATTCAGAGTGACCGAAGCCCCGAAAGGTGTTTTGGAGCAATTCAATAGCGCGTCTAAGGGTAGACAAAAAACTAAAAGAGCAAGTATCAATGGGAAGGCATCTTCAGTCCAATTTCAAAAAGCTTACAACAATCTCCCTATAGTGTGTATACTTGATTCTGGAGTAAATAGGATTCCTCAACTTGACGGATTGTTGTTGATGCCTTTAGATGGTTATAGACAAATCCCTCTTTTTGACGATGACTATGGAAAACATGGTCACGGAACGCCTATTGCTTACTTGACTATATTTGGAGAAAATGGGACCGTTCCAAAAGCTAGAGTGATTTCGTATAAGATTTACTCAGAGTACAGCGAAACTGTGTACTTTGAAGGGTATATGTTAGCATTTGCGAAATACTCCAGTGAATATCAACCAAATCGTTCGCGCATTTTTGTTTCTTCAATTAGTTTTAAAGACTACAACAACCCAGTTACCGCTTCTATTGACAGATGGATACAAGAGAATAACATTTGTGCAGTGTTTGCCGCTGGAAACATAGACCCTACTACCGTATCTAGTTATGCATTAAGCGGTGTGTCATGTTCATCTTACATAAGTAACCATCCAATCCAAGACCCAGCCCAAGCAGTAAATGGCTTAGCAATAGGAGCAATAGCAAAAAGGGAACTGCCAAACTCCATTTCTCGCATCAACGAACTATCACCTTTTACCACATGTGGAACAACGAATGGTTGTTTATACGACTGCCAGAAACCCGAGTTTGTGGAGAATGGGGGCAATCAATGCCGTGATGGAACACCGCTCGGACTAACATCCTTCGACAAAAACGGTGAACTCTTCACTAACTTCTTGGGAACGAGCTTCTCTGCACCTTTGTTTGCTAATCATCTCGCCGAGATAGTCGCTAGCTATGGTTATAACATTAAAAATGCCGAAACTCTGAAAGCAATAGCTCTTGCCTTATCGTATGGACAACTTGCACAATGTAAAGGGTTTGGAGAGCCAAAGTCACTAGACAGTTTTGATTATGATTGTAAGGCGCTTGTTTGTTCTGAAGGTAACATTCCTCTTACTGATACAATAAGCGAAAAACATTGGAAAATCAGTCACAGAGGAAAAATTACTGTTCAAATTCCCAATTTGGTTAACTCAATCAAGCTTTTTCTCGTTCACTCAGACAACCATTATCGGGAAGCGATACCTCATTTAAACACTTATCTCAAAGTCAGAGCAACAAAAATACCTCATGATAGTGCATATGGTAGAGTAGAAATGAAAAATCCTGACGAGAATAAACGAAAATCTAACATGAAGATTTTTGAGTGGGCATTCCCAATTCGCTCAATGGGAGGAATTTGGACCTTTTCAATAACACCCGAACTAACCGCAGATATATCAGCTGAACACAAAAGAGCAACAACAATAAGATACGGTTGTGCAATACTGCTTAACTCAAAGACCCAAACACGTACCAAATCCCTCACCGAAGAAGTTTACACTTTAAACAAACACCTTATCATATGAGGTTAAGACTATGGTTTTAGCGCAAAATGTCTACAAATCAACCAAACGCATAGGCAAATACGAAGAAAAAATAATCCAAACTCTAACCAAACATTTTCAGTTGAAAGGATACGAGACAATTCCACATTCTAGTCTGAATATTGCTTGGGGCAGTATCTTATCCGATGTTGATTTACTTTTGATAAAAGGCAATCAACTTATCTATATAGAGGTCAAGTCTTCAAGGGATAGTCTTGGAAAGGCAGCGCAACAGATAGACCGCATAACTGATTATGTTGATTACGCATATGTAGCAACTGATAGAAACGTTAAGAATTGGGAAATGCCTGAAGTGGGGTTAATCCATGTCCAAGGAGAAAAGGTTACTCTTATAAAAAGGGCTAAGAAATTTTCTAAAGAGCCAAGATTTTACTCAGTAGCAACTTTAAAGAAGAAATGTTTAATACGGCTTTTTGGAGCAGAAAATCGCTACCTCATGGCAGTTAACAAGTATGAGTTAGCTCAACTTGTTTATACTAAGAAAAAATGCACACGCGATGTTTTAAGGGAAATAGTTACATGTGGGGAATTATGCGCTACAAATTGCCCAATAGAGAAAAAAGAAAGGTAATTATTCCATAAGGTCTCTAATGCTTGTTGAAGGTTTGCCTTTAATTCTTTGTTTAATTTTTTTCTCCCATTCTTCTTAAGCTATGATGCCATTCCCTTCTAATAATCCCACTAGCGAAGTTAACATATCATCTAACAAATCGATTTCTTCTGTCTCTCTGTTTTAATTTTTTCTTCTTGTGATTTATCTTCCCTTTTTGGAAGCAATTCCTCTTATACGCATTTTGCTAAAAAACCCTTGTTCTGAAAGATACGCTATTACTATGTTACGCACTACTTCACTTTTACTTTCGCCCATCTCACCTTTTAAACTCAGAATCGTGTCGAATATTCCTTCGGGGAAGCTAACTAAAATTGTTTTCATTTGTTAATCACCTAGAGGGGTTACTATTTCGTTGTGTATTTAGTGCATCATATTTTACTGTTTTTGTTGATTTGCAATACTTACAATCCACTTTTATATCTCCTATATATGCTACATGATGTATAGGACATATAAGA
>Ga0209614_1001799_pt1 | contig 15166 bp, 15 predicted proteins | sample BlaSprsedimmetaG_FD_185484 | JGI IMG/M metagenome (GOLD analysis project Ga0209614, IMG submission 185484) | Hot spring sediment bacterial and archeal communities from California, USA to study Microbial Dark Matter (Phase II) - Blank Spring... ... | reverse complement strand
CCCTATCAAGGCACTCTTGCGCTCAAAATCTACTCAAATGTATGCTTATGCAAGTAGATCACCTTGTTTATTCACGCCTTCTTGCCACCTTTTGCGGTTTGCACCCAACGGTAAATAGATTTTGCCTTCCTGCTCAACCGTTGTGGTGAGATCGTCGGAATCGCCCCAGGCGCCTGGCGCACTGATGGCAACGTGGTTGTTTAGCACCCCCTCCGCCTCCGGGCCAACCGTTGTCGTGATCACGATGGTCTCTGTCACTCCCGCATCTAGTGGAAATGCCCACACCCACTGTTGTCCGATGGTCGTCGTTGGCGAAGGATAGGCGCCCACGGCGATGACGTCTGCGGGCAGGGTGTCAGTCAGGACGACGCCAGTGGCGTCTATGTTGCCTTTATTCTGGTAAGTCAGCGTGTAAACGAGCGTATCGCCACGCCGGACGGGATCGGCACTGCCCGTCTTATCCACTGTCAGAATGGCGCCCTGACTAATGACCTCAGTAGCCCATAATGCTTGCGCTGAGATGTGCGTTGGCGCGTGTAGCGAGGCGGAGTTGGTGATGGTTCCCACGTTTGCCGGTGCGGTGGTAACGAGGGTCACTTCCCACGACGCGCCTGGCGCCAGGGTTCCCACTGCCCATTTGAGCAGCGGTGGCGTGTTCTCTGTAGGCGAAACAGAGGCATTCACCAGCGTCACGCCCGTGGGCAGCACATCGATCACTTCGACGTTGTGGTAACTCACGGGGCCATCGTTTTGGCAGTGCAATGTATATTCCACCTCGCCTTCGCTTAACGAGGCGACGTCACCATCCTTGCTCAAGCTTAAGTGGTCGGTTGCTGGCAGGGTTGTGATCACCAGTGAGTCTGTCGTTGGCGTAACGGCGTCAGCGGTGACCAAAGCCTGGTTCAAAAGTGAGGCATAGCCTGAGAGAACGCGCACCTGCACGTTTATGTTTTGGGTCGCTGTCGTCGGTCCGACGGATGGTGCGGCGAATAACAGTGTGCCGCCACTGCTGGATACGGGCGCGGGCACTGCAGTAATGTACTGCACGCCGGCCGGCAGGAAATCGTACAAGCGCACGTTGAAGGCTTGCGATCCGGGGTTGCTATTAGCGTAGGAGATGGTGTAATTCACGAAGTTGCCAGGTTGCGGTGAGGTATTATCCGCGGTTTTGTTGATGGTGAGTGCCGGATTGCCGATGGGGCTTTCAAAGAGTAGCGCTTGACGTGCGATCGCGCCGGCCTCTGATTCTTGCGGTACAGTCAGGCCGACGACGAATAATATCCCGACGATGGCAAGCGTGAGGATGGTGGCCCACTTCGTGGTGGGTACAATTTGATTTGTACGTTCAGTTGACATCATACCTCCTAATGTGGTGAATTATGCGGTGGATTCAACGACAGGCATTTTGTGCGCCAGATAGCGGCGCAGGGCAACACTGCGCGTGGTCGCCATCACTGCGCAGGCTGTAACAATGGGAACAATAAGGGATGTGGGCAATTTGTTAAGAAAGGTTTCAGGAGCTAGCTGCCCATCGAACATCGACTTAGCCAGTTCGAGCATGTGTTTGCTGTTTTCACTCCCTAAGTGACGGTAGATAAACAAGGCCAGGGGTGAATTGCTCATATCGAAGCTCGATGCGCTGGCGCGCCCATAAGCCAGCAGGCGGAAGATCGGCGAATCGTCATCTTCCATGCCGGCGGGAGACGGTAGCGGTAGAAAATCTTCTATGCGTGCATAATCTGTGTCACCTGTAGCGATGTCACCCATAAAGAGTGCCATCGGTGCGTCGCCGCCGGTCAATTTGGCCAACGCCTCGAGGATGGCAGCAGTGAGCAGTTTGATGTTTAGATACTCACGCGCGGTGTGGACATTCTGGTGTGCCAGTCTCACCATCTCGGCGTAAGTTTCGATAGGCGGTGTATCGCGGTAGCGGTTGAAAATCACGTCCGGGTTGAGGAAATTCAGAAACCCAGCCATGTTCTGCAGCGCCTGGCGATAACTCCGAATAGTATAGATACCCTTAAGCCGTAACGAGGGGTTTGTTTCGGGTAGCAGCCGCCACGTTCCATCCAGGAAGAGTGCCGTATCTTCCTCTGCAAAGCTTGCGACGTCGCGGTTGGAAAGTGCGACGGCCATTTCGACGGTCTGTGCGATCTCTTCTACAGGCATTCCATAGTGGTGATGCGCGTTGATGGTGGAAAGCCGGCGTTCGAGCACATCGGCAGGGCTTTCGCCCTGCGCGTTGATTCCGCGAAAGGGGATGGTCGCCTCAATGCAAATAGTCGCCTTGAGTAGGTCCTGCGCGCTGACGATGCCTTCGAGGCTCTCGTTCAGCGTCAGGGCGCTGAGAAATTCATTTTGTCCTCCGAGTGGGACGAGTTGTTGTCCGGGCTCGAAGGCAAAAACCTCCAATGTGCGTGCAAAAGCAGTGTCAGCAGGATCCACGTGTGCTGTGAGGAACAACTGCCCCCCTTCTTCACGCACATAAGGGCCAATGAGCGTCTGGATTTCCGGAATGAAACCCTCATCAACTTGGTAGTAGACGATGTCGTGATACAAAGCCGCGAGTGCCTGAATCGGATTGGAGGCATCAGAGAGTGAAAAGATGTGTTCCGGTGTGTGAAAGTAACGTGCATGTACCGTCATGGCCTTGTGGACCATGATCGCCAGACCTTCCAGCTTCAGCAGCGCAATATCGGCGTGCAGGCCTTCGAGAGTCTCTTTGAAGAGCTTAATTGTCTTTTGGATTGTCCCGATTTCCATTAGCCCTCTCTGGCACAGTCTTATCCCACGCAACAGCGCGAGATTTTTTCAATGGACATTGCGTGAGTTACAGTGCTATAACACGTGCAAAACGTCGGCGCCTCTACCCTGTTGGATGAGGGGTACGTAGGTTTCCAGCTCTTGCTGGATGGCGGGATCAGTTAGATCGATGGTTTTTTGACGTTCGGCGGACATATAGCCGGCCATCACCAGTTTGGTGATCTCCAGCCCATAGCTCCACGGCAAGAAGCCATCTTTGCCCGCCAGGAAGGCGGCAGCGGCATCCTCGTTCTCGTCGGTGTAGCCGTAGAGGTCGGCCTCGTTGTGTTGGACGGCGAGTAAGCCACGCGTGGCGGTGGCCTTTTCCAGCGCCATCTCGACGTCGGCGATGGCCTCGGCTGCCACGTCGCCGATGAAGATTTGCAGCGACGACAGCAGCGTGTTCACCTCGAAGGCGTAGCCCGGCCCCATACCGTCCATAAAAAGCCGCAGCCCTTGCTTCTCGAACATCCATGAGTCGGTGAACTGTGCCTTGACGTGTTGGCCCGTCTCCGGGTTGCGGAAGGTGACGATGCCGGTGGTGAAGTCCTCGGCGGGGGTCTTCGTGTAATCGACGCCGCGCTCGCGGAGCAGTTTCTCGCGCCACTGCGGCAAGCCCCACTTCAGCAGCGCTGTTTCCGCGTTGATGGAGACCGGCTCCAGGAAGGTCGGCGCTTTGCCCACCGGCGTCAACGCGTACCAGCCCACGGCGATGCTGTGGCAGCCCATGTCGCACAGCACGCCGCCGCCCTGGCGGGTAGGGTCCCAGAACCAGCCCTCGTGCGGTCCGCCGTGTTCTTCGGCGGAGCGCGTCAACGCGAGCGGTCCCATGGTCTTTTGCAGCGGGGCGAGTTGTTCCAATTGCGCCTGGATGGGTTTCATGAAGATTTGGTTCTCGAAGTAGGCGGTCTTCAGCCCAACCTCATCGGCCAGTTCGACGAGCCGCCGCGCCTCTTTCACGTTGCGGCCGAGCGGCTTTTCGCAGATGACGCCCTTGAGCGCTGCCCCATTCTTCACTGCATCTACGATCTGTTCGACCGTCTCGACACGCGCGAAGTTGGGAACGTAAACGGCAATCGCATCCACGTGCTTCGCCATCTCAGCGACGCTGGGGTAGATCGTGCCTGCGCCTAGCCCGTGCTTCTGCACCGTCACCGCGAGCGTTTCCGCGCCCTTGAGCGCCGTGATTCCGGCGATTTCCATGCTGCGTACCTGCTTGATGGCCCGCGCGTGGAAATTCGCCACAAATCCCGCCCCGACAATCCCGAGTTTCACTGTTGGCATAGCAAACTCTCCTTTACTCATTCGTTCTTATTCTACACCATTTCCAGTAAAAACGCACGCGTGAGGAGCATTATGCAATTACTTCTGGCAATCTGCGTCGGGCGGCGATGATGTTTCTGCTGTGAATACGGTCTTTTTCCCAAACGGCTTGAGCGCCAGAATGAAGAGGAGTGCACCGATCAACCGTCCAAAGCCGGAAATGGAGAAGTTCCAGGCGTAGCCCAAGCTGTCGAGCACTTGCCCGCCCACGAGCGGGCCGGCGATGTTCGCCAAGCCGATAAGGGTGGTGTAGGCGGCGATGGCATGGGTTTGTTTTTTCGCTTCGGGAAGTTCTAGAAGCAGGTTGAAGTTCGACAGTTCATAGCCGGCCCACAGGAAGGCGCTTGGAATGTTGACAAAGATCGCGTGCCAGGATTTGGTCATCGGTAGCCAAAGAAACGGCAGCACAGGGATGATAAGGGTACAGATGGCGCGTGTCCAACGCGAGCCATGGCGGTCCACTACACGGCCCTAAAAGAATTGGCCTGCCACGCGGGCTAAACCGGACGCGGTCGCCAACAGCCCCATCACGCGTGGCGTCGTATGCAGGACGTTCACCTGGTAGACGCTGAAATATGGTCCGCCGAACTGCCACGCGAAGTTCCAGACGATGGCGGTGAGTGCGAAGAGCAGGAATTCCCGGTTGCCGGTGAGTGCGTTCAAGAACTCTCGCACGCCTTCGCCCTTCTGTTTTGAGACTTTAGTAGGTGTTTCTGGAATCTGCGCGTAAATGAATAAAGCGATGGCGCTGATGACAATCGAAATTGTAAAGACGACCTGGTATCCCACTGGGACCGCAAACCACTCGATGATCTGCCCCGCCAGTGGTATAAATAGCATCGAAGCAAACGCCATCGCCATCTTGCGCGACGAGAAATACCTGCCCCGGCGCTCCGGCGGCGTGATGGCACCAGCGAGCGTCGTCCATGCCGGCATGCCCAGACTGCCGAGTCCCGCGCGCAGCGCGAAGAAAGCGATGATGGCAAAAATCGCGGCTCGTCCGCTCAGGAAGAGGGGAACCAGGAGCGCGCCGAGTAGGGCTACGCGCGCTAACCCATACGCGATCACCACGACCGGCTTGCGGCGGCCCAGGCGCGCAGCCCATTGCGCACCGGGGATGGGGGCCAGCATTTCCAGCATGCGTGCTGTTGAGGCTAACGCGCCGATCTGCAAGCTCGACGCGCCCAGGGCTAGTGCATAGAGCGTGATATAGCTGTCGGCAAAGGCGGACGCTGTGGCGATGAGGAATCCGTACCACCAGAAGATGTACATTCCCTTGCGATACCGTGCTCTAACGCCGCGTGTGGCGTAGAGATCGAGGTTGTTTTGCCAGAGTCGCAGATGTCTTGAGATCTCGGAAAAGGCGAATTTCTTTGTCATTTTGTGAATAATGTGTCCTGTTGAGGTTGTTTTTGGCATTATTCCTGGAGTATAATCGGGTATCGCGACTGGGCAAGCCGGGACCCGTTCGATTGCCCACTTCATGATCTGCGGTATACTGTGTCTTTGATGCTCGCGCCCTCCGGCGGGCGAGGTGAGGAGACGATGAAAGCGGCGATAGTAGAAGAAGCCCACAATCATGTGGTATGGGAAACCAGAAGCTCAATATTCTGGATCGTGCTGGGGCTGTTCCTCGGCGGATTGTGCGCTGCTGCGTTCCTCGTCCTTGTGCCCTTTGTCCCGCGCTGGGATCTGGCCGGGGGGATGATGGTATTGACCGTAGGCGTGGCTGCTTTCCTCGCCCTGACAACGCCGCTCGCTGAACGTGGAGAATTGGAGCGCACCCTGGATGGCGGAAGTCTCTCGCGCATCCGGCAGTGGTTGTTCTTCGGGCAACGGCCCGCGTGGCACGCGGAATTGGAATCCGTCGCCGGTTTTCGGCCTGAGGCACGCGTCTTCGAGGACACGGGCGGGCAGACGTACACGCGGTCACGTCTGTGGGTTTATCTCACGGATGCCGATCCCTTGCCGTTAACCGATTGGTTAGACGCACCGTTTGTGCACACCCTCGGCGAGTCGCTGGCTAAAGCCGGGCGTTGCACGTTCGAGCCGGAATGAGCCGCAAGGCTAAGCTTTACCGTCTGGAGGGCGTCGTCCTCAATCGCCGCGATCATGGTGAGGCGGATCGCGTTGTGAGACTGCTCTCTGCCGAAGGCAGCGTGGACTTGCTGGCGAAGGGCGTCCGCAAGCCGCGCTCGCGCAAGGCCGGGCATCTGGAGCTTTTCGCCAAGACGCAGGTGTTGGTGTCGCGGGTCACGGGATCGTGGGACATCATCAGCCAGGCGGAAGCCGTGCACGTGCGCGCGCATCTGCAAGAGGATTTTCACTTGGGCACGTATGCACGTTACGTCGCCGAGTTGGCGATACGTTTTTTCGAGGGCGAGGCCGAACCGCAGTTGTATGCCCTCGTCGATGACGTTTTCTCGCGGTTGGATGGCGGCACAGACCCGGCGCTGCTGACCCGTTGGTACGAACAGCAATTGCTGGTACTGGCGGGCTTCCGCCCGGAGTGGGGGACGTGTGTGGGCGAACGAAGGGGTGATCTCTGTCACGCGCCGCTGCGCCCCCGCGCTAACGATCAACAGTCCTACGGGCTTGATCTGGAACGCGGCGGCGCGGTCTGTCACGCGTGCTTCGTGTCGGATACCCGCGAACATACGGTGCGCCCGCTGTCGCCGAGCGCGCTCTCGTGGCTTCAGGCATTGCAGCGGCGCAATTTCGACGATGTGATGCAGTTCGCGTTACCGGAGCGCACCGCCAAAGAGCTTGAGCAGGTGATGGAGCAGTACATCGCCTATCATCTGGAGCGCCGGCCCGCCGCGCTGCGGGTATTACACAATGGGAGGGTCTGACAATGAGCGAAGTCGTTGATTGGCTGTTAGAAGGTGAGCCGTGGGTGGACTATCGCACGCGAGTGGATTTGTTGCGTCAGCCGGAGGATGCTCCCCAGGTTGTGGCCGCTCGCGAGGCGCTGATTGCGCATCCGCAAATTCAGGCGCTGCTGGATGAACTCGCTGAGTGGCCCGGCCCGCCATTGAAACGCCACAACGATGCCACGCATCTGTTGCACAAATTGGTGTTTGTTGCCGATGTGGGGTTGCGTTTGGGTGATCCCGGTGTTGATCACGTCGTCGAGCGCGTGTTAGCGCGCCAGTCTGCGCAGGGACCATTTCAGATTGTAGTCAACATCCCCACGCATTTCGGCGGTAGCGGCAAGGATGAATACAACTGGTCGCTGTGCGACGCGCCACTGGTGGTCTACGCGTTGCTGAAATTGGGCGTGCGCGACGACGCGCGGGTACAGGCGGTGGTCGAATATCTGGCGGGATTGGTCCGCGACAACGGCTGGCCTTGCGCCGCTGCGCCGGAGATGGGCAAGTTTCACGGTCCGGGACGGGCCGACGATCCGTGTCCTTACGCCAATCTGCTGATGCTCAAGCTGCTGGCAGAACTCCCCGCGTGGCAAGATTCCGCAATGGCGCATACCGGCGCAGAAGCGGCGCTCGCGTTGTGGACGCAGCGCAAGGAGCGGCGGCCCTATCTCTTTGCGATGGGCACGCACTTCGCCAAGCTCAAAGCGCCGTTGATCTGGTATGATATCTTGCACGTGCTCGACGTACTCACGCGCTTCCCGTGGCTGCGCGATGATCCGCGCTTGCAGGAGATGGCGACTCTGGTGGTCGAAAAGGCTGACGCGGATAATCGTTTCAAACCCGAGTCGATCTGGATGGCGTGGAAGGGGTGGGACTTTGGCCAAAAGCGCACACCTTCGCGCTGGTTGACCTTACTTGTTGTGAGGATGTTGGATAGGTTATCGTGAACTCGAAACCATTTTTCGCGCCAGAACAGTACATTGCTGATGCGTTTACGGTTCGTGGCTATCGGCCTGGCGACGGGCCACTGCTGGCCGAGGCGGTCAATGCGTCTTACGATCACCTGAAACGCTTTATGCCGTGGGCCAAACCGCACACCGAAGACGTGGAGGCTGAACAGACCGTCCGCTGTTGGCGCGGTGAGTCTCTACTCTCTACCAATTTCACGTTAGGGATTTTCGCCCCCGACGGCAAGCGATTGTTGGGCAGCTCCGGCTTTCACCTGCGCGAGGGCGAGTTGGATAACCGTGCCGCTGAGGTCGGTATGTGGATTCGCGCCGGCGCCGCGCACAAGGGTTTGGGGCCGCGCGTGCTTCGCGCAATCCTCACCTAGGGATTCACCGAATGGCCCTGGGAGCGCCTGACCTGGCGCTGCAACGAGGAGAACGTCGCCAGCCGCCGTACTGCCGAAAAAGCCGGCATGCAACTCGAAGGCCGTTTCCGCGCCAACGTCCGCCTGCCCGACGGCATACGCGAAACCACCCTGGCTTTTGCTGCGTTGAAGGGGGAGTGGGTGGATTGAAGTTTGGGTGATTGGAAGATTTGTTGATTTCAGATTTTGGGATTGAGCGCCATTTACCCATTCACCGATTCGCTCATTCGCTGTTTCTTTCATTTGTAATTCGCAATTCGTAATTCGCAATTCGTAATTCGCACAGGAGGTTACCGATGGACGTTTTCGAAGCTATTCGTACACGCCGCAGCGTGCGCGCCTTCACAGGGGAGGCGATCCCGCGTGAGGATTTGGAGAAGATCGTGGATGCCGGACGGCTCGCCGCAACCGGCAGCAACAAGCAACCGTGGGACTTCATCGTCGTCACCGAACGGGCGATGATCGACCAATTGAAGACCGCCTCGCAGTGGATGGAGAAAGCTGCCGCGATCATCGCCGTGGTGATGGATCCCGAATCGCGCTGGTGGGTGGAGGATGGGGCCGCCGCCGTGCAGAACATGCTCCTCGCCGCCACCGCGCTCGGTTATGGCTCGTGCTGGCTCGAGGGCTATACGCTCCGCAACGAAGACGCTTTCAAAGCATTGCTCGGTGTCCCGGCGGAGAAACGCCTGATGACGCTGGTTCCCATTGGCGTGCCGGTGGAATGGCCTACGAAAGAGAAAAAGTCGCTCGAAGAAGTCATCCATTGGGAAAAATATTGCGTATGACGCCGCATAAGGTGCTCTTTATCGGCAATAGCTACACGTATTACAACGATCTGCCCGCGATGGTCGCTGGCTTGGCGGCGGCTGGAGGAAAGTCACTTGACGTTCATCACGTCACAGCCGGCGGGGTGACGCTCGAATGGCATACGCAGAACGAGGCTGCACTGGATGCTTTGCGTGACGGGGTATGGGATTTCGTCGTATTGCAAGAGCACAGTATCCGTCCCGTCCAGGACACGTCAAAGATGTTTCAGGCAGTTGGTATCCTGCAAAGCCTGATTGCGCCAACGGGCGCACAGACGGTGCTCTACATGACGTGGGCCAGAAAGCACTTCCCGGAAATGCAGGCCGGGCTGGCACGCGTTTATAATGTGCTCGCGGAGGAAATCGGCGCGCGCGTTGCGCCTGTAGGGCTGGCGTGGGAAGACGCGCTGCTTGCCGACCCGTCGCTGCCGCTCTACACCGACGACAAGAGCCATCCGACGCCTCTCGGCTCCTACCTGGCGGCGTGCGTCTTCTACGCGACGTTCTTCGGCGAGAGTCCCGTGGGCCTGCCGGCGCACCTCGCGACGATGGGCCGGGAGGTGTTGGTGGATATCCCCGAAGCGCAAGCGCGCTTGCTGCAGAGCGTTGCCTGGAAAGTTGTCCGAGAGCTTAGTTAGCCGCGCAGTATATAGCGAAAGGTATAGGGAAAGTCGTAATGAAGCTGGAAAGGGCAAAAAAGTTGCGTGATGCGTGCTCTCTATTAGCTCTCAGCCTGGTCGCTGTGTCTATAGCTGGTTTGGTCTTGACTGGGGTATTGTATGCGCTCAAGCAAATGACTTGGGCGGTTGGTCTCTTCATCACGCTAAAAATGCTTGCTGGTGTCCTGCTGGGTGGGGTTCTGGGCTTGGTGCTAGGACTCCTTGTCCGGCGCAAACATGTTATCCTGTTAGGCTTTCTCGCGTTTATCCTGATTGGGTCGATGGTGTTCTTGCATATCCGTTTATCTGACCTGCTATCTGTGCATACGCCGGCGATGAGTGGGGTTGTTGCGCCTGTCGCGGACTACTTGCCTAATGTGGGATTCCTGGTGGGCCTCATCGTATGCTCTCATCGCTTTATACGTTTGCGAGGAACGGATGACTCAGCCGGCACGTCTCGTAGCTGATGGCGCACACACCCGTTTCCGTTGAAATTCGTTCAATCCGTTGACATTTCAATTTATTGACATTATCTGAGGTGAATCACGTATGCTGACATTTCAAGAAGTCCTTCTCCGTTTACAACGCTACTGGGCCGACCAGGGCGCGCTGCTCTGGTTGCCGTACAGCGAAAAGGTCGGCGCGGGCACGATGAACCCGGCGACCTTCCTCCGCGTCCTGGGGCCGGAACCCTGGAACGTGGTCTACATCGAGCCGTCGTATCGCCCCGACGATGGGCGTTACGCCGAAAATCCCAACCGGATGCAGATGCACACCCAGTTGCAGGTCATCCTCAAACCCGATCCCGGCGATCCGCAGGAGCGCTACCTCAAGAGCCTGGAAGCCATTGGCATCCGCCGCGAGGAACACGACATCCGCTTCGTCGAGGACAACTGGGAAAGCCCGGCGCTCGGCGCGTGGGGCCTGGGGTGGGAGGTCTGGCTGGACGGGCAGGAGATCACGCAGTACACGTACTTCCAGCAGGCCGGCGGCATCAACCTGGAGATTCCGTCCGTCGAGCTGACCTACGGCCTGGAACGCATCGTGATGTACCTTCAAAACGTCCGTTCCGTGTGGGATATCGCCTGGGACGATCACCATACCTACGGCGAGATTTTGGTCGATCAGGAAGTCGATCATTGCCGTTACGAGTTCGAGTATGCCGATATCGGTCGTGTGCAGGCGATGTTCGATCTGTACGAGCAAGAGGCAGTGCTGAACCTCAAACACGGGCTGGTTGTGCCCTCGCTCGACTATATCCTGCGCTGCTCGCACGCCTTCAACCTGTTGGATTCGCGTGGGGCGGTCGGCGTCACCGAGCGCGCCGTCTTCTTCAAGCGGATGCGCGATTTGTCGCGCCAAGTCGCCGAAGCGTATTTGGCGCAGCGCGACCGGGCCGGCTTCCCGTGGGAAGAGCGTCCCGGCTTGGCTTCAGCCGCGACGTCACCGGGCGCGTTGATGCACTTGCCGTTGGAGGAGAAAGGGGCATCTCCGGTGGAAACCGTTCCCGTCCAGGGACGCGCGCCGTTCCTCTTTGAGCTTGGCGTGGAAGAGTTGCCCGCGGCGCATTTGAGCACCGCGCTGGCGCAGTGGCGCGAGTTGGTCCCTGCCGCCCTTGACGCGGCGAAATTGACACACGGTGACGTTCACATCTGGGGCACGCCGCGCCGTCTCGTGGTCTACGTGCCGGATCTCGCTCTTGGGCAGGCCGACGAGACCCTGGACGTCAAAGGCCCACCCGCTCGCGCCGCCTTCGATGCAGGCGGCAATCCGACGCGCGCCGCGCAGGGCTTCGCTCGTTCAAAAGGTGTGGATGTGGCGGATTTAGAAGTCCGCGAGACAGATGGCGGCGAATACATCTTCGTCACCCAACACGTGCCCGGTCGCCCCGCTGCCGAAGTGCTGGCGGAACTGCTGCCTGACTGGAGCGCGCAGTTGCGTTTTCCCCGCGCGATGCGTTGGAACGAAACCGGCGTCGCGTTCAGCCGGCCCATTCGCTGGCTGGTGGCGCTCCTGGGCGAGTACGAGATCCCCTGTACCTACGCGGGATTGCAGAGCGGGCGCATCACTCGCGGCCCGCGTCCGGCGGGATCGCCCGAGGTGGCGCTTGGCAGGGCGACGGATTATCGCCCCACGCTGAATTCCTATGGTGTCATCGTTGATCCTGATGCGCGTGCTGCGGAGATTTTGCGTCAGGCGCGGGCCGTTGCGGCTGAGGTCGGCGGGCAAATTCCCGACGATCCGGCGTTGCTGGAGGAAGTGACCAACCTTGTCGAAGTGCCCACAGCGCTGCTCGGTTCCTTCGAGAAGCGTTACCTTACGTTGCCGCAGGACGTGCTCATTGCCGTGATGAAGAAGCACCAGCGCTATTTCCCTGTGTTGGACGCGCGCGGGCGCATTATGGCGCACTTCGTCGCCGTCCGCAACGGCGGCAGCGAGCACCTGGATTTGGTGCGCCAGGGCAACGAAGACGTCATCCGCGCGCGCTACGCCGACGCGGAATTCTTCTACAACCAGGACTGCCGCAAGCCACTGGCGGACTACCGCAACGGCCTGGCGACGCTGACCTTCCAAATGGACCTGGGGTCGATGTTGCAGAAATCCGAGCGGGTGGAGAAACTCGCGCCGTGGGTGGGCGAGCAGTTGGGCTTGTCTGCCGAGGACTTGGCGACGCTCGACCGCGCGGCGTATCTGGCAAAGGCCGACCTTGCCACGCACATGGTCGTGGAGATGACGAGCTTGCAAGGCATCATGGGTCGCGAATACGCCAAACGCTCCGGCGAACCGGCGGCGGTCGCCCAGGCGATCTTCGAGCACTACCTGCCGCGTGCGGCGGGTGACAAGCTGCCGGAGAGCGCGCCGGGCATCGCGCTGGCACTGGCCGACCGGCTGGACAGCCTGGCGGGCCTGTTTGCCGTGGGCCTCGCGCCGACGGGGTCGGCGGATCCCTACGGCTTGCGCCGGGCCGCGGCGGGCGCCGTGCAGATTTTGTTGGAACGGCAGTTGCCGTTCTCCACGCGGGCGGGACTGGCGGAAGCGGCGCGCGCGCTGCCGGTGGACGTGTCGCCGGAAAGCCTCGCCGCCGCTGTGGATTTCATCATTGGGCGGCTCCAGGGGATGCTGCGCGAGATGGGCCTCGCCTACGATGTGGTTGAGGCGGCGCTGGCGACACGGGGCGAGAATCCCGTTTTGGCCCGCGAGGCGGCGCAGCAGCTCACCGCCTGGGTCGCCAGGGACGATTGGGGCTTCGTGCTCGACAACTATGCGCGCTGCGTGCGCATCACCCGCGAGCAGCCGCGCTTCACGCTGGATGCATCGCTGTTGTGCGAACCCGCCGAGCAGGCGCTCTACGCGGCGCTGTGTACCGCCGAGGCCGCCGTCGGCCCTGCAAGCGACGTGGACAGTTTCCTCACGGCCTTTATGCCGCTCGTGCCGTCTATCCAGGCGTTTTTTGATGAAGTGCTAGTGATGGACAAGGACGCCAATCTGCGGGAGGCGCGTCTGGCGCTGTTGCAGCGTATCGCGGGGTTGGCGCAGGGGATTGTGGATTTGAGTAAACTTGAGGGCTTTTAGCGGTCAGCGTTTATCTGTCAGCTATCAGCCTTCAATTTTCGATTGTAGCGCGAGTTGGTAGCTCGCGTAAAACGCCAGGGGCATTGCGCCCTTGGCGTTTTTGTTTGCTCTGGTTTGTGTCGCGGCAGGCGATTTATGCGTTGCGGAAGGTTTCCCAATCCAGTCCCAACGGTATTTCATGCGACTGCGACCGCCGTTTCCAATCATATTGGAGCCAGGGTTGGTACGGGGTGCAACACTTTTGGGAGTGGGCGACTTAAATCGGCATAAGCTTCGATGACGGCCGCTAAAGCGTCTTCGGCATTGTCCAAAGCTTCTTTAACCGAATCGCCTTCGGTAATCAGTTCCGGCAGAAATGGACACGTCACCGTAAATCCGCCTTCGGGTTGCGGCTCTAGCACCAGCGGTAGTTTGTAAATGATGCTCATCGGTTCCTCCCTCGTAAGGATATCAATATGCGCCTATACGATCGTCATTTTTGTTTCATCACGCATAAGTATACCCCGAAAATGTCGTTTGACACGTGCCGCCGATGACAGACCTGACAGGTTTTCTGAAACCTGTCAGGTCTGTTGCGTGTACCCGGCTACCGGCTACTGATTTCGCAGCACGAGCGGCAGGTAAACCGTGAACATATCCTGCGCCTCGACGATAAACTCCCGCGTGGCCTCGACCACGCCGCCGCAGTTCTCCGCCGTGAGCGTGACCGTGTACGTATCCGGCGTGCTCCAGCGGTAGACGGCGGTGTCTGTCCCTTGCCCGGTCTGTGGTGCGGGCGACCACGTGTAGGTGATCGGCTCGGTGGCATCCGTGGGCGTGATGACGGCCTCGAAGGTGTACGATGTGCCGATGTAGAGCGTGCTGGTCACGTTGAGCGGCCCGACGATGCCCACATCTGTCAAGGGGGCGGGGCAAGTCAGCGACGAAGCTTCGACTGTGATGGTATGCGTCGTCGTGATCGGCCCGCCGCAGTTCTCCGCCTTTAGCGTGATCGTGTGCGTATCCGGCGTGCTCCAGCGGTAGGCGGCGGTGTCTGTGCCCTGCCCGGTCTGCGGGGCGGGCAACCAGGTGTAGGTGATGGGGGTGGTGGCATTAGTCGGCGTGATGACGGCCTCGAAGGTGTAGGATGTGCCGATGTAGAGCGTGCTGGTCACGTTGAGCGGCCCGATGATGCCTACGTCCGTCAAGGGCGTGCATGGGGCATCGAGCGGCGTCAGTTGCAGGTCGAGGTCCGTCACTTCTGGCGGGACGCCGACGACCGGGCTGGTCAACGGCGCGTAGCCCTCTGCCTCCACGGTGACGTACCAGCAGCCCTCGCTCACGTCCCAACCGTAGTAGCCGTCTGCCGTAGTGTGCTGGTAGGGCAATTTTGGTGTAGTCGGCGTGACGTCGGCGTTGGAGACGATGCCCAGATGCGTGGGCGCGGGCTGATCCCAGAGATCGTCCGCGGCTTTGGAGTGGTGCGACTGGCAGGTGTTAGGGCGGTCATCGTCTGGGCCGGTCTTGGGCAGCCAGCCGGGGACGTTGTACAGTGTCACCGTCGCGCCTTCTACCGGTTGCCCGGTCTGCTTGTCCGAAACGATACCGCTCGGATCGTAGAGTGTGACGTAGCCCACGGTGGTCGTGGATGTGCCATCGCTGCAGACGGCGATGACGTTGAGCGTGGCATTGCCGGTGAGGTCGGCGGCGGGGATCGTGGCCCGGTACAGGTTGCTGCTCACATTTGCCATTGCGTATTGCGGGCCGGTGGAGAGC
>Ga0209614_1001798_pt1 | contig 15172 bp, 11 predicted proteins | sample BlaSprsedimmetaG_FD_185484 | JGI IMG/M metagenome (GOLD analysis project Ga0209614, IMG submission 185484) | Hot spring sediment bacterial and archeal communities from California, USA to study Microbial Dark Matter (Phase II) - Blank Spring... ... | reverse complement strand
CACGTTTCCCGTCGGCAGCGTGCCGGTGATGGGGCCATCGAAAATGGTGAGGGCATACGATTCGCCAGGCAGCGGTTGACCGGGGGCCAGCCGCACCAGCTCAACGTTCGGCAGCGCCCCCAACGCCCGTTCCAGAAAGAGATTCCCCTCGGAGACGAGCAGCGCGCGCCCGGAGCCCGGCGGCGCATGGATCGCCCAGGCGGTATCGTCCAGCGACAGCGCATCCTCCGTCGAGAGCCGGGCTTGCAAAATCCGCAGATCGTAGGGCAGGTCGGTGAGAGTCAGGTCGGCGCTGGCGTGGGCCGGGACAGCCAGCCGCCGGGCGTCGAACAGCACGCCGTTGACGGTGAATTCGACCAGCGGCTCAGCGTCGGCGGCGCTGTAATTCGCTACGCGAAGGAAGGCCTGCGGACCGGCCGTTCCTTCCCGGGTGGACAAGGCCGTGATGGCGAGGTTATCACTTCCCGCCCCTTCTCCCACCCGCACAAAGCGCATCTCACCCACTCCCGGCAGCGCCGGCAGCGACGCCGGCAGCGCACCGTCAGAGATGAGAACGACGCGGGTATCCTGCGCCCCGACCAATCCCGCCGCCGCCAACGCGAAAGCGGCCTCCCAATCGGCCGAGCCATCGGTGGGTAGCGCATCCTCCAGGACCTGGCGCAGCAACGTCCAGTCGCTGGTCGCGGCGGCCAGCACGCGCGGCTGCGCCCCCACCCCGATGATCGTCATCCCATCGTTGGCGCCCAGCCCGGCGACGAGGTCGAGGGCCGCCCGGCGAGCTGCGTCGAAGCGAGAAGGGGAGACGTCGGTGGCCTGCATGCTGGCCGAGCCATCCAGCAGCAGGACCACGTTGCCGCTGACGACGGTCGGCGCGACGACAAAGGGCCGGGCCAGCGCCAGCGTCAGCAAGGCCAGGATCAGCAGTTGGAGCAACAGGAGCAGGTTGCGCCGCAGCCGCTGCCAGGGCGCGTTCGCCTCCCGGTCGCGCAGCAGCCGCTGCCATAACAGTGTGCTGGAGACGAGCACGTCTTGCCGCCGCAGTTTGAGCATGTAGAGCAGCAGGATGGGGATGCTCAAAGCGGCAAAAGTGAGCGCCAGCGGCGTCAAGAAGGCCATGTCACCCCTACCGGCACACCCTCACTCCGCGAAGCGAAAACGCCAGACGGCGATCAGAAAGAACGCCACGCCCATCGCCAGCAGGACGGCGAGCTCGGGCAGAATCTGAAGCATGCCGGCTTTTTCGGCCATCAGGCTGTAGTAGGCGTCGACGGCGTTGCCGTGGGGCGTGAGGCGGGCGACGACGCTCATAAAGCCCTCGGTGCGGGTGAGTGGAGTGGGGCTGATGGCGATACAGCCACCCAGCCCGCCCAGCACGAAACCGAGCACGGTACCGACGCTGTCGGCCTGCCTGGATGAGCGCGACAACGCCGCGATCATCATGCCCATCGCCGTGGCGACGAACGCCAGCAGCAGCGTGAGCAGCGCCAACGCCAGCGGCGACTCGCCCAGCGGCATGCCGAAGAACGCGTGCGCCACCCCGAACAGCACGATCACCTGCAGGCAGACGAGCGCCATATAGCCCAACATCTTGCCGCCGATGATGGCACCGCGCGGAATCGGGGCCGCCAGCAAGCGGCGCAGCGCGCCCGTCTCACGCTCGTTGAGCAGCGACGCGCCCGACATGCCGACGCCGAAAAAGACGAACATCACCGTGATGCCCGGAAAGAGCAGTGCGAAAAAGAGCGCGATCCCGCCCTCGATCACCGCGCCCTCCAGGTCCTCGCTCACAACGGTGACCAGCGGCGTGCGGCGCATCTCGTTGAGGTGGGTCATGATCACACCTAGATTCTGCGCCTCGATGGCCCGGTGGGTTTCGGGGCCAGCGTCCGCCAGCACACCCGCCTCGTCCAACAACGTGCGGATGCCGTACTGCACCTCGCCCCAGACGGTGGCCTCGTCAACGACTTTGTTCATAATGCCGACGACGATGCTCGCACTCTCTGGTTCTGCCGGATCCACGATCACCGCGATCTCGGTCGGCGTGTACGAATCAATCGCGGCGGTGAACCCGGCCGGGATGATGATCGCTGCCGAGACCTGCCCCTCGGCCACGCGTCGCTCGGCCTCCGCGGCCGAGTCGAGCGTCTCGACGCTCAGCACTTTGATGCCGCCCAACGCCAGCGCCACCTGCGCGCCAAAGACGTCCTCGTCCTCGTTCACCAGGCAGACGTCCACCAGCACCGATGACGCCCCGCCTTCATCGGCAAAGTGGAGATTGATCGAGCCGTACAACGTGCCAAAGAGCAGCGGCAGCAGAAAGAGGATCACGAGGGAGCCGCGGTCGCGGGCGATCAGTTGGATTTCCTTCCACGCGACGGTCAGTGTGTGTCGGATCATTTCGTCTCCCCCTAATCAAAGCTAAAGCGCCACAGGCCGACGGCGAAAAAGAGCGCCGTGAACACGAGCAGCGCGCCGAGCTCAGCGGTCACGCTGGACAACCCCAGCCCGCGGATGAGGAGGTTCTCAAAGGCCCGGTTCGCCCAATAGTGCGGCACCACGCGGGGCAGCGACCCCAGGAACCGTTCCAGGATGAAGAGCGGGACGAAACTGCCGCCCAGGATGCCGGCCCCCCACAGGATCAGGCTGCTCAACCCGCCGATCTGAGTTTCGGTGCGGGCGAGGGCGGCGATCAGGATGCCCAGGCCGCTGGAACAGAGCGCCGTCGCCGCCGCTACCAGGATCACGCCGCCCGGCGACTCGCCCAACGAGAGCGGCTGCAAGCCCATCAACCGCAGCCCCACCAGCCCAAAGGCAAAGATCACCGCCGTCTGGATCAGCGCGGTGACGAAATTGGGCAGCATCTTGCCCGCCAGCAGCGCGGCCTTGCTCAGCGGCGCTGCCAGCAGCCGCCGGAAGGAGCCGATCCGCTTCTCCTCATAGATCGAGCGCGCCGTGGTCTGGGCGGTGAGGAAGACGAACAGGACGGTGAAAGCAGGCACGGCGAGCTGCACCGCGTCGGGGAACTCGTCCGCCTCCCGCTCAGCGATCTGGGGCACGCGCTCCGCCACCGCGATCAGCGGCTGGGTGCGCGAGCGCTCGAACTGGGACTGCGCCTGGGCGATCATGCGTTCGCCGCTAAAGATTTGGGACGCTTCCGGCGCGTTCGCCTGCATTTCGGCCATCTGCTCCAGACTGGCCAGGATCTGGTATTCGAGCGAGAGGTCCTGCGCCACGCCCTCGATCACCAACCGCACCGCCTCGGTCTGCTCCAGGTCAGCGTCGGGGTGGTTGACCAGATGGAGCGTCACCGGCCGGTCGGCGTCCAGGTCGGCGCCAAAGCCGGCCGGGATCGTCAGCACGCGCGGCAGCTTGCGCTCCGCCAGCAGCGCCAGCGCCTCGTCCTGCGCGCGCCGCTCGACGCGCACGCCGCCGGCCGCGTCCAGATCCGCCACAAAGCGCTGCGCCAACGCACTGCCGTCGAGATCGACCACCGCCAGTGGGATGCGGGTGTCTTGTCCATCCCCACTCTCATTGCCGGCGCTGACGGCCGAGAGCGCGCCGCTAAAGACGACGATAAAGATCAGCGGCAGCAACAGGAGCTGCACCAGCGTGCCCCGGTCTTTGAACAGGATCAACAGGTCCTTCCTTGCAATGTGTAATGCCCGCATGGTCGCCTCCTACTCGCGCAGCTTTTTGCCGGTGAGGTGGAGAAAGACGCTCTCCAGGTTCGGCTCGAGGATTTCGAGCGAGGTGAGGGCAATGTCCTGCGCGTTGAGCCAGCCGATCACGTTTACCAGCGCCTGCTGGTTCTGTTCGGCCACGATCTTGACCACCGCGCCGTCCGCGCGCGGGACGGCCGGCTCACCCTCGGCGGGGAGCGCCGGCTCGGCCGCCAGCGCCTCTTTGACCGCCGGCAGCGCCGCAATCTGCGCCAGCAGGTCGGCGTCTACGCGCGGCAGGCCGAGGTAGATCACCCCGCCGCCGAGCATTCCGATCAGGTTCTTGATCGTGTCCATGGCGATGATGCGCCCCTCATCAATGATGGCGGCCCGGCTGCACAGCAGCTCGACCTCCTCCATGTAATGGCTGGTATAGATGATGCTCATACCCCGCTCGCGGTTGAGCCGCTGGACGCTCTCAAAGATGTGGTTGCGGCTCTGTGGATCGACCCCCACCGTCGGCTCGTCGAGAAAGAGCAGCTTGGGCTGATGCACCAGCCCGGCGGCGATGTTGACGCGCCGCTTCATACCGCCGGAAAAGGTCTCGATCGGCTGGTCGGCCCGCTCGGTGAGCGAGACGATGCGCAGCACGTCCTCGACCCGCTCGCGCAGCGCTCTGCCGCGCAGGCCGTAAATCCGCCCGAAAAAGTCGAGATTGGCCCGCGCGCTCAACGTCGGGTAGAGCGCCAGATCCTGCGGCACCAGGCCGTTGAGCTGTTTGGCCTGCTCCATCTGCGTGCGGATGTCGTACCCGCCGATCAGCGCCGTGCCCGAGGTGGGCGGCAGCACGCCGGTCAGCATCGAGATCGTCGTCGTTTTGCCCGCGCCGTTGGGGCCGAGCAGTCCAAAGACCTCCCCCTCCTCGACGGCAAAGCTGATCTCCTTGACCGCTTCGAAATCGCCGTATTTTTTAGTCAGATTCTGTACGTCCAAGATCGCTGCCACGTTCGACTCCTCCTGCCATCACTCAATCTCGTTTTTGCAAACATCCACGTCCCAGTCTACACCCAAACAGAGGAAACTTCAACCCCGCCCGGCTTGGGCGGGGCCGGCGGTCGTGGGCAGACTGGCCGCCAGCAGGATCGAGACCGCAAACGACCCCAGCGCGTAATAAATGGAGTGCGTGTAACGGCCCGAAATATCCTTCAGCAGCCCGCCGATCAACGAGCCTGCAAAAGGGCCGATGCCCATCACGATCAGGGTCGCCAATCCCCAGATCTTGCCCAACGCCCGCCGGCCATAGACGGCCCCGGCGTACCCGACCACACCGCCGGGCAGAATGGCCCAGTAGATGGCAAAGATGACACAAGCCGCATAAGCCAGCGTCAACCGGTGGGACTGCAACAAAACAAGGCAGGCCACGCCGCCGGTAAACGGCCCGATCAGCAACATCACCCGGCGCCCCCTTGCCTCCTGGCCCACTGCTTTGACCACCGCGTCGGCTACTCTGCCCATGATCGGCATACTGAAGACACCGATGAGACCGATGACGGCATAGATACCGGTCGCCTCCTGCAACGAGTAGCCCACGTCGTCGGTCCAGTAGCTGATTACCTGGGTCCAGATCAAAAATTCGGCCATCATACTGGTCAAAAAGGTGAGGATCGCGCCCCAGATGGCGTACCGGGCAAAGGCGGCGCCGACCTGCCAGTCCTGCTCCGGCGGGGATCGATCGCCGGCCGCCGTCGGCAGCGCCCCGAAGGGCCGCATGCCGTAATGCTCAGGCGGTTTTCGGGCCGCGAGCGCCGCCGCGATCAGGGCCACAAAGACAATGACCCCCAGCATCCGCATCTCGCCGCGCCAGGCGGCGTCCAGCCCGCGGAGCGCCGGCGCCACCAGGGCCGACGTCCGCACGGCCGGGTCCGCCAGGGCAGCGGACGCCGCCTGCGCCAACTCCGATGGCGCGAGGACTGCGACGTCGAGCCCGGCCGCTGCGACCAGCGCCTGGTCCAACGCCTGTTGGGCCTGTCCGAGCCTCGGCTTGACCCATTGAGCCAGCGTGAACTGGGCCATCGGAGCGCCGGCAAAGGCCAGCCCCCACATCGTCGCATACGTCCGGCCGACGTACCACTGGCGCACCGACACCGTCGAGCTCACCCACAGCATGCCCGTCGCGACGCCGCCGAGCAGACCAAAAGTGACCAGGTAAGCCAGGTGATCGCTGACCCGGGACGTGAGGAAAAAGCCCAGACCGCCCAGCACAGCGGCGACGGCATAGGCCGGCCGGGCGCCCCATCGGTCCAGCATCAACCCACTGCCATAGGCCGTGATCGCATAGCAGACCATCATCAACGAATATCCCAGCGTCACCTGGGCCGCGCGCCACTCCATCGTGATCGCAATGGGCCCTTTCAGGATGGCAAATGTGGCCCGATAGCCAAACAGGCAGAACACAGCCAGCCATGCGGCGAACACGACCGACCACCCAGTCCGCTGCGCTTCTCGATGCCTCACTGCTCTGTCCTCCACGTTCTCGTCGCGGCCGACCTTTATGGCAGCTCCACATTACTTGACCACGCCGGCTCGCCGCAGGTCGTACAGCACCACCCGCTCCGAAGGTATGTCGGTCACGACGGGGACGTAATGCACGTCGCGGGCGCGGCAGGCCGCCCGAATCTCGTCCCGCCACGCCTCCAGCCGGCAGCGGTAGAGGGAGCGCAGCCCGCCGTCTATGGTCACCTCCTGCGGGTCGCCCGTCTCGACGTCCAACAGCCGCAGATCCCCCCCCAGCGGCGGATCCACCTCGTCCGGCGAGAGCACGTGAATCACGACCACTTCGTGCCCCCGCGCTGCCAGCGCCGTCAGCCCTTCGAGATATCCCGGCGGCGAAAACAGGTCGGAGATCAACATCACCAATCCGGCCCGCCCGCCGGATATGGCATACGTGCGCAGCGCCGCGTTCAGATCCGTCGTCCCCTCGGCCGACTGCCCCGCCAGCCACGCGAACAGCCGCAGCACCTGCCCCCGCCCCCCCAGCGGGCCGAACTGCGGGCTGGGCGCCGACGACAACGATTGCAGGTTGACGACCGTGAGACGGTCGCCGGAGGTCAGCGCCACGTATCCCAGCACCGCCGCCGTTCGCTGCGCATACAGCCACTTGTTCTCCCCGTCTCCTTGTCCCCTTGTCTCCTTGGTCTCCTTGTCCCCCCCGGCCCCCCAATCCATCGAGCCGCTGCCGTCGAGCAGGATGTGCACCAGCAGATCCTCCTCCTCCTCGAACAGCTTGACGTAGGGACGCTCCAACCGGGCGTAGATGTTCCAGTCCATCCGGCGGAGATCGTCGCCCCGGGCGTAGTCGCGGTAGTCAGCAAACTCGACCGAACTGCCGCGTTTGGTCGAACGTCGCTCGCCGACGGACTGCCCGGCGCGCACGCGTCGCGCGACCAGGGAAAGCTGCTCCAACCGGGGCAGCAGGACAGCATCGAGTAGCATCTTAACTTACCACGCCACCACTTTCACGTCAGCAATCTCGTCGAAGTGCGCATCACGTGTAGCCAATACAAGATCATGTTGAAACGCAATTGCAGCAATCCAAATATCATTTTCAGGAATGGGACGCCCTTTGATGCGTAGATCATTCTTGATTCGGCCATAACAACGGGCTGTCTCGCTATGACATCCCAACACCGCGCTTTCTGCTGCCAATTCGTCCACACGAGCCACGTTCTCTTTCGTCCGTCCCGACTTCCACGCTCCATAGTAGAGCTCCCCAATGACAACACTGGGAATGAAGATCTCATCCGCCTGAGCGAGACTCTCTTGTACCGCTACTTCACCAGCAAACAAGGCGATGAGGATACTGGTATCCAACAAATACCTACCACCCATTAGCATCCACCTGTTCACATCCCCGCTCTATTGCCTGACGCATCAATTCCACATCATCAGATGAGATCACACCCGCAAAGCGTAGCAACGTCCGGCCAGAAACACCGCGTGTCACAGAGTGCGCCAGGGCACGGGTGAACTCTAACACTTGCCATTGCAACTCGTGAGGCAAGACTTGCATCTGTTCTACTACTTTATCGACAACTAGTGTAGTCATCCCCCCCCCTTCATTCGTACACTTTTTCCGCTGACCCCGCCTCCGGCGCGTCCGGCTCCACATCCCGTCCCCACGCCTCCGGCGGGCCGCCCAGCAGCTCCTTGTAATATTCGTGCTGGATGATCAAGTCCATCACCTCGTTGGTGCCGGTCCAAATCATGATCAACCGCGTGTCCCGCAGCAGCCGCTCGATGGGATAGACGTTCGTATAGCCGATGCCGCCCAACACCTGCATGGCGTGGTTGACGACCTGCCAGGCGGCGTCGGTGGCGAACCTTTTCGCCTCGGAGACGAGCCGTCGGGAGCGGGCCGGATCGTCACCGCCGTCCACGCTGCGGGCCGCGCCGTAGACCAGTCCGCGAGCCGCGTCGAGCAGCGTGACCGAATCGGCGATCTTGAAGCTGACCGCCTGGAAGCGCCGGATCTGCTCGCCGAACGCTTTGCGCCGATCTGAGTAGCGGGTCGCCACCTCCAACGCCGCCTGTCCCATCCCGATGGCGCCGGCCGCGCTGGTCATACGCTCCGGGATCATCATGCGGTAGAAGATCTCCGCTGCGCCGTTCTCCCGCCCGACGACGTTCCCGACCGGCACGCGGGCATCCCGGAAGACGAGCCGCCCTGTCCCACCGCCGCGCGTGCCCAGCAAGCCGTACAGGTACTCGACCTCGACCCCCGGCCCGCGCTCGACGATGAAGGTGCTGATCCCGCGATGGGGCGGCGCGGCCGGATCGGTGCGGGCGTAGACGAGGAAAAAGTCGGCCTCGGCCGCGCCGACGATGAAGCGCTTCTGCCCGCGCAGGATGAAATGATCGCCGTCACGGCGCGCCTCGGTGGTCGCGCCGAAAAAGTCCGAGCCACCGCGCGGCTCGGTCAGCGCCTCGGCTGCGATCTGTTCGCCGGTGATGAGCGGCGCGAGCCAGCGCGCCTTCTGCGCCGGTGTGCCGAAGAGATGCAGCGCCTCGCCGACGATGGAGGGCATGACGTAGGCGCAGGCGAGCGCCGTGCCCAATACACCCACTTCCGCGATGGCAATGATCTCGTCTTCCCAGCGCAGCCCGCGCCCGCCGTACTCTGGTGGAAAACGCAGCCCCAACAGACGACGCCGGCCCGCCTCGCGGACAAAGTCGCGTGGGTAGCGCACCCGATCGGCATCCATGTCGAGAATCAACTGGCGCGGGACGGAACGGACGAAATCCCGCGTCTCGTCGCGCAGCGTTCGCTGCACCCCGGTCAGCATCGCTTCAAACATACCTCTCCCTCCTACGGTTCCTCGACCGTCTTGACAACCTCTGCCACCACAGCATCGGCGCTGACTCCCTCGGCCTGGCCCTCGAAATTGAGCAGGATGCGGTGCCGCAGCGCGGCCGGAGCGACCCTTCGCAGGTCCTCCAGCGCCACGTTGTACCGCCCGGCCAGGAGCGCCGTCACCTTGCCGCCGAGAATGAGCGCCTGCGCGGCGCGCGGGCTGGCGCCGTAGCGCACGTACCGTCGCACCAGCTCCGGGGCGTCGTCGCTCTCCGGGTGGGTGGCAATGACCAGGCGGGAGGCGTACTCGGCTACCGTCGAAGCGACCGGCACCTGGCGGGCCAGCGCGCCCATCGCCAGCACGGTGGGCCCGTCGGCCGCCATCCCCATCTCCGGTTCCACGTCGCCGGTGGTGCGACCCAGGATCTCTACCAGTTCCTGAGACGAAGGAAAGATCACGTTGACTTTGAACAGAAAGCGGTCGAGCTGCGCCTCCGGCAGCGGATACGTGCCCTCCATCTCGATGGGATTCTGGGTCGCCAGGACGAGAAAGGGTGGCTCCAGCGGGTACGATCGGTTGGCGACGGTGACGGTGCGCTCCTGCATCGCCTCCAACAGCGCCGACTGGGTCTTGGGCGTGGCCCGGTTGATCTCATCTGCCAGGAGCAGATGGGTAAAGACCGGCCCCGGTTGGAAACGGAACTCACGCCGGCCATCCTCCGCCTCCTCCAGGATGTCGGTGCCGACGATGTCGGCCGGCATCAAGTCGGGCGTGAACTGAATCCGGGCGAAACGGAGATCGAGCACGCGGGCGAGGGTGCGCACGAGCATCGTCTTGCCGAGACCCGGCACGCCCTCCAGCAGCACGTGCCCGCCGGCGATGAGGGCAACCAGCGTGTGGCGCACCACCTCCCGCTGCCCGACGATGAATTTACCGACCTCGGCCTCGATGCGAGTGGCCGTCTCACGGAATTGCTCAGGTGTCATTTCGGTCATCACGGTGTCCTTTGTGGATTGAAATGCTCACGACAAAAGGCCAATCCCCGCCGCACGGCCTCCAAACAGGGTCCCTCCTCCTCGACGTCCATCGCGCTGGGGTCGGTCTCGACGGTTATGACGTGCCGGTACCCATCGCGGGCCATCTGGCGCAGCAGCCGCTCCAGCCCCAGCCACCCATCCGCCGGCAGCCGGTGCTCTCGACCATCGAAATCGGAAAGATGCACGTGGACGACCCGCTCCCCCAACTGCCGGTAGACCGCCAGGGGGTCCAGTCCCCAGGTCCCCAGGTGGGTCGTGTCGAGGGTCAGGTGAGGAAATCGCTCCAACTCGGCAGGCGTGTTGAACCAGTATCCGTTGACTGGCATCCCCAGGACGCGATTGGAGGGCATATTCTCGACCGCGATGGTGACGCCCGATTCGGCCTCCAGCGCCATCAACTCGTCGAGACCATCCCGCAGGAGATGATAGTACGGCTCGCGGCGCAGAAACGGCACCGGTAGGAGAAAACGGCGCGGGCGATGCCCATTCCAATGCCCCATCACAAAACAGAATCGGAACGGCAGGTGCGTCACGACCGTGGATGCGCCAACCTCCTGGGCCAGCGCCACGGAGCGCCGCAATCGCCCCAACTGATCAGCCGGCCAACCGACCACCTCGGGCACAAAGGGGCTGTGGATGACCAGGATGGGCAAGCCATAATCGGCGGACAAACGGCGCAGGTAGGCCGGCTGTCGGCTGTCCCAGCGATGGTCCACCAACACCTCGATGCCATCGTAACCGGCCTGGGCCGCCAGGTCGAACACTCGCGCCATCCCATAGGTGTACAACGATCCCGTAGAAAATGCGATCATCCCCCCTCCATCACGTCCGCGCCGTAGGTGTAGAGCGATCGGGTGGAAAGCGCGATCACAGCGCCTCCAATTCGTCCAGCATCTCCCGCAGCACGTCGAAGCCGCCCTGCCAAAAGTCAGGCGACGTCATATCGAACCCCGCTTCGCCGATGATGTGGGCCGGGCTGGCGGATCCGCCATAGGCCAGGATGTTCAGATAGCGCGGCACGAAGGACGCTCCCTCTGCCTTGTACTGCCGGTACAGCGCCAGCACCAGCAGATGTCCAAAGCTGTAAGCGTAGCAGTAGAACGGCGTGTGGTAAAGGTGAGGGATGGCGATCCATTCCCAGCGGAAGTCATCGGAAACGTCCACCGCGTCGCCGAACTGTTCGCGCAGATTGTCCAGATAGGCGTCGCACAGCTCGTCCATCGTCGCGCCGTCCGTCGCCTGCCGGTGGGCCGCCAACTCGAACAGGACGAAGTACGCCTGGCGGGCGATGGTGGCGTAAGCGTCGTCCAGGATGCGGGCCAGCAAGTCACGCCGCACCGCCGGGTCATCCTCCTCGGCGAGCAGCCGATCGTTCAGCACCATCTCGGAGAAGACTGACGCCGTCTCTGCCAGCGGCAGGGCCGAGTGGAAGGTCAGCGCCGAGTGATCGGCCGCCATCAGCGCGTGGACGGCGTGCCCCAGCTCGTGGGCCAGCGTCATCACGTCGTCTATTTTGCCCACATAGTTGACCAGCACCCAAGGGGTGAGGCCGGGCAGCACGCCGGCGCAGAAGGCTCCGCCGCGTTTGCCGGGCCGGATCTCGGCGTCAATGTGGCCGTCGGCAAAGACCCGCCGGGTGTGTTCGGACAGCATGGGCGACAATCCCGCCATGCTCTCCAGCACCATCGGCACCGCTTCAGCGTAGGGATACATTTTCTCTGCTGCGCTGATCGGCGCGTAGACGTCGTAGCGGCGCAACCGTTCGACGCCCAGCTGCCGGGCTTTCCAGCGGAAATAGCGGTGGAAGAGCGGCATGTTCTCGCGGCAGACGGTCAACAGCGTCTCCGCCACCGGGTCGGGGATGTCGTTGCCCAGATTGCGCACCGAGATCGGCGCGTCAAAGCCCCGCAGGCTCACGTTCTCGCTGGCCCAGTCCCGCACCAGGTGGGCATAGATCTGCGCCAGCAGCGGCCCCTCGGCGCTGTAGACCCGGTACAGCTCTCGGTAGGCCGCCTCCCGCATCTCCGGCGCGGGGTCGCGGAAATAGGTCGCGAGCTCGGCCCGCGTCAGCTCCCGCCCCTCGCCGTCCACCGTCAGCCGGAACGAGAAGCGGTTGGTGATCATCTCGTAGAGTTTCACCAGCGCGTTGGGGCCATTGACGTCTTTCAAGTTGATGATCCGTTCCTCCGGTTCCGAGAGGGTGTACGGTTTGAACCGGCGCAGGGATTCCAGGTAGTAGGCATAGTCGCCGCTGGCGGCGATCAGCCGCGCCGCGGCCTCATCGTCCAACGCCTTCCACCACAGCGAGAAGAAGAGCAGCCGGTTCTGCACATCGGTCGTCAACTGCTCCATCCGCCCCAGGAAGCTCAGCGCCGGCTGGGATTGGGTGTCCTCGGAGAACCAGAGTTGGGCATAGGCGCCCAAGCGCGTCAGGATGACGCCGAGCTGCTCGTAGCGCGCCATCAGCGCCAGGAACTCGTCCACGCCGATGTCGGGCGCGAGCCGCTCCCGCTCGGCCTCGAACTGCGCCGCCTGCTGCTCTAAATCCGCCAGCAGTTGCTCGAAGGCGGCGCCCTCGCGCGCCGGCAACAGGGCGTCTAACGACCATCGGGTTTGCTCGAATGAATGCTTCATTGACTGTTGTACTCCTTTATTTGAACGGACGATCCCTATCTGTGAAAATCTGTGTGACTCGGTGTTCGATTACGATTTCTCGATCAACGACTTTGCGCGGGCCCGCCGCACCCACTCCCGTTCCGCCTCGAACGTCAGCGCCGCCAGCGCCCGGTCCCAGGGCAGCCAGACCGGCTCGAACTGCTTCTCACCGGCCAAGGGCGACTCTCCGACATCGGCCAGCTCCATCACAAAGTACCGCTCCGTGCGCACGACGCGCCGTCCAACAGGAACGTCGAACGCAACCACCTGTGCGCCCAGGTCGGCGCGGATCAGCAGTCCATCGCAGCCGCTCTCTTCGCGCACCTCGCGCAGCGCCGCCGCCTCGACCGTCTCCCCCGGATCGACGTGGCCCTTGGGCAGCCGCACCTCATCCCGGCTCGGACGGCGCAGCACCAGCACGCGCCCGTCGCTCTTGCGCACGACCACACCCCCGGCAGCGACGTACCGGACCACCCGGTCTCGCTCGCAGGCCGGCAGCAACTCGTCCAGCCCCTCCCGCACCTCGTCCAGCGAATTCAGAACCCGATGCGCGCCCAGAAACTCGAGGCTGGCTGTGTGCTGGTTGGGGACCGCCACACCCACCATCCCCGCCGCGCTGGCCGCTTCCACGCCTGGCGGGGCGTCATCCAGGGCCAGGCAGTGCTCCGGCGGCACACCCAACCGCTCCGCCGCCAGCAGGTAGATGTCGGGAGCGGGCTTGCCCTGCGCCACCTCGTCCCCGGTGGCCACCGCTCCAAAGCGGTCCGTGATGCCCAGCGTCTCCAGCGCCAAGGTCACATACCGACGGTGCCCGGAGGTGGCGACCCCCAGCGGCAGCCCCCGGGCCGCCAGCTCGTCGAGCAGGGGGTAGAGACCAACGCGAGCCTGTAAGCAGGACGGGACCGCCTCCAGAAACACCCGATCCCGCTCGGCCATAGCCTCAGCCGGCGTGATGGGCAGCTCGTACCGCCGGCAGATGACCCGGGATGAATCAACCACCCGCAGCCCCAGCACGCTGCAATACGTCTCGTAATCCAGACGATGACCATACCGCTCCAGCACCTGGTTCCAGGACCACTCGGCCAACGGCTCGCTGTCGGCCATCAGGCCGTCCAAATCAAAGATCACAGCGCGAATCTTGTGCATCAGGTATCCTCACGGCTCAAGCGAACTGAAATAATCCCGCACGTACCGCTTCATCCCCAGGGGGATATAGCTCCCCTCCAGGGCGATGCCGGCCCGCTCGGCGTACTCGGTATAGATCTCCCGGTAGGGCACGTTCGACCGTCCGCCCTCCGGCACGGGAAGCGGCGCGTCGCCCACCGGTACGCCCTCGCCCTCTCCCCCCTCGCGGCCCACGTTCAATCCGCCCCCCTCCTCACCAAAGCGATACGGGACGTACAGTTCATCGTAGGGGGCTCCACTGCCGGCATCCTCGCCGTGGCCCGGCTGCGTCTGCTGACCGCCGCCCGCCAGTTGTCCCCCTGCGCCGCTCTGACCGAGCGGCTGACCGGTGATCGGTCAGGTGCCGCCGGCCTGCCCGATCTGCTCGCGGCCCTCTTGCAGTTGGGCGAGCGTGGATTCGACCGCCTCCTGCCGCTCCACCCGCTCCCCAGCCTCCCCCATCCGCCGGGCCGCCTCCTGAATGGCCTGTCGGGCCTCGGCGATGTCACCTCGCTCGATCGCCTCGGCTGCCTGGGCCAACTGGCGGGCCAGGTCAGGATCTCCCTCGGCCAACGCCTGGGCCGCCTCCGTCAGCTCCCGCGCCAGTTCCAACTCCTCCTCGCGGGTCAATGCCTCCCCCTGGGTGTCGCCATACGCGGCCAACGCCTGGGCCGCGCGCTGATAATCCCCCTCCGCCAACGCCTCGGCGATGTCGCGCGTCAGGTCCGAATCCGCCAACCCCTCGGCCGCCCGCTCCAACCCGGACTGTACGGCTTGTGCGCCGGGGTCCCGCAGCTCTGCCAGGGTCTGCTCCGCCTCGGAAAGAGCGGCTATCGCCTCCTCCGGCGCGGCCCGGCCCTCCTCCAAGGCGGCGATGGCCTCCTCCAGCGCCCGCAGCAGCGCCTCCCGCTCCGCCTCGGTCAGTCCTTCGGCCGCAGCGATTTTCTCCTGCGCTGCCTCCAATTCCTCGATCTGCTCCGCGATAGCCTCTTGCACCGCCGCTCGCTGCAGGAGGAGCGCATCCTGGGGATTGGGCAGCCAGAGTGAGACGAGCAGCGCCACGATCAGCATGCCGAAAACTCCCGCTCCCCGTCGGGACGTCCGCAGCGGCAGCCGCTCGCGCAGCGCCACGCCGGCCGACACGTCCAGCGCGTCGGCCAGTTGGGCCGCAGCCAGGGCTGGCGTCGTCTGCACCCGGCCGACGCCGATCTCGACGGCCGTGGTCAGCCGCTCGGCCAGCCCAAAGCGCCGATCAAAGATGCGGGCCAACTGGGGCAGCGAACGGGGACGCAGCCAGACGACGGCC
>Ga0209614_1001797_pt1 | contig 15176 bp, 17 predicted proteins | sample BlaSprsedimmetaG_FD_185484 | JGI IMG/M metagenome (GOLD analysis project Ga0209614, IMG submission 185484) | Hot spring sediment bacterial and archeal communities from California, USA to study Microbial Dark Matter (Phase II) - Blank Spring... ... | reverse complement strand
AAATGTATAGCTTTTTTATCATCGGCAATAAACTAAAAAACCAATTGTAGTATCAACTTTTTATTGATAAATAAATTGTGTTCGGGTGAAAATTTTATTTCAGCATTTTAGGTGTAAGTCTTGCCGCTATTTCTCCGGTGCGTGCTTCCACCTTTTTCCACGATTCCACATTAAAATCGATGGCAACCGTGCAACAGGTAGGCATATCCTGGTTGTAGTGTTTCAACAAGTTGCTGACAAAGTAGTAAAAACCGGGATTGTGGCCGAAAAAGAAAGCTGTTTCGGTTTCCTCAGGCAGCGATTGAATAAGTTCCAGAAACTCCGAAGTGGTGAGTCCGTCGTATATATTTTTATTTTCCCTTATCTGATTTTTTTCATATTCCAGATTCTCTGCAAAAATCCGGGCGGTTTTCAGTGCGCGTTTTGCCGGGCTTGAAATCATCAGTCCGGGTACAATGCCCTTCTTCTTTAACTCTTTGCTCACTAAAGCAGCATCGTTTTTTCCCCTGTCTCTCAAATCGCGGTTAAAATCATCATCGTAACCGTAAGGAACGGCCTTGGCATGACGCACTATCACTACTCGTTTCATTTTTTCTGAATTTTATTTCCCAACAAATTTAGTTTATTTTGAGCCAACAATTAACGGATTTGATTCTCTTTTTTATGAAACGCATCGGATTATTGTCGGATACGCACGGTTTTTTGCATGAAAGGCTTTTTCTGTTTTTTGAAAAGGTGGATGAAATATGGCATGCCGGTGATTTTGGCTCCATTGAAGTGGCCGATAAGCTGGCTTCATTCAAACCGGTAAAAGGTGTTTACGGCAACATCGACGGGCAGGATGTTCGTGTTGTTTATCCGCAACACCAGCGTTTTATGTGCGAAGGTGTTGATGTTTGGATGACACACATTGGCGGCTATCCGGGACATTACGAACGGTATGTGAAACCGGAAATTTACCGGAATCCGCCAAATTTGTTCATCAGCGGACATTCACACATTCTTAAAGTGATTTACGATAAAAAGCTGAATTTTCTGCATATAAATCCCGGAGCGGCAGGCTATAAAGGCTTTCATAAAAAATGCACCGCTGTGCGGTTTGTCATCGATGGAGAGAAGATCCGGGATATGGAAGTTTGGGAGATGGACCGAAGTGAGATAAGGAAAGATTAAACGCTAAAGCGGTAGAAGGTGGAATATTTCAAAAAACACCGGACTATAGTACTGAACAACGGCATCATCCAAAACAGGTTTGGAATTTCGATAAGTCCAAATTGTAAAACAGGTATTTTGCACCGTGGCTTCTCCCATGGGGATTCCTTCGGAAAGCCCGGTGAAAAGAAAGCATCAAAGAAAACAGACTTTAGCCGTTAAAGAGATTAATCACTAAAACCACTCTAACTCTTTACAAAAAACCCAGCTACCCAGTTATTTTTTGTGGTAAAACCAGCATCTTTCAACCCAACACTTTCCGCTTTGGCTGTTAAATCCGGAATATCTTCGGTGTAAAAACCGCTGATAAAAAGTTTGCCGTTATTATTCAGGCAGCCTGCATAAACCGGTAAGTCTTCCATCAATACATTTTTATGGATATTGGCAAAAATAATATCGTATTTTTCGTCGCCCAGCAGGGAAGCATCACCTTTTTTTACAATCAGGTTTTTGATGTTGTTCAGCGCTGCATTTTCGTGTGTTCCTTTTACCGACCATTCGTCAATGTCGATGGCGGTGATTTGTAAGGCGCCCTTCATGGAAGCCATAATGCCCAGAATACCGGTGCCGCAACCCATATCGAGCACTTTTTTGCCGGTCAGTTCTTCTTTCAGAATTGCTTCCAGCATCAGAGAAGTGGTTTCGTGATTGCCGGTGCCAAAAGCCATGTTGGGTTCAATCACTATTTCGTATTTACATCTGGGATATTCTTTGTGAAACGGCGCCCGCACCAGACATTCTCCGGCAATAACCAGCGGTTTGAAATAGTTCTTTTCCCACACTTCGTTCCAGTTTTGGCTTTTAATTACCTCCTTGCTTACCCGGAACGAAAAGTTTTCTTCAAACAGTTTCAGAAGATCAAAAACATCTGCCTCATGAAAAGCAGCAACCGGAATGAAAGCTTCCATTCCGGTTGTTGTTTCAGTGAAACTTTCAAACCCCGTTTCGGCCAGTTGCGCCATTAACACATCGCGCAGCCATTCTTCGAAAGGGGTTATGTCTATTTCAATTTTGAAGTAGTCCACAAAGTTTTTAATCCTTTTGAATTTGCTTAACTTATTGAAAAAATAAAAATGGCGGTTCGGAAACCGCCACACCCTTAAAATCCTTTAATTATACCAAGAAAATCTTCGGCTTTTAATGATGCACCGCCAATGAGGCCGCCGTCAACATCTTTGTTGGCAAACAATTCTTTAGCGTTGCTTGGTTTGCAGCTTCCGCCGTAAAGAATGGAAGTTTCTTCTGCTACTTGATCTCCAAATTTTTCAGCAATAATGGAACGAATAAATGCATGAATTTCCTGTGCCTGTTCCGAAGAAGCGGTTTTGCCGGTTCCAATGGCCCAGATGGGTTCGTAGGCGATAACCAGTTTTTTGAAATCGCTTACTGGCAGATTAAAGATGGTTTCTTCCAACTGTTTTTTTACAAACTCGTTTTGGGCTTCAGCTTCGCGTACTTCCAGCGGTTCGCCGCAGCAGTAAATGGGAGTGAGGCCGTTTTCCAGTGCCAGTGCCAGTTTTTTATTCAGCACTTCGCTGGTATCACCGTAATATTCACGTCTTTCCGAGTGGCCGAGAATCACATATTCAGCGCCGGTTGACTTCACCATTTCGGCAGAAACTTCGCCGGTAAAAGCGCCTTTGGCTTCGGCTGCACAGTTTTGGGCAGATACGCCAATGCGATCGGTATTTACAGACTCAACTACTTTGGTGAGGTGCGTAAACGGTACGCCAAGCACAATCACCACATTATCGGCTGCATCTTTGGCTACGAGTGTGTCAACCGCTTTGGCCAGTTCAATTCCTTCCTGTAAGTTGGTGTTGCATTTCCAGTTTCCTGCTACTATTTTCTTTCTCATTTTTCTGGTATTTAAGTGTATAAATTTTATTTCCTGTACAAAATTAACAGCTTGAATGACAATACAGTAATTCTTGTTTTTTTACAATTTACAATTAACTATTTATTGATGAATTCCTGTTCAAATTCTTCTGGTGAGGGAATGTCGTTGTAATGGTATTTGGCTACAATGGTTCCGTTGTTCAGCACCATTAAACCCGGATTGGCCCTGATGATGGTTTTTAGGGTAATTTCATCGCAGTTGAAGAACTCGAATGGTACATGATGTTTTTCTGCAAATATCTGGTATTCATTGGGCAGGGAGGCAGTAAGGCCAATGAATGGAAAGCCTTGGTCCATTGCCCAGTTGGCCAGTGTATTGATTTTCCCCAGCGGTTTTGTGCTCGATTTTTTTAGGTCGTAGGAGATCAATATAAACACATAGTTGTCGTCGTATATGAAAAAGTCGATAATGTCGTCGCCTTCCTGAGTTTCGATGGTAAAATCGTGTATGGGAGGTTCGTAACCCCGTTGCAGCAGATTCGATTCCATGTCGTGAAACTCATAGTTGAGCGTGTCCTGCCAGGGATAATTTTCTTCGGTAAAACGTTCCACTTCACCAGTGTTTTTGTTTTTGTAGTAGAATATGTTTTCATAAACATCCTGCTGCGCATCGGATGGTATCGACATGGCTTCGGGAATGTTCACCCCAACTTTATAGGGTCTGAAATCGAAAATTGGCAAATGATTGTATGAATGAATTACAATGCCCGCATAAATAATAACGGAAAGGAGGGAAAGCACAAATCCTGTCTTTTTACCAGGCGCGCCTTTCATGTTGTTTCTGTAGTAAAATACAATGAAGGTTAATGCGATAAGCACAAGGTTTTTATAGAAAGTTTCCCAGTTTGAAATCACCAGCGCATCGCCAAAACACCCGCAGTCGGTTACCGGATTTTCGATGGCAATCCACAGGGTAAGTCCGGTGAAGAAAACCATGAAAAGCATAGCCAGCCAGGCAGCCAGACGGTGAAAGGTATTGAAAAGCAATCCTAATCCTATGGCAAATTCGGCAAAAGCCAGTAAAACCCCAAGCGGAAAAGTAGCCCAAAGCAACCAGTCGAGGTTCATGGCAATAAAATAATCCGAGAATTTAAATGCCGAACCCCACGGGTCTATGCCTTTTACAAATCCGGAAAAAATAAAAGTCAGTCCCACAACAATGCGGGAAAAGTGTTTTATGAATTTCATCGTTTACTCTTTAACAGCTTGTTCCTTAAAATCAATTTTTATCAGAGCAAACACGGCATAATTTATCATGTCGAGGTAGTTGGCATCAATTCCTTCCGATACAGTCGTTTGTCCCTGGTTATCTTCAATCTGTTTGGTTCGCTTTAGTTTCATCAAAATTAAATCGGTATATGAGCTAATTCTCATTTTTCGCCAGGCTTCGTCGTAATCGTGATTTTTGTTCAGCATCAGCGATTTTGCTTTCTGAAACCATTTATCGTAAAGTTCCAGTGTTTTGTTTTTATCCAGCTCGGCTTCCGAGGGACCCAGTTCCAATTGGATCAATCCCATGATGGCATAATTGATGATGCCGATAAACTCGGGCCGTATGCCTTCCTGCACTTTTGAAACGCCTTTCTCCTCAATGCTTCTGATTCGGCGGGCTTTAATGTATATCTGATCGGTAATTGATACCGGCCGCAAAATTCGCCAGGCTGTACCGTAATCTTTCATTTTTTCGCTGAAAACGGTGCGGCAGGTCGCTATCACATCATCGTATTGCTGATTTGTGTTTTTCATACCTGTTTTTTAAAAGAGGGATAAAAATAGAAAAATTTGAGGAACTTGCGGGGTTTTATTATACATTTGTAAAACTGAATTGTATAACCATAAAACATTTTGCTTATGTTGATTACCCAGTCGGCGGGTAAGTTCCTCAAAAGGAAAAACTCCATTAACCTTGATGGAAAACTGATTGATTTTTCAGAACCGGCGGTTATGGGTGTGATTAACGTTACGCCCGATTCATTTTACGATGGAGGTAAACTTACAGACGAAAAGGTGTTGCTTTTGGCAGTTGAAAGAATGGTGAAAGAAGGCGTTTCCTTTCTGGATGTGGGCGGAGTATCTACCAAACCAGGCGCCGCTTTGGTATCCACAAAAACGGAACTGGAACGATTACTTCCAGCCGTTCATGCCATTCGCAAAAATTTTCCCGAAATCCCGCTTTCCATCGATACGTTTCGTTCGTGGGTAGCCGTGCGGGTAATCGACGAAATTGGCCCCATTGTGGTTAACGATATTTCCGGAGGTTCGCTCGACTCGAAAATGTTTGAAACCATTGGAAAAATGAATGTGCCCTATGTGCTTACCCACATCCAGGGAACTCCGCAGAACATGCAGGAAAATCCGCACTACGACGATGTGGTAAAAGACATTTCCACATGGATGAGCGAAAGCGTTAAACGCCTCACTAAATTTGGAGTAAAAGATGTTATCATTGATCCCGGTTTCGGATTTGGAAAAGACCTCAAGCATAATTATGACCTACTCAATCGCCTCGACTCATTCAAAGTGTTTCAACTTCCTGTAATGGTTGGGCTTAGTCGTAAATCTATGATTTGGAAATGGCTTGGCATTAAACCCGAAGAAGCACTGAACGGAACAACCGCGCTTAACACCATGGCACTGCTCGGTGGCGCCGATATTTTGCGGGTGCACGATGTGAAAGAAGCGGTGGAAGTGATTGAACTTGTAAAAGCGCTAAAATCAACTGTAATCTAATGCCGGTATTTATAACCATACGTTTTCTCGATATCCTCGATATTTTGCTTGTGGCGCTGTTGCTGTTTCAGTTGTACCGTCTTATTAAAGGAACTGTCGCGTTCAATATTGTCATCGGTTTGTTTTCGCTTTACCTTTTGTGGCTGGTGGTAAAGGCATTGAACATGCAGTTATTGGGGTCAATTATGGGGCAGTTTATCGGGGTTGGTGTGCTGGCGCTTATCATTGTTTTTCATCCCGAAATAAGAAAATTCCTGGTGTTTATCGGCACCAACTACAACGTTAACCGTGTACTTTCGCTCGACAAACTTTTTGGAATGCACAAAGGCAAACAGGTGAGTAACGATCAGGTGGAAATTCTTGCAGATGCCTGTTTTTCCCTGTCAAAATCAAAAACCGGGGCGCTGATAGTAATCGCCCGCACTTCGGAACTGAACGAACAGATAAATACCGGAGAACAGCTAAATGCACAAATCTCCTCATCGCTTTTGCGCACAATTTTTTTTAAAAATACACCGTTGCACGATGGAGCAGTAATTATCAAAAACAACATTATTGCTGCAGCCGGTTGCATTTTACCGCTCACCCAGCGCGATATCGACAAAACACTTGGCCTGCGTCACCGGGCAGCCATTGGCATAACCGAAAACACCGATGCCGTTACAATTATCGTTTCCGAGGAGCGGGGATCGGTCTCATTTGCCGTTGACGGGGATATTAAGCGGCGGATTTCGCGCGAGGTTCTCATTGAACTGCTGGAAGAGCACCTGAACAATCCCCGTCACTAACCGATTTTATTTCCCCCAATGGTAATAATTTAGAGAAATCATCATGAACAAAATTTGCGAATTATTTGGCATTCGATACCCTGTTGTACAGGGCGGAATGGTTTGGTGCTCGGGTTGGCGGCTCGCTTCGGCAGTGAGTAACAGCGGCGGACTTGGACTGATCGGTGCAGGCTCAATGCATCCCGAAACTTTGGAACTCCATATCAGAAAAACACAGGAAGCTACCGCCAAGCCCTTTGGGGTGAATGTTCCTTTGCTTTATCCTGAAACAGAAAGATTAATGGAAATGATTGCCCGGTTGGGGGTGAAGATAGTTTTTACTTCGGCAGGCAGCCCCAAAAAATGGACAGGTTGGTTGAAGGACAAAGGAATAATAGTAGTTCATGTGGTTTCCAGTTCGTTGTTTGCTGAAAAAAGCGAAGCAGCCGGTGTGGATGCTATTGTAGCCGAAGGCTTTGAAGCAGGCGGCCATAACGGAAGGGAAGAGACGACAACCCTGAATTTAATTCCTTCGGTTCGAAAAGCCACCGGTTTGCCTTTGCTTGCGGCAGGTGGTATTGGTTCGGGCCAGGCAATGCTGGCAGCGATGGTTTTGGGCGCCGACGGTGTTCAGATTGGTTCGTGGTTTGCTGTTTCCGAAGAATCTTCTGCCCATCCGGCATTCAAACAACATATATTGAAGTTGGGCGAAGGAGGAACGCAATTAGCCCTGAAAAAACTGGCACCAGTTCGGCTGGTTAAAAATGCTTTTTTTGAACAGGTGGACGAAGCTGAAAACCGCGGCGCTTCTGTAGAAGAATTACTCAAACTATTGGGCAGAGGTCGGGCTAAACTGGGTATTTTTGAAGGCGACCTTAAAAACGGCGAGTTGGAGATTGGACAGGTTTCGGCAACCATTCAGGAAATAATACCGGTAAAAACCATCATGGAAAATCTGATTTCGGATTATAAATCAGCGGTAAAAGGCATATCAGCAGAAGAGAGGTTTAATTTCTAACTTTTTTAACATTATATTCATCCAAAGGCTAATTCATCTGGTGACTTTAGCTCACCTATTGAATAAAATCAATCGAAGGTGGTTTTATCAATCTGGTATTTGTTGCGGTCGGTTGAACTGCGCGAAATAAGTTCGCCCAAAAAGCCTCCCAGGAAAAATTGCGCTCCGATGATCATTGCGGTAAGTGCAATGTAAAAATAAGGACTGTTGGTAATCAGGTTGCCGACAATACCATGTTGTAACTGAATGATTTTTTCCACCCCCAGATAAATGGCAGCTGCCAGGCCAATCAAAATCATTAGAATTCCCAGAATGCCGAAAAAGTGCATGGGGCGCTTGACAAACCTCGAAATGAACATGACCGAAAGCAAATCGAGCGGGCCGCGAACAAATCGTTCCATACCAAATTTGGTTATGCCGTATTTGCGTTCGCTGTGTACCACCACTTTTTCGCCAATATTATTGTACCCGGCCCATTTGGCCAGCACGGGAATGTAGCGGTGCATTTCGCCGTAAACTTCAATGCTTTTGACTACGTTTTTGCGATACGCTTTCAACCCGCAGTTCATGTCGTGCAGTTTAATTCCGGTCATTCTGCGCACCGTCCAGTTGTAAAATTTGCTGGGAATGTTTTTGGTAAGTACCGGGTCGTGGCGTTTCTTTTTCCAGCCCGATACCAGGTCGTAACCCTCTTCTTTTACCATGCGGAAAAGTTCGGGGATTTCATCGGGGCTGTCCTGCAAATCGGCATCCATGGTAATCACCACATCGCCCTGCACCACATCGAATCCGCAGTATAGAGCAGCAGATTTTCCGTAATTGCGCCTGAATTTTATTCCTTTAATGTTGGGATTTTCTTGCTGAAGAGCTTCCACTACCTGCCATGAATTGTCTTTGCTTCCGTCGTCCACCATAATGATTTCATACGAAAAATCATTCTCATTCATCACTTTTTTTATCCAGGCGGCCAGTTCGGGCAACGACTCTTCTTCATTAAAAAGAGGTACAACTACGGAAATATCCATTCAAGTTTATTTTTTCCTGTTATTCTGAAAAATCTTCTTTAGGTGCTTTTTTTGTGAAAATGGAAGTTATAAGGGATATGACCAATCCGATAAAAGCTCCACCAAAAATATTCATAATAAACATGATGGCTGGTTTCTGAAATTTGCTGGCCATTTCCACAGCCATGTCGATTTGTTCCTCGGGAACGTTACCCTGGCGAACCAGTTGTTCTTCCATTTGCAGCCGCATTTGTTCCTGCAGCGAAGGATCGATAACTGCATACAGCAGGTAAGTGAAAAATCCCGTAAGAATAGATGCAAAAACCATGGTGAGCACACCCAGCCCGAGAGCTTGTCCGTAATTCATTTCATCACCCAGTGCTTTTCTGTAGCTCAACTGAGCAATAATAACTCCGGCAATCATTACGCCATACGTAACCCATTGGGCCGATTTTGAAAACGTATTGCCGGTGGCATAATAGGCAACCGAAACAAGAATGAGGGCAATACCGAGGTAAAGACCGTAGGAAACTGACGATTTCCAGAGTGATACAGATTTTTCTTCCATAACTGTTTGTTTTTAAATGGTGAAGTTTGATGCAAATATATGTTTATTTGATCGGAAATTTGTCGGGAATTTAATTTTTTCTACTTTTGCACCGGGTAAGTCCTGTGCGACCAGCTCCTGCTGAATTCCCCCAGGGTCGGAAGGCAGCAAGGGTAGGCGGTTGTAGCGGTGCGACACAGGTAGCTTACCCACTTTTTTTTGTAAAAAATGAAAAGGTGGTGAAAGGTTAAAAAAAGTTTTGCAGAATTAAAAATTAATTCTTTTCTTTGCGCCGCTGTTTTGCAAAAGCAAACGTTCTGAAAATACTGAAAAGAAAGGCCGAATTAGCTCAGTTGGTCAGAGCACGTGATTTGTAATCTCGGGGTCCTCAGTTCGAATCTGAGATTCGGCTCAAAAAATATCGGGGGAGATACCGAAGCGGTCAAACGGAGTCCCGAGTACTCGGGATAAATCTGTTGGCAAAGCCGGTATTGCATCCGGAAGTTCTTAAAAAATATTAGGGGAGATACCGAAGCGGTCAAACGGGGCAGACTGTAAATCTGTTGGCAAAGCCTTCGTAGGTTCGAATCCTGCTCTCCCCACCACTAAAAGCCTTTCATCTTTTGATGGGGGGCTTTTAAATTTTTATCAGATTAACTTGCTGACAAGGCAAGTCTCTAAACAGGAAGTTCATAAAAGTATTGGGAGATACCGAAGCGGTTAAACGGGGTCCCGAGCACTCGGGATAAATCTGTTGGCAAAGCCTTCGTAGGTTCATCCAAGGGGATCGCTTCGCGGGAATCCTGCCTGTCCGCCAAAATGCAATGAAGGCGGGCTCTCCCCACATTTGAAAGGGTTAAGTTGTTTAAAATCAGCTTAATCTTTTTTTATGCCCCAACATTTACCCAAAGTTTCATGCAAACGATAAATTTTCTATTTTTACCACAAGCCAAAAACAACCAACATGGTACTTCGCGAGTCGGTTAGGGAAATATTATCGGAAAAGAAAATTCGGAGAGATGGCCTGCATGTTAAACACATTGCAAGGCACGTTATCAACCAAAACAGAACCCTGTTTTCGGATGAACAGGAGTTAGCATACGATGCCATTAAAAGCAGAATAAACCAGATGTTGCTGTACGATGCCAACAGGAAAACCGGTGAGTTTACACGAGTGAAAAATCCGAAAACCAAAAAGTACAGAAAAGGGGTTTACCGTCTGAAATCGGTGCGAAGAAGGCTTTCCTGAGTGATAAAAAGGTTTGGTTATGCTGCAAAGAATAAACCAGTTCAGCCACGGAGGGTTCATCGAGTTCGGCAAAGGCAGTTTTGATGACTGGTGCGTGTATGTTACGCGTGCAAACGGCGAACGGTTTGCTCCCACTGACGTACAGTATTTTTCGCGCTTGAAAATGCTGGCAAAAAGGCACCATTCATGGCTGATTTATGATGACTTTGTGGTTATTTATAACCGTACCGGGCCTAATGTTGACAAAAATGTACTGGAGCTGATTGCAGTTTTAAGCCGGCATTACCGCGATGATGCGCTGGAAATGGAAATCTGGTTTAACGTGTTGTATGCAGGGATGATAGCCGAAGAAAACAAGGAAAAAGCGGTATTGAAAAAACGGATTAAACGGCTGGGAATGCACCAGGTTTTGATTGAAGACATGACACCCGAAACTGCAGCTGTTTTTAGTAAAGGGAAAAAATGGCGCGAACTGGATAAACTGATGAAACAAAAAGGATTTTAGCCTTTGTTATACTTCAAAATCAACCGGTGTGGGGTTAAGAAAGCGGTTTACGGTAAATACCGGCATTTGGCAGCCATGCACAATTTCTGAAACAAATTTTCCTATGTGGGTTCCGGCAAGCCTCGATTCCTGGTGGGTACGAATAATTACCAACTCCGGTTTTTCCCGGGCAATGTAATCCAAAACCAGTTTGTGTTTTTCCTGTCCTTTGGTTTTTAGTATTTCCACATCGCATTTTACACCACGCTGAGAAAGCATGTGCTTTAGTTTTTCGGCATTTCGCCAGGCAAGACTTTTTTTAATGTCGATATTCATGGTGAGGGCAGAAACAATGGTAACCTGTGCATCAAACTTTTTTGCAAAAAAGGTGGCCCACAATAATTTCTTCTTGGTTGTTTGTAAAATATCCACCGGAATAACAATTCGTTTGACATTGTTAATCTGATAATTCCGGTTGACGGTCATCACCGGGCAGAAAGTACGGCTGATGAGTTTGTCTGTATCGTCGGGGTCGAGGGTGCTGCCTTGTTCGCATTTATCGATAATGATAAATTCGTAACCTCCCTTTTTCGATTGACGCTGCAAAACGGATAACGGGTCGCCTGTTTTAATTCTGTAGGTAAACTGGTTCAGCGACTTTTCGGGTATCGATTCCTCGATAAACCTGCGGAGTTTAACCAACTCGTTCGATTTATAATGGTTGGCCCGTTTGGCATGAAACAGTTGTTCGAAGAGGGAAGGCTTATCGATGATGTGATAAACAAATATGCGCATTCCAAGCGACTGCTGAAAAAACAGCGACTGGTTCAATAATAATTTTCCTTCCTTTGTTGGTGGAATAAGTGCCAGTATGTTATTTGATCTGTAACGCATTTTGTTGATTTAGAATTTTTCTGTCTCTCGCCGCAATATACGAAAATTGTGGGTTTCTGGTTCGGTAATATTTTGTAAAACATCAGAAAAATTCAGTTTTTTTCTTGTTTTCTGAATGGGGTTGTTTTTGCAGGTTCAGTGTTGAAGTTTGGTGCGTACCTGAAAAGCGTTTGAAGGATTGGCAACAAAAAGCTGGTGAATATCGTGCTGACTCAATCCAGTTTCAGACAAGGCAGGAATCAGGAACTGGTCAATTTCTGTGAAACCCCTGAATGTGCCTCCGTTTGGTTCGCCCGGTCTGTACCATCCGGCATCGTGCGAAAAAAGAACTTTGTGCAACAGTCCGTGTTTTTTCATAAGCACTGCGAATTCTGCATATCTTTCTACCTCGTCGGGTATAAAATAATCGAAGGCAATCCATGCCCCTTTTTTTGCGGCCTCAATGTGTTTTTCAAAATCGGGTTCATTCTGGGCATGGGTCCAGATGAATGCCGATGGGTGAATGTCGTGCTCTTCGAGTATTTCCAGTTGCTGAAAAGCGGGCAGGGCAGGGCCGGTATGCGACATGATGGTTAGGCCGGTAGCCCTGTGTGTGATGCAAGCGGCTTCCACCACCTTTCGGTTAATGGCTTCCAGAGGTCCCCGCTCGACGGCAATTTTAATAAATCCAGGAAAAATTCCGGTTCCTTCTATTCCGTTTTGCGCTTCGTTAATCCATCTTTGAGCCAACTCCTCGGCCGATTCTTTAAAAGCATGACCTGGCAGAAATTTTCCGCCAACTGCACTATAATAGCCGGTATTGGTAATGATTTGAACTCCGGATTTTTCTGATAGCATTTTCAGCAACTCAGGATCGCGCCCCAGCCAGGCAGGTGTGCATTCTACCAGTGTGTTGAAACCGCGCTTTTTAATTTCTTCGAGATATGGTAGTACTGTTTCAGCAACGCTGTCTTTGTTCCAGCGGTGGTAACCTGTACTATCGGCGCCAATAAAATCAACCAGCAGGTGCTCGTGGTACAGCGTTTTGCCAATAGATGGTGCTGGAATTCGTCCGGTTACAGTTACAATTTCAGGTTGAAGGCCGGAACAGGCTGTTGCCAGCAGAAAAATAAAACTCAAAGCAACCCGGCTTTTCGATTTCATATATTCAACAAGTATCATAAAGTCTGTCTTACCATATCCATTGGAGGATAAAAATTGTTTTATTCAAATTCTGCTTTTCCAAAGAATTCAGGCCGGTGGTAATCCGGATTTTCTGTTTTTACCGGATTCCAGGTAACGTAGTGCGGAACAGCTGTTTCGTCGCCGCATTTGTAAAAATTGGCAGTGGCTTTGAGTTCTTTAAACGTTTTCAGGTTGCTGTAGGCAAAAGCTTCAAGCGGTATGCGAATCATCATTTCCCATTCAAAATTGCCCGATTTATCGTTGAATGGCGCTCCTCCCAGCGACGATTTAATTTCAATTTTCTCTACGGTTTCCGGGTCCACAAATTTTCGGTTGTTTCTGCCCGGTCCATACGCCAGATGTATGGTTCCAATGCAGCTGAATTCAAAATTGTAATAGTTTTCTCCATCGGGCGAAATAAAAAATTCCACACAACTGTCTTTGTAAACTTCTCCGTTGGTGCGTGTTTCTCTTGCCCGCAGATGATTTTCTGCCACATAGTATTTCACCCAAATTTCTTTTCCGGTATGCCCTATGCGAAAATTAACCTTGGGCAGATAATCGTATTCTTTCCAGTTTAAAACCTGAATGTAGTTGGTTACGGTTTGTTTTTCAAGCAAATTTTCTGCTTCTGCCAGCGAAACTGTTTTTCCGGGGGTAATTTTTTTTACAAAAAGTCGGTTCATTGCTTTCCATTTTAATTTTTGTAAAGGTAAACATTTCTTTTTTCAGGCAAAAAAGTCTTTAATCAGAATGGTGAAATTTTTATTCAGGTTCTATGCTGCTTCAAATAGTTTTCAGTTACTTTTTCCACTGAATGAATTACCTCGTCCACGTTATCTTTTGAGAAACACAGGGGCGGTTTCGATTTGATAACATTTTCGAACGGTCCGTCGGTGCTTACGAGAATGAACTTTTCACGCAGTTCGTTTTTCAGGTGTTGTGCCAGTTCTGTGTCAGGCTCAAGTGTGAACCGGTTTTTCACCAGTTCGAAACCAATAAAAAGACCTGAGCCGCGAACATCGCCAATGCACTTGTATTTTTGCTGAAGTATGGCCAGTTCCTGTAAATAATAATTACCAACGGTTTTTGCGTTTTGCTGCAATTGTTCTTCCTCCAGAACATTCAATACTGCGTTTCCAATGGCGCATGAAACCGGATTGCCGCCAAACGAACTGAAAAATTCTATTGAATTTGTAATGGCTGATTTCAATCCCCGCCTGTGTGTTGCCGTGATAACCGTGCTCAACAACGGCAATTTTCGACTTTCCGGTGAAGCTCCTTGCCAAACGGATGGCCAGGTCGGTAGCTGCGCTGCCCGAGTTCACCAGGAAAATTTTGTTGAGTGATTTGGGAAAATAACTCAAAAGATGAGCTGTAAATTCATTGAACTGGTCGTAAAGATATCGGGTATTGGTGTTGAGCCTGGCCATCTGTTTTTGCCCGGCTTCCACCACGCGCGGATGCGTGTGGCCCACATGCGGAATGTTGTTGTAGGCATCGAGATAACTGTTGCCGTATTTGTCGAACATGTACTGAAAGGCTGCCCGCTCCATATAAACGGGCTTTTTGTAGCTGATGGAAAAAATGGAGCTAACTGTTTTGAACCGTTCTTTTTTAAGTTCCTCAACAGGTTTTACAGCAGGTATTTCAAATCCAACCGCTTTTTTAAAAGAATTGGTGGCGAACACCGGATTGACAGCCACCCATTTTTGCAGCAGTTCCCATGCCGAATTTTCACTGATGGTGATGTAGTGATTTTCCGGTTGCCGGAGTTTTTCCGATGCCGAATGGCAAACACTCATGCAAAGGCGGGCTGCCACAAGCCAGTAGAGCATTTCAATTTCGCCTTCTTCAAAAGACAGTTTTTCATGGTAACCTGAAAGGATATAACATGCCCATTTCACCGGATTTTCTTTTCCCATGACAGCATAGGTGATTCCGATGGCCGGTTCGTTGATGAGCTGTGAAAAGCACATGTCTCCAAAATCAATTATGCCGGAAACCATTCCGTTTTGCACCAGCACATTCCGGTCGTTGGCATCGCCGTGAATGATGGACTTCCGCAGCTTATGCAACTCAGGCAATACATTTTCGCGGTATTGCATCAAAAAATATTCAACCAGTTTTCGGTCGGAAGCATTTGGAATACAGTGCATTTTTTCTGAAACCACCTGAATAAAATGCTGTAAATCCCACTCCGAATGG
>Ga0209614_1001793_pt1 | contig 15207 bp, 14 predicted proteins | sample BlaSprsedimmetaG_FD_185484 | JGI IMG/M metagenome (GOLD analysis project Ga0209614, IMG submission 185484) | Hot spring sediment bacterial and archeal communities from California, USA to study Microbial Dark Matter (Phase II) - Blank Spring... ... | reverse complement strand
GAGAAGACAATTAAGGATAGATTGGTTAAATTAATTGAATGGAAAAAATAATAAGAGAACCCGCAACAGCAGATAACACAGCATACACGCTACGAGCTAACGCCCTTGCCCTTCGGGACATTGCTCCGCCCCGCTCCACAACTTCGCATACACCGGAAACGTTAGGCGAAACGGCGGCGGAAAGGAGAAAGTTATTATGAATGAAGAAAACAAACAGATAAATATTATGGAATGTTCAGTGAGTTATTCTTTGGAAGATGTAAGAGGGCTAGTTTCAGGAAAGGGAGATGCTCAAGCCAGACTGGAGGAAAAAAGTATCTCCATCCTTCCAAAGTTTGGCGAACCATTGTTTTTCTCTCTAAGGGATATTCTTGAAATTTCTGAGGGTGACTACAAGATTCATCTCACTTTGACTTCAAAAGAAAAACTCACAATTTTTAATCTCGGCTACAAATACGAAGATTTTCTGCGTGTTCTTTTGCGTTTGCGCAATGAAATTCTTCTCAAAGATATGTTGATGCACGAAACGCTCAGAAAATCCGGAGTAGAAGCAGAGTTCGTTTATTTTGATGACGGCGGCAATGAAAAACAAAGAGGAAAATGTGAACCGCGTTTATATGAGACTGCGGTTGTAGTAATACCAGAAAAAGGAGAACTCGTAAGAATTCCTTATAGCGACATTTTAGAAATTCGGGACGAAGATTTTACTCTTGTCATAACCACAGACTTTGGAGAGAAATTTGTTTTCTCTGGTCTAGGCAGGCAATTTGACCCGTTCACGAAAACCCTCTCTGACTTAATTAATGAAATTTCTCTTAAAGTCCAATCTTCGCTCAAAGAATTACTGCCTAAATCTGATCCATCAGTTATAAGAAGAGCCGCTAGGTTTATGAAGGAGGGAAAAGCAGCCAAGAGAAGCGATATTGAGTCAATCTCTCCCGAATTGTGGGTAGAATTGGAAAAGAAGTTAGAAGTTGCAGGCATAAAAGAGGAGTATAATTTCTTAAAATCACTAGCGCAGCAGGAAAAACTCTGCATCGGCTTAAAACGGGGACTTTTAGGCGACTTAACAGGCGAGTATATCTGGTTTTTGATTCCTATTTACAGCACAGACTCAAAAGAGCCCGGGAATGCGGTTGCTATGGAGGCAATTTCTGGAGAAGGTGGCGGAAAGGCGACTTACTTTTTCAGAATAGTAAGCAGAAAAGATTATTCGAACTTTAAGAATGTAGATGAACTGCACCGAGAGGTAGACAATTTTATCAAAAGTATGAATCGGAGCATGCTTGCTATAAACTTCAGAAGGGAGCCGATTTATTTGCCTGATGAAAGATTGGAAGAGCCACAATATCAGAAATATAAATTCGCCATCGCCAAAATACCGGCGCTCAGCGAGCTGCGCCAGCTTTTTATTGGCAGAGTGATTCATCGAACACCTGAGCAGTGGAAGAATGATGTGATGGATTTAGTGAGGTTTAATGTGAGCATGATTGATGACTCGGTAAAGTGGGCGAAAACAGGTGCAGATTTCACCGGCGATATAGGAGATAAAGAAAATGAGCAATAATAGTTGGTTCATAGAATCAATCTCCTTGACCCAAGCCACTACTCCGCCTACAAAAGAGGAGATGGAAAAACTTTTGCCTTCAAGTTGTTGGCCGGCGGAGTGGGAAGAAATAGAGAGGTATTCAGGAAGCGGTTCCCTTTGGATTAAGATAGGACATTTCAGTCCTGATTCATATTATGCAGTAAATGAAGATATAAACGTTCATTTACTGCCAGAAACGACGCCAGGCATCAATGTCTCTAAGTACGATTTCACTGCTGATTTGAGGGTTACATATGTAAAGGATTCAGGAACGGACACCTTAGGTTTAAGCGAATCAAAACCCCATGCTGAGAAAGAGTTATTAAAAGCGAAAAAACTTCTCCAAGAGTCGGGTGGTGAGTTATCAGAAGAAGAACGTTATTCATTAGAAGAACTAATGAATCAAGCTTCTCAATTTGTCTCTGTAGTAAAAGAAATGAAGTATTTAGGGGAGAAAGCAAGAGGAATCTCTAACCCAGATGGGAAAACGAGGGCTCTCTCCGTTTCAATTGGCCATTTTGTACTCGATAGATCTTTAATTGGATCCGAGCAATGTCTAAAACCTGGAGGCACTAAAATCCATTCTGTAAAATGTTATGCTACCGGATCGCATGATCACAAGCCTTGTTCCACCTTGAAAGCTGAAGGTTTTATCCATAGGGAAGAAGCAGAACAAATTCTTCGGTCTATATTCTCAAGAATCAAAGGAGAAAAAGAAGAAATAGAAGAAGTAAACGCGGAAATAATAAGAGGGCAAAATAAAATAAAAAATCCGAGCGAAAAGTTCGAGGTCAAGTAAGGGGATAGAATTAAGACGGGTAAAGGAACTGAAATCACTATCACTGATGAAAGCGGCACTAAACTGACGATTGGCAAAAATACGGTTGTAGAAGTGAAGTTTAATGGAAATACTGACATTGAAATTTTAGACGGAACCATCGATGTAATATTCGAAAATATTGATGCTTTGAAGCGCGAAGGCCGATCCCTCAAATGTCGAACACCCCAAGCTATTTGTGGTGTAAGAGGTACTGTGTTCTCTCTTTTTACCGATGAGAATTTTACAACACTTACAGTTGTTGAGGGCGAAGTTGAATTTTCAGATTTGAAAGGCAATAAGGTAATAGTGAAGAGCAATAAGTATTGCATCTGCTCAAAAGATGGTGGGTTGCAAAAACCTGTTGCAATGCCGGGCAATCATAATGAGTTATTAATAGGCAGAAAAAAATGGCAAAAGATGTAACGATAGAGCATACAATCGGCGATGTGTTTCTCATAAGGAACGGTAAGAAAAGAGAAATAACAGCAGTTCCGTTTAAAAAGCCAGTTAAATTGAAAGATAGCGACATCATAATCACAGGAGCAAAGTCTTATGTTTCAGGTTTGTGGGATGAGCCAGGGACTAACAAAACCGGAACGGGGATTACCATCTTTCCAAATAGCGAGTTGGTGTTGGGAATAAAAGGAATAATCAGGAAAATAGAACTGATAGAGGGATTATTCAGAATTGTCACAGAAAAGGAAGCGATAACTCCCACCACAGAGTTGCGTTTTCCGCAAGGGAACACTGCCTTTTGGATAGATGTCAGCAAAGATGGCTCAACTGTTGTCGCCTCTGAAAGTGTCCCGATGGAAGTCGTTCACAAGAGAACTAAAAAAGGTGTTCTCATAGGTTTCAAACAGCAGGTAACTGTCACAAATGATGATATTTTAGAGCCTTGTGGTCTTGACCAAAGATTTAAAGAGGCCTATAAGGTTTGGGAATCACTGGAACAGAGCAAAGCAAAGTTCTTGTATGGCGATATGTTGGAAAGGAACGTACCTCAGGAGCTTCAGAAATTCGCAAAGGTTGTTGAAGAGAAGACAGGAAGAAAAGAAGACTACAACCCTGCCAAGTATCAAAAATGGCTAAAAGAACAAAAAGAATTCGGCGAATGGAAATATGACGAGGCCGTGGAGAGCAAGCTACCTGAGTTTAAACCCCAAAAACTGGAAGAGAAGATAACTTCAAAACCAACTCACAAAATAATAGTCCTCAATAAATCGGTAAACTATCAAGGAATTAATTTTAAGATAACATCTTTTGAAAAAGGGCAAGAATTCAAAGGTCGAAATGCTCCTGAAGGTAAAGAATTTTTAGTCTTAAATGTCGATGCTAAGAATAATTCTACCAAGCAGGTTTTCGTATTTTATGACGAGGAAGTTCGATTGATAAATGAATCGAGCGAAGTTATATCTCTCGAGAATTATAAATTGGAAACAAGTTTTGAATTTCAAACTGAAAACAGGGGATTTCTATTGTTTTTAGTTGATAAAGAAAACAAGAAATTTAAACTCCAATTTGGCAAGAAAAGTCTACCGAAGGTCGAGTTGGAGCTGAACTTAAATAAAAAGTAACATAGGAGGTTAAATTATGCCAGGCTACAAACACCCCTGTCGCTACTGCGACAAACTGATTCCACCGGATTCAAATGTCTGTCCACTCTGCGGCAAGGTAAATCCGCTGGGACCATTGAGATGTCCCAAGTGCCGAAATCCAATTCAAAAAGATTGGAAGAAATGCAGTAATTGTGGACTATCTCTGGAGATTGCTTGCCCAAAATGTGGCAAGACAACTTTCTTTGGAGATTACTGTATGCACTGCAATGCTCGCCTGGTGGTTGTCTGTCCAAACCCCAAATGCAAAACAGAGCAACCACCAATTGGAGAGAAATGTATAAAATGTGGTAAACCATTAAAAGAAAAAGGAGGTGATTAAAATGGGAGAAGGTAAGTTGATAGGTTTTACAGACAACTTTGCAGACAACAGCACAGAGGCAGGGTTCCAGTTCACATTTTACTGCGATATCTGTCGTGAGGGCTACAAGACGAGGTTTATAGAATCAAAGACCTATAAAAAGGGGAAATTGCTCAAAGGACTTGGGGGGTTGATAAGTGCCGGTTCACAGATTGCTGGAAAATACGGCGTTGGCTATGGTGCCGAGAGGGCTGCGGATGTAATCAGCGAGCGTTTCCAAGGAATGTCTCCCGCCTGGCACAAAGAACATGAGGCAGCTTTTGAACTCGCTCAGAACGAGGCTAAACAGCATTTTCACCGCTGTCCCAAATGCACCAAATGGGTTTGCGAAAACGACTGGAACGAGCAAGAAGGACTATGCACTCAATGCGCTCCCCGGGTGAGCATTGAGGTGGCAGCAGCTAAGGCAGAAAAAGCTGTTCAAGATATAAAAGAAAAAGCTGCCAAAACACAGGTTTTCACTGGTGAAATTGAAAGCAAACAAACGCTCTGTCCCCAGTGCGGCAAGCCGGCTGGTGAAGGTAAGTTCTGCAATAACTGTGGGGCGCCGCTTAATTTAGTAAAATGCCCGAAATGCGGAGCACAGAGTCCGGCTGGAACAAGATTCTGCGGTGAGTGTGGAACAAAACTTGGATAAATGAAAGTATCGCCGCCGCATCGCCTAACACGGGCTTTGCGGCTCACTTTGTTCGCCCAAACCAGCCTTCCGCTGGCTTCGCAAAGCCCGAAACCGTTATACGCAATTCAAAAAATATTTTTCTTTTTTATAAGGAATTTTGACAGGCTTTTTAAAAAGGGGAATAAATTTGTTTTTTTATTTATTAGAAAGGGGTATAAGGTGTTTTCTCCGCTCCGCTACGAAAACGATTTATTTATAAGGGGAAAACGAATACAATCACGATATGAACAATCAAGAAAATTCACAAAATAATTCTGCTGATATTAACCAGAAAATCCTCGAATTGCTGGAAGAAAAACCGGGATTAAAAGCACGAGAAATAGCAACACATCTTGATGTTGATAAAAAATTAGTCAACAGCGCCTTATATGGATACTTAAAAAATAAATGCGTACAGGACGAGAAATATTGTTGGTATTCTAGTAAAAATGCACCCACAGAAAGCAATGACAAAAAAACTGTAATACCAAAAACGACATTATCAAATCTAAGTCGCTATTATTTGGCATGTCTCGGTCAAGATGACGAAGGCGGTGTCAGCGCTTTTGCGGATAGTAAGTATGATTTAGATTATGTAGAGCTTGATTCCTTACCCAACTCCAGTAATGAACATTTATTTGAATCAGCTGGTGCACAAAATTTATTTGGCAAAATAAGAAAAGATCGGGGCAGATTAGAAATGTATTTTGCCTATCCAACGACTTTAAAAAAAATACAGTCAAAAAAAAGCAGTTGGGAAGGAATGTTTGTAGAACCAATATTGCTATTCCCAATAGAAATGGAAAATGGATCGCCAAAACTAAGTCAAAATTTCCCTATTTTTAATCTCTCCGTTCTAAAGAGATTTACCAATGCTGAACGTGAGCAACTTATGGATGAATTAGTGCAACTTGAAGAGGAATTAAACCTCAACTCGGAAGATGAAATGCCAGAACTGGATGATTTGGTAAAAAAATTAAATACCATTAGGCCAGAATGGCCATGGAAAGAAGAAATAAACCCTGATGAACTAAAAACTAATCCTAGCCTAAGAAGCATAAACGAAGAAGGTATTTACAATAGGGCTATTCTAATTATTGGAGAGCGCTCTCCTTTTACCCAAGGGATCGAAACAGAATTAAAATCTTTGTCTGAAATTCAGCCAGATATATATGAAAGCACTGCGTTAGGGCAGTGGGTAAGTGGCAATATTTCAAAAAGAGAAAGTGAAGAAAATTCTCCATTATTGGAAGTGTTACCTCTGAATTCTGAACAACGACAAGCTATTCAAAATTCCTTAGAAAATTCACTAACCATTATTACCGGGCCACCTGGCACGGGCAAATCACAAGTTGTAACTAACCTACTTATAAATGCCGCATGGCAGGGAAAAAAGGTTTTATTTGCTAGTAAAAATAATAAAGCGGTAGACGTTGTAGAAATAAGAGTAAATAATTTGGGTAGTTGCCCTGTTTTATTACGAATGGGATCGGGTCAATATCATACAAAGCTCGCCGAATATTTAATGGGGTTATTGACCTCAACATCATCAGAGCACGACCAAGAAGAGTTTGAACTTGATACACAACGCTATAAAAAGCTGGAAGAAAAATTTTTACAGCTAAATGAAGAAGAAAATGAGCTAATTCGTCTACGAAACGAAACTGATGAATTAGACCAAGTTGTAGAAAAAATTCGTAAGGATGTTTCACCAGAAATATTTGAAAAGCTAAAAAATATAAATCAAAAACAATTTCAAAATGCTGTTGATACTCTAAAAAAAGCCGTAAAACGAGCAGACAAAAATTCACAAGGTTTTTTGTTAGGCCTATTTTGGAAATTCATAAAAAAGGAACGCTACGAAAAACTCCAAGAAGAAATAGAAAATTTTAAACCTTTTGCTTCAAAGGTTGGAATAGATTTGCCAACGGTAGATTTGAAAAATAATGAAACTGACAAATTGGCGCATGTCTGCAAAAATCTTGATACATATTTATACTTCACCCAAACTATTCAGGAATATTTTTCATCCCTTAAATCACTACAAAAAGCTAAACCGTTAGAAAAAATATCAATAGAAAAAATTGCTTTGATGAAAAACATGGCAGTGAATGCAGAAAATTTATGGCGAGGTTGGCTACGACTTCAACCAACTAGATTATCTAACGAAGATAGAAATTTACTGAGTAATTATAACGCTTTACTAAAAATGGTAATTGATGCAGGTAGTGATTTATATACAAAACTCGGGAAAAAAATTTATCGAGAGTATTCAAATATTTCAAAACAAGTATCTCATTTATTACCAGCTTGGGCCATTACATCCTTATCTGCACGTGGAAGAATCCCTTTTGAGGCGGGTTATTTCGATATTATTGTTTTTGATGAAGCAAGCCAATGCGATATAGCCTCGGCGTTACCTCTTTTGTATAGGGCAAAACAGGCGGTAATAATCGGAGATCCAAAGCAACTTAGACATATTAGCGGGTTACAAAAGGGACAAGACCAACAACTTTTAGAAAAACACGACCTTATCCCAAAATATGCACAATGGGCATATTCATATAATTCATTGTTTGATTTAGCGTCTGGGCTCGTGTCACAAAATGACATCATAAATTTAAGAGACCATCATAGATCACATTCGGAAATTATAGAATTTTCAAACCAAGAATTTTACGAAGGAAATTTGCGTGTAGCCACAAATTACGATTCATTAAAGTTTCTTGAAGATGAAAAAAATGGAATACGTTGGGTTAATGTTGTGGGTAATGTAAAAAGACCGTCAACTGGCGGTGCGGTAAATGAAATCGAGGCGAAATCAGTAGTAAGGGAGATTGAAAAACTTATTTATGAAAGAAATTATAATGGCTCAATCGGTGTAGTAACTCCATTTAGGGCGCAAGCGAACTTAATTCGACAATTAGTCAACGACAACAATGATTTACAAGGAAAGTTGATGAATCATGATTTTCTTGTAGACACGGTCCATAAATTTCAAGGAGATGAGAGAGACTTGATGATATTCTCTCCTGTGGTATCTAAGAACATGTCAGAAGGAGCATTGAGCTTTATGAGAAACAATGGAAATTTGTTTAATGTTGCAATTACACGAGCAAGGGCAATGTTATTAGTCATCGGTGATCAAAGTGCAACCATTAACTGCAAGGTTTCTTACCTAGAAAATTTTGCAAAATATACACAACAATTAGAAGGTGATAAAAAGAAGAAAATTTCTTACACTATTCAAGACCTTGGTGAAGAATATCCAACGGTTACTCATCCAGAAAGAGTTTCGGAATGGGAACATGTTTTATATAAAGCATTGTACAATGCTGGTATTAAGGCAATTCCACAGTATCAAGTTGAAAAATATACACTGGACTTCGCTGTATTTGAAGGAGGCAGACAGCTCAATGTGGAAGTGGACGGGGAACGATATCATAAAAACTGGACTGGAGAACTTTGTAGACGAGATCAAATAAGAAATCAAAGATTATTTGAACTTGGTTGGGATGTGAAAAGATTTTGGGTATACGAAGTAAGAGATGATATTGATGGTTGTGTTAAAAAAATAAAACAATGGATAGAAAAATAAGGTGTTTTGGGCGCGGGCATTCACACCTTAATTCCCTCTGCCCTTCGCCCAAAACGGAAAAATTTTGTTTTGCATTTAATAATAAAAGCTACGCGGGAAACTAAAAATGAAAGATAAAAAATGTACGCTGCGCCCTCCGCTATCGCTACGAGCTTGCCCCGTTGCACTCACGCTCCACTGCGTTCCGTTCGGGTCGGACAACAGCGTATATCTGGCTCGCTCCTGCCGTCGCTCGACCCATATTTTGCTCTGCTGCGCTCCACAAAACATCAGATATACGCAAACGTTATACGCAATTGGTTTGGCCTAAAACAGAAAGACAAACATTGAAAAATAAATTGAAAGAAAGGTACAAACAACAAAAAATTATCGTGGTTGCCCTGTTGATTATTGTGTATTTGGCAGCTGATATTCTTATGGATATCATATTATTTCCTATGCTAACAGAATCTTTAAAAGAACATCATAAAGAAATTGTTGCCAGATACATGATCTTTTTTGGTTTAATACCTGTTTGGATAATAGGCTATCTATGCTTCGAGAAACGCGAAAATAAACTAGCAAAACTAGCAGCAATCATCTTTGGGAGTGCTTTAGTTGCAACTGTTATTTATGCATTTATGGCCCTTCCATTAGTGTGGATAGCTTCTACTTTCACGTCGTTGTTAGCATCCACGAGCCTGTTTCTCCACGACTACGGTCTCTTTGTTTTTTTTGTTATTATTATACCTATATTTGGATATAAATATTTCAAAAAACGTAAGGAGAAATAATTTATAGCGTTCCTTCACCGACTACGTTCACTTCATATAACAGCGGATAAAAGGCAAAATTTCACTTTGCCCAAATTGCCTTCGGCAACTTCTTTTAACCCGATACGTTATACGCAATCGACTTCAGGACGCAAAAAATAAAAGGATATAAAAGTAAAACTTGTAGGGGGATCACATGACTCAATACCAAGAAACAACAAAAGAATATTGGATAAGGACAATTACTTATATTGCTGTATGCGTTGCCGTTATCGTAATTGGGGCAACTTTCTTAATGCAACAAAGGGGACAGATTTATTTTTTACACTGTGTAGTTTTGAAGGTGCAAACCAGATTTCTCGGTGGACATAGCGAGCGGGGTACACCTGTTCCCATCCCGAACACAGAAGTTAAGCCGCTCAGCGCCGATGGTACTGCACTGGCAACGGTGTGGGAGAGTAGGACGCCGCCGAATCTAATTAAAAAAGACCCTTGTAAAAGGGTCTTTTTATTTTTCCGAACTTATTTTTTTATGAGCCTCCTTCAGCTCCACTCGGTCGCTTGTTTCTCACTTGCTAATTTCTCAAGCGGGCGGTCAATAACTCGTCCCGATGTACGCCGGGACTCAGATAGATTGACCGGCGCTCGCTGAAAGTCTCGCTTTCCAGCTTTCGAAATTGCTCGTTCGGGCTTCCTCGGATGTCGCTTTAAGGAGACCCATGGAGTTAAAGGAAAATACCTTCTCACCAAAGTCCTCAACTCACCTGCCAACGTCTGATGCCGTAGGCTGTGGCGGGCGGGTAGTCGCTCTACAAGCAACCCACCCGGGTTTTAAAATAAAATCAATAAAAAAATTTTGTTTTGATTTTCCTGGAGGCTGGGAGCTGATAGCTGTTTTAATGATATGGCGATTTAAACAAAACAACGTGCTCGTGTATTGTTGTTTAACTCATCCCATCCGGTTTCAAATTATCTGAATTTTCATTTGCCGCTATAGTTTTATAAAATTTCCTTATATTAAAGTTTTTGGCATATAATAAAGAAAAGTCGATGTTATAATCGTTGGTTATGTTAAGGTTTGTGAAAGAAAAACCGATAATTAATAAATAAAAATTTGTGGGATATGTTCGGAAGGGATGATTTAAATGACTCAAGAAAAAGACATCGATTCAACGATGCGCGAGAAAAGGATATTTTATCCCCCAAAAGAGTTGGTGGAAAATGCTTACATAAAAAACATGGAAGAGTATGAAAAACTCTATAAGGAATCGGTGGAGGATCCTGAGGGATTCTGGGGGAGAATGGCACAAGAGCATCTTAGCTGGTTTCGCAAATGGGACAAGGTGTTAGAGTGGGATTTTTCAAAAATAGGCGAGGTTGAGGGCCCCTATGTTGAATTTTTTAAAGGAGGCAAAATTAATGCCTCTTATAATTGTTTAGATAGGCACCTTAACTCCTGGAGAAGAAATAAAGCGGCCATCATCTGGCAAGGGGAGAAGGAAGAGGATAAGCGCACTCTTACTTACCAGCAACTTCATTCCGAAGTTTGTCGATTTGCCAATGTATTGAGAAAGTATGGGGTAAAGAAAGGAGACAGGGTATTTTTATATTTACCGATGATCCCAGAATTGGCCATAGCGATGCTTGCTTGTGCAAGGGTTGGGGCGATTCACTCGGTTGTTTTCTCTGCTTTTAGCGCCGACGCTTTAAAGAATAGAATGCTTGATTGCGAACCCAAGTTGATTGTTACCGCCGACGTTGATTGTCATAAGGGGAAAGTTGTCAACTTGAAAGAAAAGGTCGACGAAGCCCTCCATGGTTACGATGGAGTTGAAAAAGTTATAATTGTTTGTCAGGGTGATTCAAAATTACACATAGAGCCGAAAAGAGACCTTTGGTGGCATAAAGAAATGAGGGCTGTGGAGGTTTCAAATAACTGCAAGCCCGAAATTATGGATGCGGAAGATCCTCTGTTTATCCTCTACACGAGCGGGAGCACCGGGAAACCGAAGGGAGTTTTACATACCACAGCGGGTTATCTCCTTCACGCGCATCTTTCGGCCCGTTGGATATTTGACATTAAGGATGAGGATATCTTCTGGTGTACGGCGGATATTGGATGGATAACGGGACATTCTTATCTTGTATATGGACCGTTAAGTAATGGAGCGACGGTTTTAATGTTCGGGGGTGTTCCCACCTATCCCGAGCCGGACAGATATTGGGAGATAATCGAGGAGAACAAGGTAAATATCCTTTACACGGCCCCAACAGTTATTCGTGCCTTAATGAGAATGGGGGACGATTGGCCCGCGAGGCACGATCTATCAAGTCTCAAGGTGCTTGGTTCGGTAGGTGAGCCAATAAATCCCGAGGCCTGGATGTGGTACTACAAGGTAATTGGGAATGAGCGTTGTCCTATCGTTGATACCTGGTGGCAAACGGAAACGGGTGGGATATTGATTACCCCGCTCGCGGGAGCTATTCCCACAAAGCCTGGTTCTGCTTCAAAGCCCTTTTTTGGAGTGGTGCCGGAAGTTTTAAGACAAGATGGCTCCCAAGCGGGCATAAACGAGGGAGGCGCCCTTGTGATTACAAAACCTTGGCCCGGGATGATTCGAGGGATGTACGGCGACAAAAAAAATAAGCGTATAAAAGAAGTATATTTTTCAATGTTTCCAGGCAAGTATTTTTCCAGTGATGGCTGCAGGATAGATGAAGATGGATTTTGGTGGTTGATGGGTAGAATAGATGATGTAATTAATGTCTCGGGACACAGGATGGGAACTGCTGAGGTTGAAAGCGCTCTTGTTTCTCACAATTGTGTTGCCGAGGCGGCGGTAGTAGGATTTCCTCACGAAATTAAAGGACAAGGGATTTACTGTTACGTTACCCTAAAAGAGGGGAGTGAGCCGTCCGAGGAATTGAAGAAAACCCTCATTTCTCACGTTAGAAAAGAGATTAGCCCCATTGCCACGCCGGATAAAATTCAATTTGCCGACGCTTTGCCCAAGACTCGTTCGGGCAAAATAATGCGGCGAATTTTGAGAAAGATAGCAGAGGGCGACATTGAAGGAATAGGCGATATCTCCACGTTGGCAGATCCTTCGGTGGTGGATGCGTTAGTTAAGGATAGGCAATAGTTATTAAGCAGATGGCGGGAGGGTCTATTTTAATGGACTCTTCTGCCGTTTTGAATTAGGCGCGACTGTAACAGGGTAACGTGTGGAGGGTATAGGGTAAAGTCAAAAAGTTTATAAAAAAATTCCTGTTGAATACCACCTAACTCTGCTGGGTGGATGTCGGCAGATACGGCTGGCCGTTTTTAGTTTTTCATTTTCAGTTTTTAATTTGGAATAAGTTGCGCCCCATTTTTTAAATGTCAATTATTTAACTATTGGACAACAACTAATAAATATTGCACAGCGTTGCCCGATATAGTAATTTGTAAAGTTAGCTGATTAAAAAGGAGGGAAAGTGTTGAAAATTACCGAGGATATGACCATCGCTCAAGTTATGCAGGTAAAACCCGACGCAGTGGAGATTTTTCGCGAGCGGGGGATGGGATGCATGGGGTGCGCTATAGCTAGCGGGGAAACGATTGCAGAGGCGGCGCTGGTTCACGGATTGAGCTTGCAGGAGCTTTTGGACGAACTAAACAAGGGTAGTGATGGATAAAGGGAACGAGACGATCGTTCCGATAAAAATAGGACATTTAAAGATATGCCTGGCGGCCGTCATCTGGGGTTCGCTGGGCATATTTATTAGAGCCGTCGATTTGCCCGTTACAACAATTGTCTTTTTTAGAGTTACTTTTGCGACGGTAGCAATTTTTGTTATCATTTTGGCTCGGGGGAATTTGTCGCAACTAAGATTGCGCAAACATCGCGGCTTGATGATTCTTAGAGGTTTGGGGCTCACCATAAACTGGCTGCTGTTTTTTTACGCCCTTACGCTTACCACCATCGCCAATGCTGTTTTGCTAACTTATACCGCTCCAATTTTCATCGTGTTCTTGTCGGCAATAATCTTAAAAGAGAAAGTTGAATTAAAAACGGTTTTTTCGTTAATTGTTTGTATGGCGGGAATCGTTTTAATAGTTTTTCCCGGCCTAAAAATTGGAACGGGGGCTCATCTTATTGGAATGATATGCGCCTTGGGCTCCGCAACAACGTATGGGCTTCTTGTTATTGCAAGCAAGTATTTGCTTGGTGAATATATGCCTGAATCATTGGTTTTTTATGAATCTTTTGTTACTTTTCTTGTTTTGGCTCCTTTTGTTTTGGTAAATTTCTCAAAACCGTCCTCCCTTGAGTGGTTGCTTTTGGCAATCATGGGTATTGCCCACACCGCCTTGGCGGCCCTTCTTTATACGAGCGGTCTTAAGCAAATTAAAGCTCAATATGCTGGCATCTTTGCTTATCTTGATCCGCTAACGGCCATAATATTGGCGTTTTTGTTTCTTTCTGAAACCCCGACCGCTTACACGATTATTGGAGGAGTTTTTATTCTAACAGGCGGGTTAACTATAATTATCCAGAGACGTGTTGAGCAACCGCTTATACCCGATTAGGCAAGTCTATTTGTAAACGAGGTTTATTAGAGTTATTCGAGCTAGAAATATAAGCAGCGCAAGAAGCCACCACCATTTTTTAAACAAATTATTTTCCAACATGCCGTTGTCCCGCATCGTTACCCATATGTATCCAATTGTGTAGCCAAGAAAAGCCCCGGCTAAAACGTCGCTTAGATAATGTACTCCGAGATAAATGCGGTTGAATGCGACAAGCAAAGCATAGACAAACCAAGGATATTTTATGAATTTAAATTCTTTGTGTTGGGCAAGGGAGGTGACTTTAAGAAGGGCTACGATACTAAAGAGTAAAGTTGTGTGTCCGCTGGGGAAAGAATAAGTATTATTTGTACTCAATGGATTAATAAGAAGAACCTCATAAGGGCGGGGTCGCGAGATGATCACCTTTAATATATCCGAGGTCAAAGTGGCGGAGGCGATACCGCTCCACATTGTAGGCAACCACCCACCCGATTTTTTTTGTAGAAGATAAAGCGAGAAGAGACCGAGGAAAAGATAGGCAATCCGAGACTCTTCAAAGAGCAAGATGAAAGAATTCAGGGCGTTTACCCGGTGACTTGAGACAAATATCACAATGGTCTTGTCAAAAATTAAAGACAGAGCAATAAGGGCGGTAAAGATGATGGATTTAGTTTTGAAGCTCATGACTCTCCTAAAAAGAAAAACCCCGCAGTGACACTGCGGGGTTAGAAACGCCGATGTAGTTATCGCTTAACCACGTTGGTGGCTTGAGGTTTTCCATTGTTTCCTTCCACGACCTCAAATTCGACACTATCTCCTTCGTTTAAGACCTTAAAACCTTCGTCTTGGATGGCGGAAAAATGAACAAATATATCCTCCCCATTGTCCTGCTCGATGAATCCGTAGCCCTTTTTTGCGTTAAACCACTTTACTTTACCTTGAGCCATTACCGTAAACCTCCTAAAAAAATTAAAACAATATTACAAGAAAGGATAATGTTCTTAAATAAAAAAGTCAACCAGTCGAATTGACTCATCAAAAAAGTATCTGAAATTGATTCGTTGCCTCACATAAAAAAGTATTCGAAATAATTGGTCCGCCTAGACTATCTTTGTTACGCATAAGATGGTCTAAGGAGGCCAATAAGATGTCACTTAATATGAAAGAAAAAAAAGCAGTAACAAGGCAGCTTAAAGAAAGATACCAAAGAGCAAGAAAAAGGGATAAAAGGATAATCCTTGATGAGTTCTGTTACATAA
>Ga0209614_1001790_pt1 | contig 15225 bp, 12 predicted proteins | sample BlaSprsedimmetaG_FD_185484 | JGI IMG/M metagenome (GOLD analysis project Ga0209614, IMG submission 185484) | Hot spring sediment bacterial and archeal communities from California, USA to study Microbial Dark Matter (Phase II) - Blank Spring... ... | reverse complement strand
GAGCTAGTCGAATATCGGCGTAGGTGCCTTGGAGGGACAGCCCATCATTGTGCAAGTGGGCGCCGCTCCAGGTCTGACCCCAGTGGTTATGTGCCGCTGGTGCGTAATAGCTGCCGTGCTGTCCATCGAGCAAGTCGGCGTCCAGCCCGAAGCCGCTGCCCTCTACAACGTGGAAGGTTGTGCCGGAAAGGGTGAGTTGATTGCCCGCCGCGTAGGTGGTATTGTCATCGGTTTCACAAGTCACGGTGCCGTCGGAGTTAAGGTCGCTCCAAGAAAATAAATACTCAAACCGGCAGCGGGGCAATGCGGACGAAGTACTTTTCCAAATCCGGCTCGCGTTCCAAGCGGGCTTCTAATGCCGCCATCGCTTTGGCGGTGAGTTTCACTCCTTTGGTGTAGGTTCGCTGGACGTGATGCACAATCGGAGAGCGCCGCCGGTAGGTCATCGTGCGCGCCAACGCCAGGACCGTGCTGAGACTATCCAGTAACGAACCGTTCCAGTGTTGCTCTAATACGCCCCAGACCCGTTCAATCGGATTGTACTTGCTGTGATAGGGCGGGTAATACGCCAGTTGCACGGTCATCTGGTAAGTATCCACGAACTCGGTGAGGCGCTGCATAAACTGGGTGCGCCGGGAATGGTTTTCGGGGCCGTTGTCCAAGTTCAAGTGCAAGGTCTGCACCAGCGGGAACCGTGGGGCCACCTGTTGCCAAGTCTGTTCGATGACATCAGCGATGGCATCCGCCGTGACCGGCCCCTGCACGAAGTACAAATAAGTTTCGTTGACCGCCGGGAGGAAGACCCCGAGCGGAGTAACTGTGGACGCGGAGCGAAAATCGTGGTCCAATGCCTGTACCGGGACGCGACTACGCCCGCCGCGGGAAAAATGCCCCAGCACGACGCGGGCTTTGGCATCTACTGACATCCGCAAGATCGTGGGATCAGCATCCGCCGCAGGGTTGACCGCGGCGAGCCGCTCAAAAATGGCGTCGGTTTCGGGCAACTTTTTCATAGGGCGACTTTTTTTACCGCCCGCAGCTGGTAGCCCAGTTCATTCAAGCGTTGGCGAATGACCTCGGCACTCGGCAAGGTCGCGTCTGTGTAGTCATACGCCGTCAGCAGTTGTTCGCGGACGCTGTGCGCACTCAAGCGCAGATAGAGGCGCGTACTGTGAAACGTCGGGTCTGTCTGGCTATGTTGTTCAGCAATGGTCTGGATATCGTCCAGCAAGTCCGGTAGGTGCGCCTCCGCGCGTTTCCGCCCACGGGAGGCATAGTCATCGACGCACATGAAGCCACTCTCAAGTTCGTACATGGCTTTGCGGATCGTCTTGCGGCTCCATCCCAGTTCGCGTTCGAGCAGGCTGGGCCCGCCGCGCCCTAATGTTCGGGCCACGCGGGCCATATACCGGCGTTTCTCGGCCCCTTTCAGGGCCTTGATGGTTTCTTGGTGCAGTTGCTTTTCGGCTTCTGTAAGTGTCATTGGATGCTCCGTTATGCTTGATAGTGGCACTCAGTTTAGCATACTTTTTGGGGAATTTAAATTCGGGAGCGGCCTTATCCACCTGTGACGGTGCCGGAAGAGCTTGCCAAATTGCTGAGGTAGTTCACTGGCTCAGAGGCGTGGTATCAACACCGGCGTGCGCGCTTTGTAGGCTTCGTAGTCCTCCTGACCGCCCCATTTCTCGTCGGCGCGCTGTTCCAACAGTGGAATGCCGCTGACGCGGGTGAGCAGCAGGGTGACGAAGACCGGCGAGAGTAGCCCGATCCACTGCCAACCGCGCAAGACCGGCAGCGCGATCACCGCCATTCCGATCCAGAGCACAATTTCGCCAAAGTAATTGGGATGGCGAGAACGTGCCCACAAACCGGTCTGGATGAAGCGCCCTCGATTGGCCGGATCCGCCCGGAAACGATTCTTTTGGGCGTCGGCCACCACCTCGATGGTGAAGCCGGCGACCCAGATCAAGAAGCCGACCAGTGCAAATGGCCCCAGGGGGCGCTGTTCCGTCGTGGTGATCGTCACCAGCGCCGCCGAGAGCGTGAAAGTTATCCAGATCGCTTGTAGCGTCCAGACGTTGAGGAAGCGAATAAACGAGGGCCTGATCTCATCGAACCGCCCATCCTTCCCCGCACGGCGGACGCGCCGGAAGAGGAACGTCCCCAAGCGGCCCGCCCAGATCACCACCAGGGCCGCCACCAGCAACGCGCGCCCATCAATATCCGGACTGAGCACCACCGCCAGCAGCGTCACGCAGATGTAGGTGAGGCTGCCGGTCAGGTCGAAGAACTGCTCGGTCTGCCCCACGTAGGCCGGAATGAAGGCCAGCCATTGGATCACAAAGATCAGCCCCACCGCCAACGCGAAGAGCGGCCAGCCCCAGACGGTTGCGCTCCCCTGGCTCCCCGCCCAGGCCATGCCCAATCCCACCAGAATCAATAATGGAAAAACAATCGGTGTGTTTTTTGACTGATCCATCTTTTCCTCCTAACCGTTGTTTGGTGCTTCCCTGTCATTCCTTCTCGAGCGGCATCCCTGAGAGGATGTGCAAGGCGCGCAGCCACGAGTCGCGCTCCGCGCCCATTGGATCGGAGGTGAAGCGATAATCGTTCTTGCGCAGGAACTCCGAGAGTTCATCGTGCAGCGCGGCCCAGATGCGCCGCTGCACGGCGACCAGCGTCTTGGCCTTGCCGCTCAGCCCCGCGTGCCGGAGCACCAGCCGCAAATGCGTCAGGCATAGGCCGCCGCAAGCCTCCAGCGCCGCCTGCACCTCCGCGTCATTGATGTCGTCCAGCAGCACCCCGCCGTAACGCGCCGCGGTCTGCTCGCCGAGCTGGCAGACCGGGCAGGGGACGCTGGCGTCGAGCTGTTGCGCCAGCTGCGCTCCCGTCACCGGCTTGCGAAACAGCCCTCTGCCCGGTTCCGACTCCGTATCCCGCAGCAGATCTTTGATGCCTACATGGTAAACCAGCGCGATGGGCAAGGCGCTGCCCTTGAGCGCGCGCCAGTCCCGGGCGTGACGCGCACACATCCCCCGCGATTGCTGCAACGCCTCGCGGGTAGGCACATCAATGATGCGCTCGTAGGTCAGGGAATCCAGAAAGGTCTGCTCGGCGCGTGCTACCAGATGACACAATGGACATCCCGGTTGCTGCAAGACTTCGCGCAACTCGCACTGTAGTGGGGTCAACTGTTGGTTGGACATAATTCTATTTTAGCACGAAGCCCACGCTGCGAAAGCAGCGCTCGATTCTGATAGGCGTGCCTATTGCGGCGATGCGGTTGTGCTGTCCCGGATATACGCATCCACCACCCGCTCCAGCAAGGTCAGCGGCATGGAGCCGTTCTTCAGCACCACATCGTGGAACTGGCGCAGGTCGAATTTATCGCCTAGGGCCGCTTTCGCCTTTTCGCGCAGTGCGAGCATCTTGATTTCACCGATTTTGTAGGCGCAAGCCTGTCCTGGCATGACGATGTAACGTTCGATCTCGCTCACAACGCTTTCGTGCGCGCTGGCGGTGTGATTTTCCATGTAGTCTATCGCCTGCTCGCGCGTCCACTTCTTGTGATGGATGCCGGTGTCCACTACCAGCCGCACGGCGCGGAACAACTCGGAATCGAGATACCCCAGCTCGCCGTAAGGATCATCCTGATACGCGCCAATCTCTCGCGCCAGCTTCTCAGCATAGAGCGCCCACCCCTCAGCATACGCGATGAAGGGCAACAGCCGTCGGAAGAACGGGACGCCCTTGAGCTCCTGCGCAATCGCCAGCTGGAAGTGGTGTCCGGGGATACCCTCGTGGTAGGCCAGGGTCTTCATCCCGAACTTGTGGATTTCGCTCATGTTGCGCAGATTGGCGTAGAAGACGCCCGGTCGCCCCCCGCCCATATCCGCCGGCTGGTAATACGCCCCGGCGGATGTTTTCTCGCGGAACTCCGGGACGCGCTCGACCTTCAGCGCGGCCTTTGGGCGGGTGGAGAAGTATGGATCGAGCCGGGCGTTCATCTCGTCGAGGATGCGCTGGTAATCGTCCAGGCAGGCTTGCCGCCCCTCAGCCGTATCGGGATACAGGAAGCGCTCCTCTTTGGCGAGCTCCGCAAGTTTCCGAGGCGCATTCGTCACATCGCCATAGCCCAAACGCTGCAAGATGCCCGCCATCTCGCGCTCGATGCGCGCCACTTCTTGCAGGCCGATCTCATGCACCTGCTCCGGCGTGTAGTCCGTTGTGGTGCTGCTGCGCAGGCAGTAAGCGTAAAAGGCTTCGCCTTCGGGCAGCTTCCAGACGCCATCCTCCGTGGTTGCCTTCTGCTCCAGCGCGGTGAAATACGCGATGAAGTTCTGATAGGCCGGATAAACGCTGCGCTCGATGGCTTCCTCGGCGCTGGCGAGCAGTTGTTCACGGTCGCTGGCGCTGAGTTTTTCCACTTTCGCCAGCTTATCGCGGAACACCGTGTACAGCGGATTCTCCACAGCGGGCTGGCCGGCAAACGCCGTCATCTCATCCAATACCCGGCGGATGACAAAGCGCGGCGGGATGACGCCCTGGGTCTCGCGTACCTGTAGCCCTTCCATAACTTGGTCGAACTTCACGCCAAAGCGGTTCAGGCGTTGGATATAATTGCGCCCTTCGCGCTTGTTCACCACCGGATGCAGGGTCATCATAAAGGCGGGGAGTTGGGATTGGATGCCAAACATCTGGTTGAGCGGATAATCGTGAAAGCGGAATTTCTCACCGCGCGCCTGATCATCCAGGAACCAATCCATGATATCGGTTGAGAGCAAGGTGTCCGCCGATTGCCGCTCTCGCTTATAGCTGCGCAGAATGGCGAGGTCGCGCTTGAGCCAGCGATACATCTTGGTCTCGTGCTCCACTGAGGCATCGGAGAGTTTGGCGTTGTGCCAGCGCAGGCCAAACTTCTCCAGGATGCCCAGCATCGTCAGCAGCTCCGGGCCGGTCAAGGCGAAGTGGATGAACGTGCGCGCGTAGAGCAGGTGGACGCTCCAGGGTTTGCCCCAGATCAGCGTCACGATAAACCAGGCCAATAGTGCAACGAGTACCGCGATCAAAACGAAAATCGTATCCATGTGAGTTCGCTCCTTTGAGGATTCCTTGTACACCCCCTAGTATATCCCGGCTTGTAGCAATGCAAAGCGCGCACCCTCCCGCCCTCCAAAGTTTGACATCCCCATCCAGTTCGTTTACACTGAGGCTAGGTCTGGTCGGTTTTTTCCATAGGGGGAAATTATGAACAAACCATTTGCCATACGCTTGTTGCTGACCCTGCTCTCGCCGGGCATAGGGCTACGCCCTGCCCCCAGCGCCAACTCGGAGATTCAGGAGATGCTCACCTGTGTTTTAGTCTCCCTGGGATTACTTGCCCTGGTTGGCTACCTTGTTTATTTGGGAACCGAGAAACGGCGTCGGCCTGGCTCAGCGCCCTACGATTCACAAACACTCCCCAAGGGCCTCACCGTGCAGGAGACGCGGACCGGCTTGATCGTCCGCAAGCACACGCCCCTCCTGACGCGGCTCCTCTCGCTGGCCTTCACCTCATTGGTTTTGTCTGTAGCCATACGAGAGATTGTTTCGGGAGGGAACTTCGCGGGATCCAGATATGGACTACTCAACATTCCGGTGATAGTTCTCTTCATCTATGTAGGACTGGCCTTCACGCTCAACACCACGACCCTTCAGGCTGAGGGGGAGCTGCTAACCGCCAAACATGGGCCGATTCCCATGCCCGGCAATCGCCAGGTGCCGCTGCGAGAGATCGGCCAGCTCTATTGCCGGGAAAGAGTCCGCCGCTCGCATAGATCAATCGGCCCCAGCTATAGCTACGCGCTCTATGCCGTGATGCGCGATACGGACGAGAAGATCCAGCTGCTCACCTTCAAAAAGGCGGCCCAGGCGCGCTATGTCGAGCAACAACTTGAGCGCTATTTGGGCATCCAGGATGCCCCTGTGACGGGAGAATTCCCCAAGTGAGCCGCTCGCGCCCTACCACTGCCGAGCCGACCCAACGCGATTGGCGCTATTGGGTCAAGTTGTGCGGCTTCACGGTGGTCTGCGCGCTCATCGGCCTCCTAATCGGGAGCGCCTACCTCGGCTATCGGGGCGCGCAGCACTACATCTATCCACCACGGGCCGCGCTGCCGCTAGATGAGACCCCCGCGCGCTTTGGCAGCGACTATCAAGACATCCACCTGTTCACCCAAGATGGCATCACGTTGAGCGCCTGGTACACCCCCGCACAGAACGGGGCGGTGATTCTAATCGCACATGGCTATGGCGCGGCCCGTTCGGCGGCGCTACATGCGCGCTTTGCCCAGCAGGGCTATGGCGTGATCTCGTGGGATGCGCGCGCCCACGGCGCGAGCGGAGGAGAGCGCAGCACCATGGGCTACGAGGAAGCCCTGGATGTCGCCGCCGCTCTCGACTATGCCCTGCAACAAGAGGGCGTCCAGCAGGTGGGGGCCTTCGGCAATTCGATGGGAGCCGCCACCGTCATCCGCGCGGCGGCGCAGCGGCACGAGATCGCCGCCGTGGTCGCCGATAGCGCCTATCCCACCCTCGAGGAGATGATCGCGCGGGTGGCCCCTTATCCGGTGTTGCGCCCCTTCTTCCGCTTCTTCGCCGAGCGCGAGGTAGGCATCTCAGTTCGGGCTATGCGCCCCCTTGATGAGATCGGCCAGCTCACTCCGCGCCCGGTGTTCATCATTCAAGGCGCAGCCGACGCCACCGTGCCGCCGGACTCGGCGCAGCGCCTGTACGCGGCGGCGGGCGAGCCGCGCACACTGTGGCTCGGCCCTGGGGTCGGGCATGGCGGGATGCGCGCCGCCGACCCTGACGAATATGACCAGCGCGTCTTTGCCTTCTTCGATACCTACTTGCTGATGGAGTCCTCATGTGCCTCCGGTACACCACCGAGGATAAAAATGTAGGATAGGTTGCCAACCTGTCTTACGCTCAGGCTATTTTCTAGGGAGACACCGGTGCTGGCGCACACCATCCAGCACGAAAATTCTTATCAGCAGATTGAGCGGATTTAGCAGATTTTTGTTTGGCTATCGCCATTCACCATTCGCAGATTCGCTATTTTTGAAGGAGTCATCATGTTCCTTCGGCACACCACCGAGGATGAAAGTGTAGGACAGGTTGCCAACCTGTCTTACGCTCAGGCTATTTTCTAGGGAGACGGCGGTGCTGATGCACGCCATCCAGCACGAAAATGCTTATCAGCAGATTGGGCGGATTTAGCAGATTTTTGTTTGGCTATTCGCTATTCACCATTCGCAGATTCACTATTTTCGAAGGAGTAGCGCGTGACTTGTAGACAATTCGATCAACTGCCTGTCCGGCAAATTCGTAACAACGCACCTACAGGAGCCTTGCCATGAGTGAATGGTTTACCACAACCGCCTGCGCCCCCGGTGTCTGGGCTATCGAAGATCACGGGCACGATACCTGCTACCTGGTCACAGGCGAGCGTCAGGCCCTACTAATTGATACCGGCTGGGGTTTTGGCGATCTGGCCGGCCTCGTCGCCACGCTCACCGCCCTGCCCCTCACCGTTGTCAACACCCACGGACACCCCGATCACGCCACCGGCAACGCGCAATTTCCCACGGCCCATCTCCATCCAGCGGATCAGGCCATGCTGCGGGGCTATCAATGGGGTCCCGAACAACGCGCCTGGGCCTTTGACAGATTTTTAGGGAAACTACGTCCGGAGAGCTTCGATGCTGACCGTTGGGGCGATTTGTCGCGGACGACGTTGCTCCCGCTCACCGCCGGGCAGCGCTTTGACCTGGGCGGGCGGACGCTTGAAGTGCGCTTCACGCCGGGGCACACCGCCGGCTCGATCTGCCTGCTCGACCGCGACGCGCGCCTGCTCTTCAGCGGCGATACGCTGCACGCGGGCATCCTCTGGCTGCACCTGGAGGAATCGCGCCCGCTGCACGAGTTCCACGAGACGTTGCGCCGGTTGCGCGAGACGCCGCTGCCCTTCGATACGCTGCTGCCTGGACATGGCCTACCCTGTCCCGTCGGCGACCTGCTCGACAGCTACATCGCCGGCATTGGGGAGATTCTGGCGGGCGACTGCACCGGCGCCCCCACCGAGACCTTCGCGGGCGTGGGGTTGCAGTGCGAGTTTGCCGTCGGCGGCCTTCTCTACCGCGCTGACCGTCTGTAAGAGGCCCTTCTATGCGCGTGATAACCGAAAATTCGCTCACATCCGTCCACAACTTCCGCGATTGCGGGGGGTTGCTTACCGCCACCGGCGAGCGCATCCGCTGCGGTCGCATCTACCGCTCCGGCCATCTGGACAAGATCAGCCAGGGAGATTTGGAGACCCTCCAGGCATTGGGGATCACCACCATCGTTGATCTGCGCAGCGGCCACGAGCTTCGGCAGCGCAATGGCTGGGTGGACGAACGGCGCATCCACCTGCCAATGACGCTCGACCAGGCGGTGCGCGCGCAGGTCAAGCCCCTGCTCTGGAAACGCGATGCCGCCGACGCGATCATCGCCGCCGTTGAGCGCAGCTACGCGGAGCTGATCGCCAGTGCGCGGCCACAATTCCGCATCCTGTTCCAGCGCCTGCTGCGCGAGGAGAGCTACCCGCTTCTCATCCATTGCCGGGCGGGAAAAGACCGCACCGGGCTGGCCAGCGCCCTTATCCAACTGGCGCTGGGCGCACCGGAGGAGGCTGTCGTCCAGCAATACTTACGTTCCAACGACTTCGTGCTGCCCCGCATTCGCCGCCGACTGATCCCCTGGCGTTGGCTCACGCTGGGTCGCTTGCCCACAGCAAACTTTGAGACGGTCTTCACCGTCCAGGCGCGCTACCTCCACGCTGCGCTGGCGACCATCCGCGCCGAGTACGGCGACATCGCGGCCTACGTCGGCCTCACGCCTGCGGAGCACACGCACCTGCGCAGATTGCTGCTCACGACGGACGCACCTGCGTGTTGCCCACCTATGATATAATAAGAGCAAGCCTTTGTAACAAGATTGGAAGTCCGCACCTGAGCACGCGATTATGATGAGCAATGCCTTGCGTTAGGAGAACCAATGAATACAGTCAATCTACCTTCGCCTGCTACGCGCGTCTTGATTGCACGCATTGATGCGCTGATGCAAGAGTTAGAAGAGATGCGCCAGTGGGTGCTGGCGCAATCACAACTGGCCTCAGCGCGAGATGGGGACGACCCTGTGACGCGCCTTTCCGGGATTATGGCGCCCGCCACACCAGGGACGCACTCCGCTATCGAGGAGTACGCTGCTTTTCTGGAGTGGGAGCGCTAATATCCGTTATCAACTGCGTCCTCGTGATGCGCTCCACGTGGCCGCCATGCAAAAATGCAACTGCTTTGACTTACTGAGTCATGATGCTGACTTCGACCGCGTGCCGGATGTGCATCGCTACACGTTGATTCGCTGACTCGCCCGCGCTACAAATTCTCGATCTTCACCGGCTCGATCTCATCCGCCGGCTCGAAGCCGAAGATTTTCCCGTAGAAGTACAACTCCGCCTCCAGCGAACGTTTGATGTTCTCCGCCCGGCGGAAGCCGTGCGCCTCGCCCTCAAATTCCAGATAGGCCACCGGCAGCCCCTTCTCTCGCAGCGCCTTGAACATCGCCCGCGATTGATCCGGCGGCACGACCGGGTCCTCACTGCCCTGGAAAAAGATCACCGGGCAGGATAGTCGCGCCACCGCATTCTTGGGCGAGCGGGCCACGTAGAGATCGCGCCGCGCCGGATACGGCCCGATCAGGCCGTCGAGGTAACGCGACTCGAACTTGTGCGTGAATCGCGCCAGCGCCTCCAGATCACCGACGCCGTAATAGCTCGCCCCAACGTGGAAGAAGTCGTGTTGGGTGAGCGCTGCCAGCGTGGTGTAGCCCCCCGCGCTCCCGCCGCGAATTGCCAGCCGGTCGCCATCCACGCGGCCCTGCGCTACCAAGTACCGCGCGCCGTTGATGCAATCGTCCACATCCACGATGCCCCATTGCCCCTTGAGCCGCTCGCGATAGGCGCGCCCATAGCCGGTGCTGCCTCCGTAATTCACATCGAGCACGGCGAAACCGCGACTCGTCCAATATTGCGTGCGCAGGCTCAGCGCGCTCTCCGCTGCTGCGGTAGGCCCGCCGTGGCTGATCACCAGCAGCGGTGGCAGCGTCCCCTCCGGCGCGACGAAATCGGGGTTTTGCGGTGGATAGAAGAAGCCGTAGGCCGTCGCACCCCCGGTAGTGGGGAACTCGATGGCTTCCGGCTCGGAGAAGTACGCTGGATCGAGCACGAGCCGCGCGGAACGCCGCAACACCGTCACCGCGCCCGTCTCCAAATCCAACTGGGCCAATAATGAGGGCGCTTTGTGTCCCGCCCCGTGGAAGAAAAGCTGGCCCTCGTGCAGCGCGTAGGGCGTGATGCTCACGTAGGGCGTGGGGATGGGCGTCAGCGCGCCCGTTTCCGTATCCAGCCGGGCCAGATGGTCCATGCCGCCTTCCGTATAGACGCAGATGATCTCCGTCGCGCCGGCGAAGAGGTAACGCCGCGTGCCCAATGACCACTGCGGCGCGCCGAACTCCGCCTCGCGCTCCAGCATGGGAACGATCTGCTCATCGCGCTGGCGGTAGAGATTCCACCAGCCGCTGCGATCCGAGGCGAAGTAGAGCTCGCCTGTGGGCGACCACTCCGGCTGGCAGATGGATTCTGTCGGCCCACCGGCCACCCGTTGCGGCGCGTCAAGCGAGCCGTCGGGTAGGATGTCCGCCACCCACAGCTCCGTGCCATCCCACGGCATCCGAGGATGATCCCACGTCAGCCAGGCGAGCCTGTCTCCGGCGGGATTGAGGCGCGGCGCGGCATAGAAGTCGTGGTCGCGCGCCAGCACCCGCAGCGAGCCGCACGTCAGGTCAATGGCGGCCAGTCCGTTGACCGGCTCTTTGCCCTGTGCCGTGTGCGCTTCGTAGACACATAGTAAACGATGCCGCGCATCATCCACGATTGCGTCTGCGTAACGCAGCTGCCCGCCCGCAGTCAGCGGGGTGGGCGCGTCGCCTGGCTCCACGCGATACAGGCGTTGATCGCTGAAATTGGAGAAGTAGACTATACCCTCATAGACAAGGTAAGAGGCCCCGCCATATTCGTGGACGCGCGTGCGCGCGTTGAAGGGCTGCGGCAACACATCCGTGATGCCGCCATCCGGCGTCTGCCGCACGATGACCGAGCGCCCGCCTTCGGTGGGACGGCCCTCCAGCCAGTAGATGTCCTTGCCGTCCAGCTGGATACCCCCCAGGCGGATCGTTTGGGAGACGATGAAATCGCTGGTGATGGGGGATACCCAAGCGCCATAAGGGGCCTGTTGTGGTTTGTTCATGCGTGTCATACTCCTTTGCGAGTCAGCGAGTCAGTGAATTGGTTTTACGTTCAAACGTGCGCACGTTCCCATGTGCATTCGACAAAAAACGCCGCTCTCTCGGCGGCGTAGCACTTACGATTCGTTAAAGATGAGCGTCAATTGCCCGAAGCGGATCAGATCGCCGGAGTGGAGGGGAACTGGCTTGTTGGGGGCCAGGCGGATTTCGTTGACGTAGGTCCCGTTGGTGCTCTGCAGATCTTCGAGGAACCAGCCCGCCTCGCGCTTGAGGAGCACGGCGTGGCGGCGTGATACCCCTGCCGAAGCGCCGCCGTAAGGGTCGAGATCAACGCCCGGCTGAATCTGCGATAACGGATCGCGCCGTCCTACCATCACGCGCTCCGCCACAGGGATGGGCAGCGCAATCCCGGAGGTGGCGATGAACAGTTGCGGCCCTACGACGATGTCCTGCGCGCTGAGGTGGGTGGTGATCATCGGCGCGGTCTGAACAGCCCCCCGTGCGCTCTTCTCGGACGGGCGCGTATCCCGCAGCACCGCTTGCAAGTCGTGGATCAACCCTTCCATCGCCGCGTAGCGTTTCTCACGATCCCGCTCCATCGCGCGCAAGATAACCGTATTCAGACCGGGCGGGACGTTCGCACCCGTCAGCTCCATCGGGGGGACAGGCGATTCGTAGACCCGCGCCAGCATGGATTCCGCCGCCGATGCGCGCTCGAAGGGTATCTTCCCCGTGACCAGCTGGTAGAGCACGATGCCCACACTGTAAATATCGGTGCGGTGGTCAACCTCCTTGCCAGAGACCTGCTCCGGCGAGAGATAGACCGCCGTCCCCATGATGGAGCCGGGTTGGGTGATCTGCCGCTTCGCGCCGATGACCTTGGCCAGCCCAAAGTCGGCCAACAACGGCCAGCTGGGGCGCGGCAGCAGGATGTTGACCGGCTTCACGTCACGGTGGATGATCCCCTGCGAATGGGCGTAAGCGAGCGCCTCACACACCGGCAACAGCGTCCCGATGGCCTCCACGTAATCCAGCGGCTCGCCCGCCAGCCGCTTCTCCAGTGAACCGCCGGGCACGTACTCCATCACGATGTAGGCTACGTCCTGATCCTCGCCATAGTCGAAGATCGTGAGGATGTTGGGGTGCCGCAATGCGGCCACCGCGCGCGCCTCGCGGCGGAAGCGCTCCAGGAAGTTCGCGTCCGTGGTTTCGGCGTAGGGCAGCACCTTCACCGCGACCCAGCGATCAAGCTGCGGCTGATGGGCGCGATAGACAATCGCCGCGCTGCCCCGCCCGACTTCCTCGGCCAGCTCGTAGCCGCCGATCTTCTTTCCGCTCCACTCACTCATCATCTCTATAAGCTAATACAAAACCTGAATTTTACAACTCAGGCGCGGGTGAGCCGGCGCAACGAGGCCAACAAGGCCAGCATATACATCGCCCGCGAGCGCAATTGCTGCGCCTCCGGCCCGGGGAAGCGTGCGCAGAGCGCGCTGCTGCGTTGCGCCCACTGTTGCGCCTGCAAATAATCGTTCTTGCGGCGGAAGAGATCCGCGCCCAGCAGGTAGAGCCGCGCGCCCACCAGGGCCTGCTGCACGTCGGGCAAGGCCAGCCCCTCCTCGACTGCCGCCGCCGCGTGGTCGTATTCCCCTTGCGCCTCAAAGACTACCGCCTTGCGATAGATGATCTCCGCCAGCTGTGCGATCTCCTCCGGCGTCGCGGGTGTGATCGGTAGCAGGGCGCGGGCGGCCTCCAGGTGTGAGAACGCTTCGGCGTACTGCCCCAACGTCGTCAGCGCCTCGCCCAGGCGATGGTGCGCCTCGAAGCGTGCCCCCGTCGCGGCCAGCCCGCCGTTGTCCGCCGCTTCGATCACGTAGGAGAAGGCCGTCACTGCCTGATTTGCCAGATAGGCCTGCAGCGCCCGGTTGCCGAGGGCCAGGTTGGCCTCGATGGCCTTTGACCACAATTGCCCCTCGAAGGCGTGATAGGCGAGCTGATTGCGCCAGTTGGGCATCGCCCGCTCGCGCGCGAAGTCCAGATGCTCCGCCAGCCGTTGATGGATCAGCCGTTTGACCCGCTGCGGCAGGCCGCGATAGGCCACCTCGCGCACGAGGGGTTGTTGGAAGGAGAGCACCTCGCCGCTGAGGTCACGCGGCGACAGCCCGAAGGGTTGTAGTTGGGGGAGGCGTCGCCGCACCACGGGCAGCGATTCCTCGCCGTAGGCCGCCGCCAGCAGCGCGAGCGTCATCTGGTCGCCAACCACGGAGGCGGCCCGCAGCAGGTGTCGCGTGGGCGGGGCCAGCTGATCAATACGGCTTTGGATCAGCCCGTAGACCATATCCGGCAACGGAAAATCGGCCAGCGAACCGCGCAGCTCCCACCGGTCGCCGCTGCGCTGCAAGAGGCCGGATTCAAGCAACGCCTGGACTGCCTCGGTGGCGAAGAGGGGGAGGCCCCCGCTGCGCGCGACCACCCACGCGCTGACCTCTGTGGGCAAGGGCGCACCCTCGAAGAGATGTTGTATCAGTATGTGGATCGCCGTGGCGGTGAGCGGCGGCAGCGAGAAGCTCAGCACGCCGGGATGCTCTCGCCATGCCTCGGCTTCTGCTAACGGCTCCCGGTAGGTTGCCAGTACCATCAGTGGCGCTTGCGTTTCCATGTTCAGCACCGCCTCGAGCAGTTCGCGCGAGACGGGCGAGAGCCATTGCACATTTTCCAGGAGCAATAGCCGGGGTTGCTCAGCGGCGGCGCGCGCCCATACGCTCTGTAGCGCGCCCTGGCGGCGCGTCTCGCGCATCTCCGGCGGGAGCGCCAGCACCTCCGGCGAAGGGGGAATCTCCAATCCGACCAGCGGGGCCAACAGCGCCGCCCACGCGCCCAAGTCCGCGCGTTCTAAGGCCAGGCGGAAGCGGGCCTGCTGCTCGGCGAGCTCGTCCTGGGGATTGAGTTCCCATAGCGAGCGCAGCGCGCTATCCCAGGCGGCAAAGGGCAGGTGCGCCCCATACGAAGGTGCAGTCCCGCTGTGGACTGCGAAGCCCATCCGCTTAGCCAGCGCGGAAACCTCCTGCACCAGCCGGCTCTTGCCCACCCCGGCTCGCCCGTGAATCAGCGCGATGCGCTGCTGGCCCTGTTTGACCTCGCGCAACGCCCGCGCGAGGCGCTCGAACTCCTCATCCCGCCCGACGAGGGGGAGGCTTTCTGTGACGGTGAGGAGCGCGGCCCGTTGCACGCCCTTCGCAATGAACGGGGTGATGGGATCGCGCTTCCCTTTGAAGCGAGTGCCCCGTCCCAAGCGCCCCTCGGCGCGGTTGCGCACGGCGGGGTGATGGTAGGTGGTCGGCCCTAGCCAGATTTCGCCCGGCTGGCACGTCGCCATCATCCGATAGGCCAGATTGACCTCGTCGCCCATGACGGTGTACTCCCGCCGCGCCGCCGTGCCCATGTCGCCGGCGAAGACGTAGCCGGTGTTGATACCAAATTGCAATTGCCCATCGAAGTATTCCTGAAGCTCCAGCGCGGCGAGCAAGGCCCGCAAGGGATCGTCCTCGTGGGCGCGCGGCGCGCCAAAGAGCGCCATCAGGTAGGGGCCTTTGGGTGAGATGCCGATCTTGTTCACGATGCCATCGTAGCGGTGGATGGTATCGCGCACCTGCACAAATGCCGCGCTGACCTGCTCCACCTGCACTTGTAACTGCGCCCGATCCTCCCAATGCGCCAGCAGCGGGGGCAGGGCGGGCAGCGAGAGCATCATCACTGTGACCTGGCGCAAGTCGCTCCACAGGTAGACCGTCTCCGGGTCGGGCGCGGTGACGAGCCGTTCGAGCAGGCCGGGCGCCAGGT
>Ga0209614_1001789_pt1 | contig 15234 bp, 15 predicted proteins | sample BlaSprsedimmetaG_FD_185484 | JGI IMG/M metagenome (GOLD analysis project Ga0209614, IMG submission 185484) | Hot spring sediment bacterial and archeal communities from California, USA to study Microbial Dark Matter (Phase II) - Blank Spring... ... | reverse complement strand
GAAGATTTCCCTTTTGCCGATATCTTGTCCCCTTATATCCATAAGGGCGCGATGGCTCACTCCACTTTTTTTATTGGCAGAAATAATTCCCTGTCCTTCCGAACTGAACTAAAGGGTATGGAGCATCATTGCAAACAGGTGTTTGACAGCGCCAAAAATGAGCTGTCAATGTCACCGGAAGATTTCCCCTATGGCTTGACCGAATCCCAGTGGTGGGAATACGCGCTGTCCCCTCATAGCTACATTTCTTTGAGACAAGATATATATCAGGTGGGATTGAATTATTTTAATCGTTTTCTGCATCTGGACACAAAAAACTCAGAAGCTTACCTTGTTGATCCCGGTGTTGATGACGAATTTTTATCCACCACCAACTGGCTTGACTCTGAAAGGGGTGAACTTTGGTTTGCCTCATGGAACGCATATGAAACGCTGCGGCGCAATCTAAATCCGCTTGACGAAGTTACTGTATCTGTCTGGAAATTATCCCTTAAAAAGAACCGGATTAAAAAAATATGGCAGGGAGATTTGGCAGATTCTCTGCATCAGTTGGCTATAAGTCCGGACAACAAATTCCTTGTTGTGGCGGAACTTGGTCTGCGCCCGGAGAAAGCATCTTCGGGAAAAAAATTAGCGCCATCAAAAGCGCTGATTCTTGATTTGAAAACTATGCAGGAATGGCGCCTCGAATTGCCTGCCGCCGCTCACATGGAATTCGATCCCAATGACCCATCGACTTGCTATCTGTCCGGGCATAATATCGGGCTTATCGGTCCCAAGGTGGGAATATTCGGGCCGGGTGTGATTCAAAAAATTCGTTTGACACAATCGGGACCTCAGTTTCTGGCAAGCTTCAGCCACCCTTCTTTCTACAGGATTACCACGCATATTGCTTTTAATCAGCAGGCAAAGACTATGATTGCCGTAAGCGGCTATCCGGCGCAGATTTTTTTAATTGATGCCGCAACCATGAAGCTGAAAAACATTATTGAAATGGATACCGAAGATGTCGTCGATCCATCCAAATTGCCGCATCTGTGCCAACAAGACAGTTACGGGATCACCGCATCGATCGACGGAAAATATCTTTTTGTAAGCACAACCGGCGCAATCAAAATTGCCGACTTGACATCAGGCAAATTTATTATTGATGAAAAAACAGCAAACGATTGTTGTTTTACCGGCCATATTTCACAGAATTATTTATCTTCAGGAAAGATGCGATGAAATCAAACGTGGTTCTGGAAGAAGAAGACTTTACGCTGGAGTTTTTCACCTCAAATTATCCCGAAATAGACCATGATAATTTTTTGCGGGAAACCATCGGCAACGACGGATATGTTTTGCAGGAAAAAATTATTCTTCCTGCGCGGCTATCCACAAATGCAGCTCTCTTTTCAGCCTGCGCTATCGCTCCGGCAAGGTGCAACCCGCCGCTGATATTTACCGGCCACAGCAGCTTGCCGCCGCAATATACATCCTTGGTGGCAAAGCCAAAAAGCCCGGGAACAGTAATGCATAAACAAGATGCGGCAATCAAAGTAAACGCTCCGGAAATGAATTTATTGTTCAGCGCCCCTTTATTCAGCAAAACCGAAAAAACCGTTGAATCATTTTCCTCTGTGTTCGACAAAACAAGCGATATTTTGCGCTCCTGCAAGATGGCCGAAATGCATATCGCGCGCACCTGGATTTATCTCGGCGATATCTTGGGCGATTATGAAATTCTGAATAAAGCCAGAGAAGCGTTTTTCGCCAGATGGTATTTTGCCGCCAATCATTTCATACCGGCCAGCACCGGAATCGAGGGCAATATCATTCCATCCGCGCCTCTGGCTTTAAGATTTTGCGCTTTTTCCGGCAAAGGTGTTTCCATAAAACAGCAGACATCCCCCCTGCAAAATGAAGCGACGGAATACGGCAAGCTATTCAGCCGTTGTGTCGCAGTCGGCCTGCCTCAAAATCAATTAGTTTATATCAGCGGCACCGCGTCTATCGATAAATCAGGGACTAGTGTTCATACGGAAAATTTTACCAAGCAAATGGAATTCACGCTGGAAATTCTTGCCGCAATTTTAAAAGAGCTGAAGGGAAATTTTTCTCATACTGCACAAGCGACGGTTTATCTCAAACGAGCTGAAAATTTTAATGACTGCAAGAGAATACTGGAAAGAGCCGGTTTCCCAAATGAGCGTACTTTATTTCAATTAGATCATCATGTCTGCCGCGATGATTTATTATGTGAAATAGAGCTTACCGCAGTTATAGGAATTTAATATATAATCCTTCTAAAGTAAAAAAATGATTAGCGATGCCATAAGATTTCTGCCGCGCAAAAGCATAAATGATGTAAATCGCTGCGTCAGAAAAATTGTTGCTCACGCCTATAAAAATGTTCCTTTTTATCGCAACCTTTACGATAGGGCAGGCATTCATCCATCGTCCATCAAGGGCATTGATGACCTGCCCAAATTACCGGTCATTTCGCGGCTGGAACTGATGGAGGAGGGCATTGACTCCTACCTGCGCCAGGGCGCTGATTTAAAAAAATTATCCGTCAAACACACAACGGGAACAACGGGGCATCCGGTAATGGTTTATTTAAATCTTTGTGAATATGTTTTCCGCGTAATGATAATGTTCGATCTTTATGCGCGCAATTCATCTTTAACTTTCCCTCTTACGATAGTTGACGTTGGACCAGAGAGAAAGGATTCGGCAACTAAAATGTATCAGCGCGTGGGACCAATGAAAATTATCCGTTTATTCCGAGATTTGCCGCTAGAACAACAGGCAGATATCTTAAAGCGCGCAAATCCTACAATCATCAACGGTCGGCCTTCTGTATTATGGCAGCTAGCCAATGTCTTTCAGGACAAAAATATTATTCCGCCCAATCCTAAAATAATAAATTCTGGCGGAGAGATGCTATTTAAGCACGTCCGTCAATTGCTTCAAGAAGTTTTCCGATGTGGAGTGGCCGATAATTATAACAGCGAAGAAATCGGTAATATCGCATGGCAGTGTCCAAGTGATGTCCATAAAATGCATCCAAACATGGCAGCTTCTTGGCTGGAATCGCTAAACCATAAAGGCATGCCCGCTCCCAACGGCACAGAAGGTCGCCTGGTCGTAACCAACTTATATAATTATACGATGCCTTTTATTCGCTATTCCATGGGTGACCGGGGCATTATGCTGGACTCAGAAAAATGTTCCTGCGGCTTCAATGGTCCGGTGATGAAGCTGACAGAGGGCAGGGATGAAAACTTTATCATCCTGCCTGATGGAAAAGAGATTTCACCACGGCTGATGTTCGACATTATTAACACCTCTTTCCCCCAAAATGATCCCGGCTGGAACATGATTGACTTTATAAAAACTTTTCAGATTGTCCAGGAATCAGATAACTTAATCATCGTAAAAATAGTGCCGGGACCTGCTTATTCGGAAAAGAAATGGATAGAAGAAGCTAAGAAAAAACTGTCCAGTCTGCATCCGGAAATGGAACTTCAGGTTGAACTTGTCGATGATCTCACACCCGCGGCCGGCAAGAAGTTTCACCAGGTTCTGGGTAAACTCAGCAGTCGATGGAAAAAAGAACGCATTAAATCGGGAATGTAATACTGTTAGCGTAACTACCGGCGATATCACAGCAACTGCTCTTTATGTAAAGAGAGTAAATGAATGCGACTAATATTTTTTTTAATTAAGAAGCACCTTAAAGTACTTCTGAACAATATTTCTTGCCCGGAGAAACTCACCTGTTACCCCGCAGAAAAACAGAAAAGTAAACTAAGAATCTTTTTTGATAATTTAGCATGGCTTTTGCGCTTTCATCACGCTAATGAATATTATTATTTATGGGGTTTTGATAGAAAAAATTATGAGCAATATAAACAAAAATATATTAACGGGAAAATATGCCGAAAGGTTATAAATCGTAAAAAGAGAGAATTATGTCCGAACTTTGAATCCTATGACATCATAATTCATGATAAATTTATAGCTTCCCAATACATAGAGTCACTGGGATTTCCCGTCCCCAAAACAATCGCGCTGATTAACAATAATTCTATTCTGTTGCCGAAATCAGGAAAAGAATTGCCCTTGGATTGTTTGTTGACCGAGAAGAAGAGAATATTCAGAGATTGTATCTGCAAGCCGGTAGCGGACGAGAAGGGTCATGGTGTTTTTCACCTGAAAATTAAACGGGGAAGTTTATTTTTAAATAATAACCGCTTTGAATTTCGGCAACTACCCAATTTGTTTTCCTCTTCGAAATACATCATTCAAGAAAGAGTTATTCAGCATAAAAATATGGCTGCTTTAAATCCCCATTGCGTCAATACAATAAGGCTGGTTACCTGTATCCATAAAGGTGATGTTGTCCCTTTTTCCGCCGTTGTTCGAATAGGAAGAAAAGGTAATATTACAGATAATTGGGATACAGGAGGCATTTTTGTCGGAGTAGATATAGAAAAAGGATGCTTAAAAAAAGATGGGTTTACTATGGAAATAAATGTTGGTAAAAGATACGAAATACATCCCGAAACGGCTATAAAATTTCACGGTTATAAAATACCCTTCTGCAATCAGGCTATTAATCTGGCGGTAAAGCTTCACAAATATTTTTACTGCACACATTCTATAGGGTGGGATATCGCAATAACGCCGAAAGGTCCTGTTTTCATTGAATGCAATCAAGGCTGGAGCCCCTATACGCATTTGCTTGTAGAAGATAATTTTATGGATAAATTTCGGGAAATGTTTAGCGGCAAGCAAGTGGCGTCTCAATCACACCATGGAACAGTGGCCGGAAATGAAATTCCATAAAACGATGGAAAAGGGCTGATTTGATTTTGCCATAAGCAATGCCGGCTCATTTTTGCGGATATTCTTGACATACAGCAGGACGTTTCCTATAATTTTTGCAAATACAAAGAAATTCTTGTAAAAATCCGCCTTGGAAAGAGGAGCCAAAGAACGTGAAGATTGGTATTCCCAGAGCGTTCTATTACTATTCCTATCCCGGATTATGGGAGTGTTTTTTTCGGAAGCTCGGACATGAGCCGGTGGTTTCATCGCTTTCAACTCAAAAAACCCTGGAAACGGCTTCGGCACAGACAGAGACGGAAAACTGTCTTCCCCAGAAGCTGTTCGACGGGCATGTACTTTCACTCATCGGTAAAGTCGATGCTGTCTTTGTCCCCCGTATCCACTCCATCGTCAAAAAACATAATTGCTGTCCGCGCTTCGGCGCTCTTTTAGACGCAACCCGCGCGGGAATCGCCCGGGGGGTGCGCCTTGTCTCCACGGAAATCAACGAAACAGAGACGCCGCTCGCGAAAACCCTGCTCACGCTGGCAAGAACAAATCTTGGCGCGGACAGAAAGACGGCAAAAATCGCTGTAGCAGAGGCGCTCAAGGCCATGGAGCGCCATCATCGGGAAGAAGTTGCCGGTCAGCAGGCACAGGCAGGCAAACAGAAATACCTGCTGCTTGGTCACCCTTATACCCTGCACGACCAGTTTATCGCCGCGCCCATTGTCGACAAACTAAAACAACTGCAAACTCAACCGGAGCTGATGACCTTTGGCGATAACGATAAAGCTCCCGGCGATATTCTCTGGTGTGTCTTCGACAAAATGCACCACAAGCTGCAAAATATTGACAAGCGGCTTTACAGGGGGGTAATCCAGATAACCACTTTCAACTGCGGAGCGGACTCCATGATGGCTGAACGCTTCCGGCGCGTATGCAAACAAAAAGGCGTCCCCTATATGCTGCTGATGGTGGACGAACACACGGACAAAGCAGGACTGGACACGCGGCTGGAAGCTTTTGTCGACTCTTTGTCCTGGAAAGATTTGCCAATATGAAAGAACGCATGGCCATTCCCAACCTGGGCAATTATACGGTAGCTCTTGCTTCCATGGTAAAGGGCATGGGCGCCGAGCCCTGGTGGTCTACCTATACCAATGACCACGCGATGGCCCTGGGTATCGCCGCGGCGCCCGAATCCGTGTGCCTGCCCTTCAAGGCTCATCTGGGACACTTCATCGCAGCGGATGACGCGGGAGTGGAAAACGCCCTGATGGTCAACAGCATCGGTGCCTGCCGCCTGAATTACTACCGGGGGCTGCTTGAAGACACCCTCAAAGACATGAACCGGAATATCCGTGTTTTCGGCCTGGGATTCGACGGCTTCAAACCGCCCGTATTCCGCTACCTTGACCCGCCGATTATCCCTCTGCTGCGCGCCGTTTTTCTGGGGTTAGAAAAAGTCAAAACAATCGATACAATTGAAGTGGAAACAGCCCGCACCCGGGCGCGCGAAGAAAACACTGGCGAATCTTCCTTGCTGATGGAACAGTGCCTGCGTGAACTTTCCGAAATCAACAACAAAAAAGAGGTACAGCTTTTTCATAAGGATGTGCCGGGGCGGTTCGCGCGTATCGCTGTCAACAAAAGCCGTGAGCCTCTGCGCGTCGGACTCGTCGGTGAAGTTTCGCTGCTTCGCGACCGGCAGCTCAACCAGAACCTGGAGCAGGTTCTGGGGCACAGGGGAGTGGAAATTAGAAATTTCTTTTTGCTGGGCGGCGAGATTGGAAACAATTTCGGCATATCAATGGGCTACAAACAACAAACCGCCAAACAGCTGGCGGTGGTGGCCAGGCCCTATCTGGAAAGCGAAGTGGGGGGCCACGCCCGCGATTCGATAGCCCACACCATCAACTGCGCCCGCGCGGGCTTCGATGCCATGGTGCACGTCTGTCCGACCGGATGCATGCCGGAGGTAAGTATCCGGCCCATTTTGCGAAAGGTAAGTGGGGACATGAACATCCCCGTACTGGAACTTTCTTTCGATGAACATACATGCGCCCTGGGCATGGTCACCAGAGTGGAAGCTTTTCTGGATATCCTCTGGGCGCGCCGCGGCAGAGGCATGAAGACTTACAGCGCAGGGAGGAGCTTCTGATGCGACGCGGGTATCTTGGTATCGATGTGGGGTCGATCAGCACCAATGCCGTACTGTTCGATGACAGCCGGAACGTTCTTTTTACCTACTATGTACGCGTCAGCGGCAACCCCATTGACTCGGTAAAAAGATGCATAAAAGAGCTTGATAGCGTAATGCAAGACAAGAACATCGAAATCGCCGCTGTGTGCACGACCGGGTCGGGGCGGCAGCTCGTCGGCGCGCTGTTAGGGGCCGACGTGATAAAAAATGAAATATCGGCGCATGCCCGGGCGGCAATTGATCTGCACCCGGATGTGCGCACGATAATAGAAATAGGCGGGCAGGATTCAAAGATCATTATCATCGAAGATAAAACCGTGGTGGACTTTGCCATGAACCTTGTTTGCGCCGCCGGAACAGGCAGCTTTCTCGATTCCCAGGCGCGCCGGTTGGATATTTCCATAGAAGAGCTGAGCCGTCGCAGCATAACCGCGCCCCATCCCACGTCCATTGCCGGCCGCTGCACCGTGTTCGCCGAATCCGACATGATTAACAAACAGCAGACAGGGCACGCGCAGGAAGACATTCTCATGGGGCTTTGCCACTCGCTGGCCAGAAACTTCATTGGCAACGTGGCCAGAGGCAAGCCGATTCACGCGCCCGTGCTGCTCCAGGGCGGCGTCAGCGCCAACATGGGAATGTTGCGGGCGTTCGAAGACATTTTGGGATACAAGGTAATCGTTCCCCCATTCAATATGGTGATGGGCGCCTATGGGGCGGCGCTGCTGGCCATGGAGGCGGATGTTGCCGAAAGCCGCTTTCGCGGTATCAATATATGGCAGCACAACGTTTACACGCGTGGCATTGCCTGTGAAGATTGCCCTAACAACTGTGAAATAATTGAAATTATCGACACAGGCGAACTGGTTGGCCGCACCGGCGGCCGTTGCGGTAAATGGTAATTTTTTACCGGCAGCAATTTTGAGGTGGCATTACCTTTATTTCTTCGGTTTCAGCCTGCCTGAGAAGAGAGACTAAAAAACACATTGTTCCTAAGCGCACCTAAAAGGCTAGCACAACGACAGGAAATCTCTCACCGGCACTCCTTTACATCACTTTTATTATTTAATTATTGTCACATTTTTCTCAAATAATCGTATATATTATTAAAGAACGGGAATGCGGATAGTAACATGTATAATCCTTTCAGCAAAAGCGGTAACAATGAATGTAATGCATTAGTTGCAAAGGCGGTGAGCGGCGATGCTCAATCCCTTGAGGAAATTATCCGCCTCCACCAGGCATGGATATATAACATAACACTCAGGATGGTTTTTCATCCTCATGACGCACAGGATATCACTCAAGAAATCCTGATAAAAATTATTACCAAGCTCGCGACCTATGATTCAGAAAAAGCCTCGTTCCGGACGTGGCTTTACCATATCGTGGCCAACCATATTCTGGACATGAAGAAGCAAAAATACGAGCGCGCGGCTACCAGTTTTGAAGATTACTATAATCATGCCCAGTTTCCGGATGAAAACCCTGAAACATATCCCGGCCACGAAATGCTGATTGAAGAATCAAAAATCGCCTGTTACGTCGGCTCACTTCTTTGTTTTGACCGGCGGCAGCGCCTGGTCTTTATCCTTGGGGCAATATTCAATGTAGATGATGCTCTCGGAGGCGAAATTATCGGCATCTCCAAAACCAATTTTCGTCAAATTCTTTCGCGTTCACGGAAAAAGCTGTACAACTTCGTCAGTCAAAATTGCGGCCTGCTGGATGACAAAAATCCCTGCCACTGTTCCACGAAACTTTTAGGTCACATTAAGGCCGGGTGGCTCAAGCCCAATAAAATAACATTCTGCAGAGCCGAAACCCAAACAGTAAGTGATGTGATCGACATTGATGATTTCAGAGACTCATCCTACGGCAAGTATATTCAAATCTTCCGCGGGCACCCTTTCTACAAGGGTAAGGACTTTACATCCTGGGTTCGCCAAACTATCGAGAATGAAGAGTTTAAAAGGATTTTTCACTTTAATTAGGACTTGATTACATTCAAAAAGGAGCACAAATATGGAAAAGAAAGTAAGCGAAGCGATGTGGAACGCACTTCAAAAGCAGTTGGGTTATAATGATGATGAAATGAAGCTATTTCGAAACAATCCCCGCAACGAAAGCATAATATTAAAACTTCCGGCGCTATTAAACATGAAATTTATTTTCGAAGTCGTGGAATCCCATGGGTGCGGCTGCAATCATAAAAAAGGCGATAAAATTTATTTTGACGGCGCGGGGCAATTGATACCCGAAATAAGCCCCAAGAGAATTTGCGCGTTTTCTATTGCTGCCGTATCGCAGTTGATCTTTACAGCCCAGGAACTTGTTTACGCGGGAGTCGATCCGAATGAAATGCGGCTAAATAAAGTCGGCTGTTATGATGTGGGTGTCAATTGCGGCGGTTGGGGAAACATTGTTCTTGCCTTTAGGGCGGAAAATATTTCCCCTTTATAATCAGACGGCAGAGCGGTAGAGATCATTTGTTCATCGGTAGTTTTTATTTCGTCGGCTTGAGCCGGTTGTCCATTCCGGTAAAGCCGCAATCGGGCTGGTAGCAGGTCACGTTCAGAAACTCGCATTTCTGCTTGCAGGAAGGGCAGGCCTCGGGCGGTGTAATTGCCACAAGCGTATTGCCGCAGTTGCTGCACTTCCACGTATTTTCAGGAATATTTGGGTTATTTTCTGCCATATTCAGGGGTTCTCCTTTTTATTTTTATGATTAATCTTATCATAAAGGCCGGAATAAAGACATTTTTTTGGTCATTATAACGAATGTTCTTGAAATTATGGCGCACTTTCGGTAAAGGGATATACTCTTTTCAATCAGGAAAATTTCATGGCTGAAAGCACCAAAAAAACCGACCTCGCCGGATTGACGCTTCTGGGCAAACCGGCAAAACCATCAAAAAAATTGGAAACTTTTCCCAATCATCATCCGGGACGCAATTATCTGGTAACGCTTACGACTGATGAATTTACCTGCATCTGCCCCAAAACCGGCCAGCCCGATTTTGCCAAGATAAAAATTGAGTACATTCCGAATAAGAAAATTATCGAATCGAAATCGCTGAAATTTTATCTGTGGTCTTTCCGCGATGAAGGTGTTTTTCATGAACACGTGGCTAACGTTATTCTGGATGATCTGGTCGCGGCGCTAAAGCCTCGCTGGTGCAAAGTAAGCGCCCAATTTGCCGTGCGCGGGGGTATCGGGATTACGGTGGACGCCGAATACAAAAAATAAAAAAATTTACAAGAATAAATACTTAATTAAGGATTAAAAACACGAATGGGAAAACGCGACGACATTAAAAAAGTGCTGATTATCGGCTCCGGCCCTATCGTTATCGGGCAGGCGTGTGAATTCGACTATTCCGGAACCCAGGCCTGCAAGGCGCTGCGCAAACTGGGCTATAAAGTTGTGCTGGTAAATTCCAACCCGGCGACAATCATGACCGATCCGGGCATGGCCGATGTCACTTATATCGAGCCCTTGAACATACAGGCGCTGACGGAAATCATTGAGAACGAAAAACCGGATGCCATCCTGCCGAACCTCGGCGGCCAGACGGGCCTTAATCTGACATCAGAGCTGCACAAAAAGGGAATTTTAAAAAAACACAATGTAAAAGTTATCGGCGTGCAGGTGGACGCTATCGAGCGCGGCGAGGATAGAATAGCTTTTAAAGAAACGATGAACAAGCTCGGCATCGAAATGCCCAAAAGCGAACCGGCCACAACTGTGGAAGATGCGGAAAAAATCGCCGCCGGGCTTGGCTATCCGGTGGTCGTCCGCCCGGCTTATACAATGGGCGGCACCGGCGGAGGCATTGTTTACAATCTGGAAGAGCTGCGTCTCGTCGCCAGCCGCGGCATATCGGCAAGTTTAATCGGCCAGATATTAATCGAAGAATCAGTAATCGGTTGGGAAGAACTGGAACTGGAAGTCGTGCGCGATTCCAAAGGCCGGATGATTACTGTCTGCTTTATCGAAAACGTGGACGCCATGGGCGTGCACACCGGCGATTCCTACTGCACCGCGCCGATGCTGACCATTTCGAAAGAGCTGCAGAAACGCCTGCAAAAATATTCCTATGATATCGTGGAGGCGATTCAGGTTATCGGCGGCACAAATGTGCAATTCGCGCACGATCCCAAAACAGATAGGGTAGCCGTTATTGAAATCAATCCGCGCACGTCGCGCTCCTCGGCGCTGGCTTCCAAAGCCACGGGCTTCCCCATCGCTATGATTTCCTCGATGCTGGCTGCCGGTTTAACTCTTGATGAAATTCCCTACTGGCGCGAAGGCACGCTGGATAAATACACGCCATCCGGCGATTATGTGGTGGTAAAATTCGCCCGGTGGGATTTTGAAAAGTTTCCCGGCGCGGAAGACAAACTGGGCACGCAGATGCGCGCGGTGGGCGAAGTAATGAGCATCGGCAAAAATTATAAAGAGGCTTTCCAAAAATCCATCCGCTCTCTGGAAAAAGGCCGCTACGGGCTGGGCTTTGCCAAAGACTTCAATAAAAAATCTCTCGATGATTTGATGGACATGCTCACCGAACCGTCGAGCGAACGCCAATTCATTATGTATGAAGCCCTGCGCAAGGGCGCGACGGTGGAGACCTTGCATGCCAGAACCTACATCAAAAAATGGTTCATCGAACAAATGAAGGAACTGGTGGAGCTGGAAGAAAAAATTCTCGCTTACAAAGGCAAGAAACTTCCTGATGATTTACTCATTCAGGCGAAAAAAGACGGTTTTGCCGACAGATACCTGGCGCAGATTTTAGGAAAGAAAGAAGAAGAAATTCGCAAGCAGCGCCTGGCCACGGGACTTGCCGAGGCGTGGGATGCCGTGCCGGTAAGCGGCGTGGAAAACGCGGCTTATTATTATTCAACCTACAACGCGCCGGATAAAGTCGCGGTGGACAACCGCCGTAAAATCATGGTGCTGGGCGGCGGCCCTAACCGTATCGGACAGGGTATTGAATTTGATTACTGCTGCGTGCACGCGGCATTCGCCCTGCGCGATGAGGGCTATGAAACCATCATGGTCAACTGCAACCCGGAAACCGTTTCCACCGATTACGACACATCCGATAAACTTTATTTTGAACCGCTTACCGTGGAAGACGTTTTAAGCATTTACGAAAAGGAAAAACCTGAAGGTGTGATTTGCCAGTTCGGCGGCCAGACGCCGCTCAACATCGCGGCGGATTTGGCCAAAGCCGGCGTCAAAATCATCGGCACCTCGCCCGAAACAATTGATTTAGCCGAAGACCGCGACCGCTTCCGCGAAATGATGGAAAAGCTCGGCATTCCCATGCCGGAAGCCGGCATGGCAAGCAATCTGGAGCAGGCACTCAAAGTTGCCGGGAAAATCGGCTATCCGCTGATGGTGCGCCCCTCTTACGTTTTGGGCGGGCGCGGTATGGAAGTTGTTCATGATGAAGAAATGCTCAAACGCTATGTTGCCGCCGCGGTGGGTGTCACGCCGGAACGTCCCATCTTAATAGATAAATTTTTGGAAAACGCCATTGAAGCCGAAGCGGACGCGATTTCCGACGGGACAGACGCTTTTGTGCCCGCGGTGATGGAACATATCGAACTTGCCGGCGTGCATTCCGGCGATTCGGCCTGCGTGATTCCGCCTGTCAGTATCCCGGCCAAACATATCGCAACGATTAACGATTACACAAAAAAGATCGCCGTGGCTTTCGGCGTTGTCGGTTTGATGAACATTCAATACGCCATCGTCAATGATATCGTCTACATTCTGGAGGCAAACCCGCGCGCCTCGCGCACGGTGCCGCTGGTATCCAAAATTTGCAATATTTCCATGGCGCGCCTGGCCGCGCAGATTATGCTGGGCAAAAAGCTGAGCGATTTGAATTTAAAAAGTAAAAAAATTAGCCACTTCGGAGTGAAAGAAGCGGTTTTCCCCTTTAATATGTATCAGGAAGTTGACCCGGTGCTGGGGCCGGAAATGCGCTCCACCGGTGAAGTTTTGGGGCTGGCGGATTCTTTCGGCCTGGCCTATTTCAAGGCACAGGAAGCGACGGGACAGAGCCTCCCCGGCGAAGGCACGGTGCTTATCACCGTGGCGGATATAGACAAGAGCGGCATGCTGGAAGTCGCGCGCGCTTTTGAAAAAATCGGTTTCAAAATCAGGGCTACCGAAGGAACAAATATAATTTTGGCCAAAAAGGGGATTTCATCCGAGCCAATCTTTAAAATGCACGAAGGACGCCCCAACATTGTCGACGCCATCAAAAACGGAGAGATACAACTAGTCATCAATACGCCCGCGGGGCGTTTAAGCAAACATGACGATTCCTATATCCGCAAAGCGGCGATAAAATATAAAATACCTTACATCACCACCACCGCCGCGGCGGTCGCCGCCGTCAAAGGAATTGCGGCTTTTCGCGAAGGACACGGCCGGGCGAAATCACTGCAAAGCTATCACGCGGAGATAAAATAAAAAGGGCTGCTCTGTCATTCGCCTGCACGACTGGAAAGTCCAGAAAATTATCAAATCTCTCTGCTTCTATAGCAAAATATTGCCTTTTTATTTTTTTTTAAATGATGTAATATTGATGAAACATCAAACCTAAATAAGGTGATTTGAATGGAAAATAAAAAATTTGTCTATTATCAAGAAGACGATATGTTCGTGGGCTGGCTTGAAGAATTTCCTGATTATAAAACACAGGGTGAAACGCTTGATGAATTAAAGGAAAATCTGAAAGATATTTACGAAGAATTAAACGGCGGTAAAATCCCTCACGTTATTCGTGTCGGGGAACTTCGCGTCGCATGAAGCGTAAAGATTTGATTCGTTCTCTTGAACAAATGGGATGCGTATTCATTCGTCATGGAGGTAGACACGATTGGTCCCAGAATCCTCAAACAAAAATATCTCAACCGATTCCCCGGCACAATGAAATCAAAGACACTTTAGCAAAACACATTCTTAAAATGCTCAAGGGAAGCGCACATTGAACTTGCCGGGCTAAATCTTTACAAAGCTATCACGCGGAAATAAAATAAATCACTCGAGGGTCATTCCCCGGAACGACCATCGAATCCAGAATTACACTGCGCATCTTATTATTGGAGAATAACATCATGGATATGAGAAAAAAAACAGAGCTCATGAAATATTACAGGGAACAATCAGATGAAGTAATTAAGGAGTTTCTTCGATTAGGGCGTGATAGCTTTGAAGAGGGAGGGAGTTTACGACCTGATTCTAATGGAAGCAAGTCACAGGAATCTCAACGAAGAGCCGCCCGATATCGATGCATTATCAGAAGAGGAAAAGAACGAAAGTGATGAAGGGGCGGCAGAAATGATTCCGCCGCCTGGCAATTCTCTGCCTTTAATTATCGTCGACAATCCCGAGGATGCCCAGCCGTTTTTCAAGGCTCTCAATGAAGCAAAAATACCATACACTATTCAAATCATGGTCGAAGCAGAAGATTATGAACAAGCTGACAATATAGCCAGCAATCTCCAATTACAAAAAGAATAGTGAGCATGGGGACAGCGGCGCAGATTCAACTCCATGAATTAAAACAAAATCAATACAACCTATCGCTAACGCTTCGGTTCAGCTTTTCGTTATCAAAATTACTCCGTTGTCATTCCCCGGCTCATTTGCCCGGCAGGCAACCCCGGCGAATGCCTGGGCATGCCGGGAGACCGGGGAATCCAGAATATGATTAAATTAGTCTGCTTTTTCTTTTCATTATTTTTACTCTTGTTTCAGGTGTTTTTTCCGCAAAACAAAGTATCCAGCGGGCTTTTGGAGGGAATGCGATATGTCCCACAGCAGATGCGTGGCAAAACTGTGCCACAGCGTTTGCACGGAAGCATGCTTGGCAGTACCTGCTTTCTTCATAGCTGTTTTAATCATTTTTTGTACCGCGGCGTCGCTGACATGATGACGTGCCACCCTGCCGCCGTGCGGTTCTACAAAAAAATTATTCGCCGGAAAAACATACTGCCATGCCCACTCTTTGCCTGCTTTGGAATATTCCTTGTCAAAAGACGCAAGCATTAGCGGCAGGGTTTTTTCCTCATTCATTTGACGATACGCAGATTTCCAATATCCTATCCACGTTAAAGCGGCGATTTTCCTTACGTGTCAGGCAATAGGCGTCCATTCCGACAAATGGATGTCCGCTGTATTC
>Ga0209614_1001785_pt1 | contig 15247 bp, 16 predicted proteins | sample BlaSprsedimmetaG_FD_185484 | JGI IMG/M metagenome (GOLD analysis project Ga0209614, IMG submission 185484) | Hot spring sediment bacterial and archeal communities from California, USA to study Microbial Dark Matter (Phase II) - Blank Spring... ... | reverse complement strand
ATTTTGATTTTTATAATATAAACAAATGGCTACAAGTTGAAGCATGTCAAAAAATGCATTAAATGTCAAGCGATTTTTCGGTTAATAAAGTTAAATATCAAAGAGTTATATGTTTCCGGATGGAAACTATTTAAAAATTCAAGGCTCCATCAACCCCGCGCAAGAAGATCTATTGCAGGAAGCTATTGAACAAGCCGTCAAGGATCGCTGTGAGCTTTTGTTGCTCCAGTTGGACACCCCAGGAGGGCTGGGCGAAACCACGCGAAATATGGTCAAGCAAATATTAAATGCACCCGTGCCCATAGCTGTATGGGTCGGACCAGACGGCTCGCGTGCCGCCTCTGCTGGGGTTTTTCTTGTTGCCGCTTCCGCGATTGCCGGCATGAGCCCGCATTCCAATATTGGTTCCGCCAGACCCGTCGGTATGGGCGGCGATGACATACCAGAAGCCATGGCAGAAAAAATTCTCAATGATTTTCTAAGCTTGATTCGGGCGACGGCACAAAGTCGCGGCAGAAACGTAGACTGGTATATCTCCGCAGTCACGGAAAGTGCGAACCTGACTGGCACAGAAGCCATGATGGAACGCGTCATTGATTTCGTCGCTGTCGATGCTGAAGATTTCATCGAACAGATCGGCGTGCGCGGCCTGGAGTGGCGCAACACTGTTCAACATTTTTCCTTGGATCAGGTGAACATTCACGAATACGCACCTGGAGCATGGTATTCCATTTTATCCTGGCTCCTGGATCCGCAAATTGCCTATTTTCTGCTGATGGGAGGGATTGCCGGTCTTTTTTTCGAGTTAACAAACCCAGGTGCCATTTTTCCCGGAGTTATGGGAAGTCTTTGCCTTCTTCTTGGACTATACGCCCTGTCGATTCTGCCGACCAATGTTGCGGGTTTGCTGCTTATTCTATTCGGACTGATGTTGTTTGCCTTGGAAGTAATGATCACCAGTTTCGGTTTGTTAAGTATCGCCGGAGCCGTTGCGATATTCTTCGGCTCCGTCATTCTTTTCCGTTTTGAATACGGCATGGGGGGCGTCCCGATGACAAGCATTATCGTAACAACAGCCGGACTGTCCCTGTTCGCCATTTTCTGTGTCTATTTAATCGCCAAGGCTCACAGAAACAAGCCTTTTCAGGGTGAACATGCAATTGTCGGCCAAAAGGCCGTTGTTCGGCAATGGAACAGTGCCCATGGCATTGTTTCCCTCCAAGGTGAAACATGGAGCGCGGTTAGTGACGGCCCACGAAACATCAATCCCGGAGATGTCGTCATTGTCAAGGCCATGGAAGGCCTTGTCCTGACTATCGATACTGTCTAACACTCTATCCAGGGAGGTTCTTATGTATTCTTTTCTTCCTTTACTGCTTATACTAGGTTTTTTTCTCTTTTCCGCCTTCCGCATTCTCAATGAATACGAGCGCGGCGTAATTTTTCGACTGGGGCGCTATGTTTCCACAAAAGGGCCTGGCTTGATCATCCTGATTCCTATTCTTGATAAAATGGTCAAAACGAGTTTGCGCACCGTGGCCATGGATGTCCCCCACCAGGATGTCATCACCAAGGACAACGTGAGCATCAAGGTCAATGCCGTTATTTACTTCAGGGTCATTGATCCGTCCAAATCCGTCTTGCAGATTGAAGATTACCTTTTCGCTACTTCCCAACTGTCTCAAACCACCTTGCGCAGCGTCTGCGGATCCGTTGAACTCGATCAAATCCTCTCCCAACGCGACGAGGTCAATGCACAAATTCAATCCATCCTGGATCAACAAACTGACGCTTGGGGCATCAAGGTCTCTGGCGTGGAATTGAAACATGTCGACCTGCCCACTGAAATGCAACGGGCCATGGCCAAGCAGGCTGAAGCCGAACGTGAACGTCGGGCCAAGATAATCAACGCCGAAGGTGAGTATCAGGCAGCTGAAAAACTCACTCAAGCCGCTGAAATAATTTCAAGAAACCCAGAGGCGCTTTCTCTGCGCTATTTACAGACCATGCGCGAGATGGCTTCCTCGGGTCAATCCACTATTCTGCCTATCCCCCTGGACTTTCTCAAACTAAAAAATTAAATAATTGCATCTTATCATCTCAGCACACAACACTGCCATGGATTTTCACAACTTAAAACGTCACCTGAACACGTTTTTTTCCGCCCTGCAACGATCAGCAGATGCTGGAGAATTGCCACAGCTCTCGGATGCTGCCTCCTTTGTGCTCTTTGCCGAAAAAATGCACATGAACGCATCGGACGACTGGTTGCCCGAGGCCGAAGACTTTCTTCATCTGGCTCGTCAACTTCATTCCGCAATCAAGCATAAGAAAATCCAGGACACCGTGCTGCTTATGGATGCACTTCAGGATGCACAGGAATTCTGTCACCGAACATACCGCGAAAAAGGCTGATGTTTCACGTGAAACATTGTCCTGCTTCGAACGCCGGAGAAAACCGCGTGGCTGCAATGATGAACGGTCCCAAAAAAAAGCAAGGCACTGAATGCATTGTTGTCGCCAATCAGAAAGGCGGAGTGGGTAAGACAACTACGGCTGTAAATCTGGCCGCATGCCTGGCGGTCATGGAAAAGAGCGTGTTGCTTGTGGATTGTGATCCCCAGGGGAATGCCACCAGTGGTTTGGGGTGGGACAAAAAGTCTCCAAAACCCAGTTTGTATACTGTATATTTTTCACCAGAGGACATGTCGTCAGCGGTGCATGAGAGTTCGTTCCCGTTTTTGTCCCTTTTGCCTTCATCGCCTGACCTTGTCGGGGTGGAGTTGGAATTGGTCGCCAAACCCGGGCGGGAATTTTTTTTACGTGACGGGTTACGGCTGGTGAGAAATAGATTCGAGTACATAATTATTGATTGTCCACCGTCCCTGGGACTGTTGACGCTGAACGCCCTGTGTGCGGCAAAACATCTTATCGTGCCCATGCAATGCGAATTTTATGCATTGGAAGGCATGGCTCAGTTGATGCACACCTATGGATTGGTCAAAAAAAGGCTCAATCCTGAACTCCATTTGCTGGGAATCTTGTTGACCATGCATGATCCCCGCAGCAATCTGACCAAAGATGTGGAAGCAGAAGTGAATAAACATTTTCCGGGGAATGTTTTTACAACATCTATCCCCAGGAATATCCGGTTATCCGAAGCGCCCAGTCATGGTTTGCCGGTGATCAACTATGATCTGCGTTCCAAGGGCGCACAGGCATACCTGCAGTTCGCGGAAGAATGCATCCATTCCATGGAAGCGCGAAGTGCCGTCAACCCGTCCCATTCGCAACACCAGCCTTGAAATAACGGCAACAAGCTGTGTTTAAAGCATGCTCATTCGGATAATATCGATAGCAAGCTTCCATTCCAGGCGAGGGTGAAACAAATAAAAACGAAACCGCAAAACATGATGACGCTAAGTTGATTGGGGTGTGCAGGCGACCTCAATGGCATCCTTGAAATGGTTTTTCCGAATCCTGGCATGACAGCGACAACATTCAAACGAAACAAGCCCTCCGATATTCGCAGCCTTGAGAATGAATTTTCTGGGTTCATCGCCTTCCCAGTTGTCTGTCATGTTCCCGCACAGTGAGCACTGAACATCCGTATCCACGGGATAGGGAAAATCCCAGATTTGTTTCAATGTTTCCCAATCGTCCAAGGGTTCCTTAATGGGCTTTGGGACTGGATTTGCCGTTCGAAGAACTTGTTTAACGTTTTTGTCCAGTTGATCCCAGAACTGAGAAGGGATAAATACACCGAGAAATTTCCCGGAAGAATCATACACATGAGTGGGCACAGTAGTCATGAGATTTCCTTTGTTTTGGAGATGAAAGAGTACCATCTTGGCTATTGGCTAGTTGGGCTTTATATGCAAAATGTCAAGCTGGGAGGTTTATTATGGGTGTAACCAGGGGCCTGGGGAAGGGCTTAGGGGCCTTGCTCGGGAGTAATTACAGCAGCGAAGAGGAAGGTCAAGACAATATTACCATGCTGCATATCCATGCTATACAACCCAACGCTTTTCAGCCTCGCAAGGATTTCACACCAGAATCCCTGAGTGAGTTGTCCCAGTCGATCCTCGCTCAAGGAGTGCTTCAACCGATCATTGTTCGAACCAGCAAAAATGGTGACAACTACGAACTTATCGCCGGGGAAAGAAGGTGGCGTGCCACTCAACTCGCCGGACTCCAGGAGATCCCCGCAATAATCCGTGAAATGTCCGATAAGGAGAGCCTGGAACTGGCCCTGGTTGAAAATGTGCAACGCGAGGATTTGAACGCCATTGAGCAGGCCGCAGCTTTGCAGCAGTTGCAGTCCAATTTTCAGGTCACGCAGCAAGAACTCGCAAAACGCACCGGGTTGAGCAGATCCCACATCGCCAATTTGATGCGGTTGTTGCATCTGCCTGCATCGATTCAGGAGGACATTCGCTGTCAGCGATATTCATCCGGACATGGGCGCGTACTGTCAGGCATAACAGATCCTAAAAGTCAGGAAGCGTTGCGAACAAAAATTATCGAAGACGATTTGTCCGTACGAACATGCGAGAAATTAGCTGCTCAGTGGAAGAAAATCGGTGTTTTTCCCTTTGAAAAAAATATAAAAAAGCCCGAAAAAAAAGATAAGCAGGACAATGTGCTGGCCAGATACGAACAACAGGTGCACGCTGTTCTGGGGGCCAAAAAAGTAAGGTTTCGCGGTTCAAGCGAGCGCGGTTCCATGACCATTTCTTATGGATCAAGGGCTGAATTTCTACAAATCATGGCTAAAATCGGGGTCCGCGAGGAAGATCATGCCGTTTAGGCCCCTGTCCAGTCCTCCTACTCCGGGCGATTACATCTCGTCTCCTGACCAACGGTTACCTTTGCAGCCTGTTGACGCACAACAACTTCATCGAGCCGTTCCCAATCTTTCCGGGAAAAAAGTAATGATCATCGGCGACGTCATGCTGGACCAGTATCTTTTCGGCACCGTGGAGAGAATTTCTCCGGAAGCTCCCGTTCCCGTGGTCCGTGTGGAGCGGGAGGAATTTCGTCTCGGCGGGGCCAGCAATGTCGCCAGGAATATCGCCGCACTTGGAGGCCGTTGCTTACTCATGGGCTGTTTGGGGGACGACGTGGAGGGCAGCTGCATGAAACGGTTGTTGCGGGATCATGGGATCGATGATTTTTGTTGGGTTGAACCATCACATCCAACTACGACAAAAACCAGGATCATCGCCCAACAACAGCAGGTCGTACGGATTGACAAGGAATCATCTCAGCATCCGTGCCGGAAAAGTCAATCTGCAATGATGGACACCCTGTCTCAGGAGTTGAAATCGTGTTCCGTGATCATCATCTCGGATTACGGCAAGGGCATGGTTACCAGAGAATTGGTGAGTAACATCCAAAAGATCGGAAGAGCACAAACCCATCAGCCTATCATCCTCGTCGATCCTAAACCCAAAAATTTTGATGCCTATCTTGGTGTTGACCTGCTTACCCCGAACACAAAGGAAGCCGGGATTGAGGGAGGAGTGGAGACATCCTTGACAACGGTGGCCCAGGCAGGACGGGCGTTGCGGGAACGCTTGCAAAGCAAACAGCTTTTAATCACCATGGGCCCCAAGGGGATGATGCTCATTGAATCCTCTCATGCCGCCCTGCATATCCCCACAGCGGCTCGTAAAGTGTATGATGTCACCGGCGCTGGCGATACGGTCATCGCTGTTCTCGGCTTGGCCCTTGCAGCAGGGTTGTCCACACTGGAAGGATGTTTGTTGGCTAATTACGCGGCAGGGCTTGTGGTGGGCCAGGTGGGGGCCGCGGTTACTGATCAACAGCAGCTCAGCGAGGCAATCCTAACATGGCCGGCCTGGAGTCTGAAAAACATCGCGCTGGAAAAAAGCTGAATTTCAGCTGGTTATTTCCATTTGCAGACAATATGAAACCATTGGTGGTCGGATTATCCATCTCGATCATTATCGCATGCGCTTTCTTTGTATTTTTTTCCTTGATTCCTATTCCGACAGCGACTCCCATTTTCAACCGAAATGCGTCTTTGTGATCGCCCCATGGCATGAGCAATCCTGTATATCCCAAGAAGATCCGGGATATCATGTCCACCTTTGGTTACTTTTTTTCCAGAAGCGCGGCCCAGAAAAATTCGCGTAATTCGGGATGATCTGCTCCTGAATATCGACCTAGACACCGCAAACCTGGTTGTTCTCGCAGGAGGGTGTCGATCTGGTCTTCATTTTCCGCTGGGTTCAAGGTGCAAGTTATATAGGCCAGCCGGCCTGAAGGGGAAAGGGACGAAACAGCAATGTCAAGCATCTTGCGCTGAAGAACCTGCAACGAGGAAATGTCGAAAAGGGTTCGTTTCCATTTGATGTCCGGCCTGCGCGACAAGACCCCAAGGCCGGAACAGGGCGCGTCGAGCAGTATACATCCAGGCTTTTCATTCCAAGGCAGAGTATGGTCCGCTCGCGCGAGTGCCACTGGAATGTTTCGCAATCCAAGCCGTTGTATTTCTTGACGTAGGCCGCGCAATCTCAACCAATGCACGTCGCTGGCCCGGAGCGGTTCGCTGGAGCGTTCCAATAAAAAACAGGTCTTTCCTCCGTGGCCCGCGCAAACATCCCATATGGGTCCGCGAAGATGGTCCACCTGGAGAAAGTGCATGACTTGCTGTGCCGCCAAGCTTTGTTTGGACAAGCATCCTTGGCTATAAAGATTGTCCAGATTGGAAAAAACATGCCGTGCTTGGTTCCGCTCGCAACCGATTCCCCATTTGCCGATTGTTGTTAGCTCGGGTCTGTTGCCTATTCCCTGGAGCAGTGCGTCAGCTTCGTAATGCATGGGATTGATGCGCAATCCCAAAAAAGCAGGCAGTAATTGAGTCTGTGCAAGATAGTGCGCTCTTTTTTCGCCGTATGCACGAATCCACAAGGAAACGATCCAGGACGGTAAGGAGTAGAAGCGTGACCAGAATGTGACGACAGAACAGGCATCTTGGCGGTAAAAATCCTCTTCATGAAGATGCACCAAGTGATCCTGTAGGGTCGTCATGTAGGCATTGGCCAATCTGATCAGGCCTGAACCCCATGATTTACGGATAAAATGGAGCAGCCATGAACGTGTTGCGAATTCTGGCACGCGGTCGAGAAAGAGTTGTTCATACGAGGCCAATCCAAAGGCAATGCAAAGTAATGGAGGAAGTTTTTGCGGCTTGGCAAGAAATGAATGAAGGATGAAATCGATCCGGCCCTTGTGGCGTAAATAGCCGTAAGTGAGTTCCGTGGCCAAAGCTTTGTCCCTGACATCAGGACAAAACGCACCCAGTTGCTTGTCCAGGGCTGGTTGAACGGCAACTCCGTGGCGTAAGATGCTGTAAAGCGCGGCAAGAGCGGCTGAGCGCGATGGAGGCGGGGAGGACGTTGTATTTCTTCTAGCCAATCAAGCACCTGAGGGCTGGTACAAAAAGCGATGCACAGCGGATTCGATTTGTTGAATATCAACCAGTGTATCCAGGCAGGGCCCAAATGGGCGCTGATTGAGAACACCATACACGGGAATGGGATAGGTATCTTGTATTCCACTGGATAAATCGCGCTCGCAGGCTACGGCAATGATCAATTTGGGCTTGTTTTGGACAACGATCCGGCGGGCAATGGTCCCGCCGGTGGCAATTGCGATGCGGATGCCGAATCGCTCGGCCAATGTCAGCAATTGATCGATAGGGCATTCACCGCATCGCTTGCAATGCGTAATATCATAGGTCAAGCGCCGCGAGCATCGTGAATTCTGCAAACAATGCGGCAAGAGTAAAAGAATTTCATGCGGCAAAAAATGGCCGCGTTCAGAGGCCACAAGTTCATTGTTGACCTTGATAAAAGAAAGGCGGATGGCCTCTTTGGGAATGCCCAAGATCCGTCCCAGCAAGGTCATCAATGGGAGAAACAGCTTGATGGTCAAACCGCGAAATCGTGAGGTCAACGGAAGGGTCCGACCAAGCAAAATGTTCAGAACTAGACCAAGCGAAGACCATAACACCAGCACTATCAAAAATATGAACGCCAGAGCCAATGCAAGAGGAGCGTATGAATGAATGTTTTTCAGTCCAATAAATGGAATAATCCAAAGGGCACTTAAAAAAAGAACAAGCAGTATGGAAGAACCCAGGATAAGACTGATGAATAGTCTTTTTCTCGGGGTCGAGTGAGCGGATGAAGAAAGCGAGTTGAGACGAACGGTCTCCTTTCGTATGGGTGATTTTGTGTCGTGGGTCACAATAACGTTTCAGGCGAACAATGGATGTTGTCGAGATGCCGTTGATACCCGCAGTAAAAAGCTTGGGCGGACATGATTTTCCCATCCGAGGGATGCAGTTTGCCGACGAGATATTCGCGATCTTGACACGCAATGGCGAGTTTGCCGGAACGCATGCCGAGAAGTGAACCAGGCGTTGAATCTTGGGGGAGCTGTTTTCCAATTTCACCTGGGTGCACAACGATATTTTTGGACTGCTTGATGGATAGAGCAAGCGTAAAAAAAGCGCCAGGCCAGGGATGCATGGCGCGTATATGATTGTGCACCACCTGCGCGGGGCGATTCCAGTTGATTCTGCCCTGACCCTTGGTCAACTTGGGCGCGTAGGTAGCCATTGCGTGATTTTGCTCAATACACGTCAGTGAGCCTGATTTCAGTCCGTGAAGAGATTCAACAATGAGTCGGCCGCCCAATTCGGACAATTGGTCGCTCAAAGATTGCGCGGTATCGACAATGTCTATTCCCATGGCCCGCTGCATAAGGATCGGACCGGCATCAAGCTCTTCAACCATGCGAATAATCGTAATGCCGGTAACGCGTTCATCGTTGAGCAGGGCTGCCTGGATAGGTGAAGCTCCTCGGTATTTGGGCAGCAGTGATGCGTGAACATTGAGGCAACCACGCGGGGGTATCTCCAAAACAGGACTGGGCAAGAGTAAACCATAGGCGGCCACCACAAAAACATCCGCATGAAATGAGAAAAGACGATCGATAATGTCATCTGTCTTCAGGGTTTCAGGCTCAAAAACGGGATATCCTTTGCTCTGGGCAAAGACCTTCACAGCGGATGGTTTGCATGCTCGCCCGCGCCCACAAGGACGGTCAGGCTGCGTAACCACTGCCACGACTTGTACAGAGGATGCTTGATGCAAGGCGTCCAGAATTTGGGTGGCGAAAAAAGGGGTGCCGAAAAAAATCAATCTGAGTGGGTCTGTTTTATTTTCGTCCATTTTTTCAACTTTTGCTCGTAAAGCGAACGTTTAAGTCTGCTGATGCGGTCAATAAAAAGGATGCCGTTGAGGTGGTCGATTTCATGTTGCAAACAGATCGCAAGCATGCCGTCAACCTCAAGTTCCGCTTGCCGCCCCTCAATATCCATGGCTTGCACTTGAATGCGTTCAGCACGCTGCACCTTGGAGCGAAGATTTATGACACTGAGGCACCCCTCATTGGATTCAGTCTGCCCGGATGCTGACAAGATCACAGGATTGACAAGGATCCTAGGATCTTCACGCCTCTCCGGACCGGTCACATCAACGACAATGAGGCGTTGTAAGACCCCCACCTGGGGAGCTGCCAGCCCGATTCCCTCTTTAGCGTACATGGTTTCAAGCATGTCTTGCGCCAACGTAGAGATCTCCGGGGTGAACTGAGTCACTTCATTGGAGCACTGTGCCAATATACGATCAGGGTAAGTGAGTATCGGCATCATCATGACATTTATCCAGCCTGTTCCCGTAGCTTCAAACCGAGCTCGCGCAGTTGCATTGTACTGACCCGTGAAGGCGCTTGGGTCATAAGGCATGCGGCTTTCTGGGTTTTGGGAAATGCAATGACATCGCGGATGGATGATGACCCGGTCATCAGCATGATCAGCCTGTCCAGGCCAAAAGCAATCCCGGCATGAGGTGGAGCGCCGTACTGCAAAGCTCGCAAAAGAAATCCGAATTTGGATGCGGCTTCCTCAGAAGAAATCCCTAAGACATTGAACATTCTATTCTGCATATCAACGGTGTGGATTCGTACAGATCCCCCCCCAATTTCATACCCGTTGAGCACCAAGTCATAGGCCTTGGCCAAAGCCTGTTCAGGATGCGTGGCCATAAATTCGTCATGGCCATCCTGTGGTGAAGTGAAAGGGTGGTGACGCGCGAACCACCGTTTTTCTGCTGCATCCCATTCAAATAAAGGAAAGTCAGTTATCCACACAGGTTGGAATGATGACTGGTTAATTACTTGTGTGCGTTGTGCAAGCTCCAGACGCAAATATCCCAAGGTGTTATTGACCATGTCCGGATCGCCTGCTTGGAAAAAAACTATATCGTCATTCTTCAAGGTCAAGGTCTGCGCAAGTGCGTTTCGTTCCTGCTCTGAAAAAAATTTCGCGATGGGCGACTGCCATGCCGTTGGCTTAATCTTGATCCAAGCCAACCCCTTGGCGCCGTAGATGCTTACAAAATCGGTAAGCTGATCGATTTCACCCCGGGAGAGGTGGGCTCCTTGTGGCAGAACAAGGGCCTTGACCAGTGGAGAGGATGAAAAAAGACGAAAATTAGAATGACGCACAATGTCTGTAATGTCGTGCAATTTCATGTCAAACCTGATATCCGGTTTGTCCAAACCGTAATCCGCGATGGCCTGAGCGTGCGTCAACCGGGGAAAAGGATCCGGTAAAGATACGCTAAGCGTTTCGTAAAAAATGTGGCGGATCATTCGTTCAGCAATGTCCATGACTTGCGACTGATCAACAAAAGACAACTCCATATCAATCTGGGTGAATTCCGGTTGCCGGTCGGCGCGTAAATCTTCATCGCGAAAACATCGCACAATTTGATAATAGCGATCGAGGCCGGAGATCATGTACAACTGCTTGAAAAGTTGGGGCGACTGCGGCAAGGCATAAAAATTACCAGAATTCAGACGGCTGGGGACCAGAAAATCCCGCGCTCCCTCTGGCGTGCTGCGGGTGAGAATCGGAGTTTCCAATTCGAGAAAATCATTACTGGTTAAAAAATTGCGGGCAGCGAGCGTGGCCGTGTGCCGAAAAATAAGATTGTGCATGCAACGTGGCCTGCGCAGATCAAGATAGCGGTATTCCAGGCGAGTCGACTCGGAAATGTCCACGCGATCTTCGATGGGAAAGGGTGGTGTATTCGCGGTGTTCAAAAGCTTCCAGTCATGGACGTCAACTTCAATCTCTCCGGTGGACAAAGTTGGATTGCGCATGCCTTCGGGGCGAAGTCGAACTTTTCCGTGAACAGCCAGAACAAACTCGGATCGTAAAACATGGGCGCGCTCATGGGCTTCAGCATTGATCGCAGGATTGAAAACCACCTGGGTCAAACCGTGACGGTCTCGTAAATCGATGAAAATCAGGCCGCCATGATCTCTTCGAAACTGAACCCAGCCCATCAAGGTGACATCATAGCCTGTATCCGCGGAAGAAAGCTGCGCGCAATGGTGACTTCGGCGCCAATCACCCAAAAGATCGCAACAGCGTGCATTGGTCTCGGACAGCATGGAGTTAGGCTCCTTATGCAAGGGTGGAAAGGGATTAGGGTCGAGACGTGGTCAAAAGGTATTGTGACAATTGATCCTCGGGGCAATGCGTCTGTTCCCCGGTAACCATGTTTTTACAAAGGATGGCAGGATAAATGCCGGGCTCATCATCCAAAATGATGCATGTCCGGGCGTTCAATTTGTTAGCTGTGCGGAGTTGGCTTTTTATGCTCCGATATTCAAAGGGCAATTCAATGCAAAATCCGCTTGTCCTCAGGGTGTGCGCAAGGATAACGGCTTTGGAAAGCGATTGTTCATTCTTTACAGCGAGAAAGGCGTCCAGGGCCGGGTCCTGATTCCCAGGGACGAGCATGGCCAGACGTTCCATGCCGCAGGCAAAACCTATCCCGGGGATATCCGGACCGCCAAGCAAGCGGACAAGACCGTCATATCGACCGCCACCGGCCACTGAAGATTGTGCGCCGATATCCGTGGAAACAACCTCAAAGGTAGTGCCCTGATAGTAATCAAGGCCCCGGACCAGAAAAGGATTAAGCCGCGTCTCCAGGCCGGATTCGTCGAGCAGCGCAAGCACCTGATCAAAATGAAGCTTACACAGGCTGCAGACGTGATCGGCAATGGACGGGGCGTCCCTGGTGATCTCACGGCAAGCGGGCACTTTGCAGTCCAGGACTCGCAATGGATTGGTGCGAATGCGTCGCTGACAGTCAGCACAAAAAGATGTTTGCGGTAACTGGTTGAAATAGTCATCCAAGGTTCTGCGAAAGGCCGGACGGCATTGGGGACAGCCGAGATTGTTTAATTCGAAGACAAGTCTTGAAAGACCGATTTCGGATAAAAAAGCATGGAGCATGAAAAGCACGTCCACATCCGCAAGATAGGACGGAGATCCAAGCACTTCAACATTGATCTGATGAAATTGGCGTTGCCGCCCCTTTTGCGGACGTTCATACCGAAACATGGGGCCAATGGTAAAAAATTTGCTGACTGCATCCGGATGGAAAAGCTTGTGCTGAATGCATGCCCGCAACACACCTGCGGTGGCTTCCGGGCGCAAGGTCATGGAGCGGTTTTTGCGGTCAAGAAAAGTATACATTTCCTTTTGAACCACGTCGGTATCATCACCTATGCCGCGCACGAACAATTCAGTGAACTCAATAATCGGCGTGCGCAGCTCTTTGCAGGCGAACCGGGCGAAGACCGTTCGGGCACGTTGTTCAATGGCTGTAAATATGTCACTCTGCGGAGGGAAAAGATCGACAAAACCCTTCCCGCTCTGGATCGCATTCATGGGACATCCTTGCTGCTGTTCATTAAAAAATTCAGGACGCAGTTTCTCTTCACATGATTGGAAGGTCGGGCAGCGCTCAAAAAACAAAGGGATTTTCAATAAGAGAAATTTTCTTTATTACAAAAATAACGATTGCGTGTCAAAAGCGATGCCCGCTCTCAAGGGCAGTTGTGCGCACAAGAGCAAACATCCCTTTGCATTGGAGGAAATACAATGAACATACGGGCCATGAGTTTTGTGGGATTTCATAATTCCGGCAAAACAACCCTGATCACCGAATTGGCGGAATATCTTCAGAAACAGGGCCATCGAGTGGGCATTGTCAAAAGCACGCGAAGTGGTTTTGATCTCGGGGCCACTGACACGAAAAAGCTTGCTGCGACGAGGAACCCGGTGGCCGGTATATCTCCGGACCAGACCATGATTTTGTTGCCGCACGCCATGCGCCTGGGAGCGCTGTTGCCGTTGCTGGACGTAAACATCCTTTTGGTCGAGGGTGGAAAAACGTTGACATTTCTGCCTCGAATCCTGCTCCCCAGAAGTGAACAAGACGTCTCAGTCCTGGCTTCCGGGATGGCATACGGATACTGGGGGAATCCCCTGCCGGTCGATCTTCCCAATCTTTCTTCCGTGGAGGCTTTGGCCGCATTGGTCCTGGAAAAAGGTTTTCTTTTGCCTTCCTTGGATTGTGGAGAATGCGGCCGCGAAAACTGCGCTGGTCTGGTCAGAGAAATCGTTGCCGGAAAGGCGTTCCCCGCTGATTGCCGAGCACAACCAGCACATTTTCGTGTTTCGGTCAACGGAGTCCCTCTGGGAATGAATACGTTTGTGGCTTCCATCATGTCCTCCTCGATCAAGGGCATGCTGAGTCATTTGAAGGGATATACCCCGGGCAGGATTGACATCCGAGTGGAGGGGATGTGAAAGAATCATTTTTTCAAGTCATTTCAGTCAGTCAATGCATTCAAATCTTGCGGGAATTCTCACCAACCCCGCCAATCACCGTCGACTTGGAGGATGCCCCGGGTTTGGTTTTGGCTGAAGATGTCACAGCCGGGGAGGATCTGCCCTTGCAGCACAGGTCCTGCGTGGACGGCTACGCGGTCAGGGCCAGGGATACATTCGGGGCGACGGAATCGAATCCCGGATACCTGGATCTTGCCTTTTCCATCGACATCCAAACTCCTCCCGGATCCTGTCTGGAAAGCGGACAAAGCGCTCGAATCCCCACTGGCGGCTGCCTCCCGGACGGTGCGGATGCAGTGATCATGGTGGAGCATACCCTTGGGATGGGACCAGCTACAGTTGAAATCAAAAAAAGCCTGTCGCCATGGGAAAACGTCATGCTTCGGGGCGAAGATGTGGCGCACGGCGAGTGCGTACTGCATGCCGGATTGCGCTTGACTCCCGCCCGCATCGGGTTGTTGGCCGCTCTGGGATGTTCACGTGTGTCAATACACCGACGCGTTGTTGTCGGAATTCTTTCCACTGGCGATGAAGTGGTAAACATCTCGGAAACCGTCAGGCCTGGTTTGGTTCGAGACGTGAATACTCATGCCCTGGCAGCCCTGGCGAAATCCTGCGGAAGTGACGTCCGTCGATACGGCCTTGTCCGGGATGATCCGCATACCCTGACAAAAAAACTGGAAACCGCCTTGATGGAATGCGATCTGGTTCTGGTTTCCGGGGGCAGTTCCGTGGGAGCAAGGGACCATACCCTGGAATCCTTGCAACGGGTTTGCAACGGACACATCCTGGCGCATGGCTTGGCCATGAGTCCCGGCAAGCCGACTATAGTCGCGGCGTCCGGCAACAAGGCGATCATTGGTTTGCCAGGGCAAGTAACCAGCGCCCAAGTGGTCATGCAGGTGCTGATGATGCCGTTTATCGCCCATCTTGGCGGCCGCAAAAACGCTTTCCAAAACAACTGGAAAAGTATCCCGGCGATCCTCAGCAGAAATATCGGCTCTCGACAGGGGCGGACAGACTACATTCGTGTAAAGCTGACACCCTCGGACAATGACCTGCCCCTTGCAACACCCGTGCTGGGCAAGTCCGGCTTGCTGAAAACGCTTTTGCAGGCCGACGGCCTGGTGGAGATCCCGGAAAACAGCGAAGGCCTGAAAAACAATCAAAAGGTGCTGGTCAGACCGCTTGAATAAATAGTCAGTCCTGAAAAACACAGCAACACTCTAAAAACATTTGACATTTCATCGTCTTTACTGTAACATTTTCGACCAGTTCATGCAGTAAAACTGTAAAAATCCGGTCGAAAAATTACTGAACTTGGAGTGACGATGAAGGCGAAAACGCGAAACAGAAGTCGAGGCAACTTTCTTTACCCGGACCTCATGGACCAGCTCGATCCCGATCACCCTCTGCTTCAACTGGCCAAGC
>Ga0209614_1001783_pt1 | contig 15263 bp, 9 predicted proteins | sample BlaSprsedimmetaG_FD_185484 | JGI IMG/M metagenome (GOLD analysis project Ga0209614, IMG submission 185484) | Hot spring sediment bacterial and archeal communities from California, USA to study Microbial Dark Matter (Phase II) - Blank Spring... ... | reverse complement strand
ACTGGCTGTTTTGCGAGTTTCCGGCCAAAACTCCTAATTCGGTACGGTAAAAAATGCGCGAATACTGCGGAAGGTTTTCCAATTGGGCCATCCGGGTTGCATGCCGTCCGGTCACGCTGTCAATTTCCGCCGCATCGAAAACCCAGATGTTCCCGGCCGATTCAACCCGCAGCTTACCGGCATCGGAGTAATGGTATTTTCCTTTCAGAATGGTTCCGTTTTTGAGGTAAACAAAACCTTTTTCGCTTTGTGCAAATGCCGAAAAGGTAAAAAGCAAAGCACAAGTAAACAGACACAATTTCTTCATAGCAGTAGTTAATTTATACAGTAGATGGAAAAGGTTGCTGGATGGTTGCGTGAAAAGAAATATTTTTCCAATATTCGGGAAACTTTTTTCAAGTGTTCTGTTCAATCATTTTTTTAATACCAATATGAAACATTTTGCAGTCGTATTTTTCTCTATTATTTCGCTTATTTTCAGCACAAATGCACAAGAACCGCTCAGTTATTTTCTGCCGGATGATGTTTCTTACAACAAAAACATTCCCACACCCGAAGAATATTTTAACCAGCAGTTGGGGGAATGGCACCTCACCCATGATCAGGTGTTGAATTATATGAAAGAGATTGCCAGGATTTCTGAAAGAGCTATCATTCAGGAATATGCCCGCTCGCATGAAAACCGGCCGCTGGTACACCTTATTTTTACTTCGGAACAGAACCAAAACAAACTGGAGGAGCTGAAGAAACTGCATTTCAACTATTCCCAACCCGGAGAAAATATTTCTTCTGAAAACGTTCCGCTGGTAGTGAACCTGGGGTACGGTGTGCACGGAAACGAATCGAGCGCAACCAATTCGTCAGTTCTCACAGCTTATTATCTGGCGGCTGCCCAGGGCGAAAAAATTGATCGGTTGCTGGAAAGCACCATCATTTTGGTTGACCCGTGTCTGAACCCCGACGGATTTGTGCGCCACAGTACCTGGGCCAACATGCACCAAAGCATAACCGACGTTACCAGTTCCGACTCGCGCCAGTTTCGCGAAGTTTGGCCCGGCGGCAGAGGCAACCACTATTGGTTCGATTTGAACCGCGACTGGCTGTTGCTGGTGCATCCCGAAAGCCGGGGTCGGGTGGCTGCGTTTCACGAATGGAAACCCAACATTGTTACCGACCACCACGAAATGGGCGCCAACTCCACGTTCTTTTTTCAACCCGGCGTGCCCAGCCGCAACAATCCACTCACACCCGAAGAAAATTACCGGCTGACTTACGAAATCGCCAAATACCATTCGGAATTTCTGGATAAAATCGGTTCGCCTTATTATATGGAAGAACAGTTTGACGATTATTATTTTGGAAAAGGATCGTCGTACCCCGATGTGAATGCCAGCGTGGGAATTTTATTTGAACAGGCCGGTTACAGGGGAAGAATCCGCGAAACTTCCAACGGAGTTAAAACACTGGCTTTCGGCATTAAAAACCAGTTTACCGTTTCGCTTTCCACGCTGGAAGCAGCCATAAATCTGAAAGATGAACTGCTGCAGTTTCAAAAAGATTTTTACCGTGAAGGCCTGGAACTGGCAGACAAAGACGAGGTAAAAGCTTACATTTTCGGCGATGAAAACAACCGGCAAACCACCCTGAAATTTGTGGATTTGCTGAACCAGCACCAAATTCAGGTTTATCCAAATGAACAAGAAATAATAATTGCCGGCAAAACATTCAAACCCGGTTCCAGTTTTGTGGTTTCCAAAAAACAACCGCAATACCGCCTGATAAAAAGCATCTTTGAAATAACTACTGAATTTGCCGACAGTACGTTTTACGATGTTTCTACCTGGACTTTTCCGTATGCATTTAACCTGCCTTTTGCTAAATTAACCTCACTCAGAAACGTTCAAGTTTCCGAAAAACCGGCTGAACCGGAAAAACCGGAAGGGAAAGTGGTTGGCGGAAAAAGCAGTTTGGCTTACTTGTTCAAATGGAATGAATATGCTGCGCCCGAAGCCCTTTTTCAGTTGCAAAACAAAGGATTGTTGACCAAAGTGGCCACCGATGAATTTGCTTTTATTATAAATGGCAGTGAAGAAAATTTCACTTACGGTACTATTCTGGTTCCGTCAGCAGGTCAGGAAATGACCGAGGAAGAAATATTCAATCTGGTTACTTTGGTTGCGCAACAAACCGGCATTGATTTTTACGGATTGGATACCGGACTTGCAACCAAAGGAATTCACATTGGCAGTGGTAGTTTTGCGTCGCTGGAAAAACCCGAAGTGTTGATGCTGGTTGGCGGAAGTGTGAGCAGTCGCGATGCCGGTGAAATCTGGCATCTGTTCGACCAGCAGTACAAAATTCCGGTAACACTGGCCGAAAGCGATAATCTGGGCAGCATCAACTTAAATCGCTACAACACCCTGATTTTACCGGCAGGTTCTTACCGCGAATTAAACAATGCTGCCACAGAAAAAATAAAACGATGGACAGAAGAAGGTGGAACGCTGATTACCATTAAAAGTGCGGCCACGTGGGCAACGCGCAACGACCTGGGAAAAACGCAGTTCAAAAAAAGCATTGAACCCGACACTACGCTGCAATTGAATTATGCCGACCGCAGCAAGGAATACAGCATGAACGCCATTGCCGGCGCTATTTTCAAAACCGAAATGGACATTACCCACCCACTTTGTTTCGGTTATTTGAAAAAAGAACTTCCGGTTTTTAAATCGGGAAACAGCGTGGCCGAATCGTTAAAAACCAAATATTCAGAACCAGTAAAGTTTTCAGATGAACCGTTTCTGAGTGGATTCGTTTCAGAGAAAAATTTGGAGCGGTTGAAAAATGCCCCTGTGGTTTCGGTGCAATCGGCTGGCCGGGGAAAAGTAATCAGTTACCAAGAAAGCATGGCATTTCGCGGAATCTGGCTGGGAACGAACAAGCTGTTTATGAATTCGGTGTTTTTCGGGAAAATTATCCGGTAAATTCAGTTGAAAAAACCGGCTTCATCCAGCAGTTTAAAAGCCTGAATCATTTCCTTTTCATCGAACCGGCGGAGGTTATTTCTGCGGAACATTCTGCGTACTTCCCGTTTGTTTTCAGGAAAAAGCCTGACAAACCAGCGGCGTTTACTTTGAACCCTTCTATACTGCTCTTCTTCGGGAAAATACATAAAATAAGTTTTTTTGGGTTTGAGTCGGGAATCTCTTAGTTTACCGTATGCATCGCGATAAACACTGGTTTTTTCTTCATAAATATAGTGAAAGGTCACCAGCCATCTGGTTCCCATGTATTTCAAATCGAAATAACGGTAACCGGCATCGACAAAGGCATCGAAATAAAGTTTTACAAACGTTTGCCGGCCATGCGGATAGTTGAATATGAAACTGTTTACTTTCTCCTTATCTGCAATGAAAAGCTGCTTTAAATTCGGATTATACACCACCAGTTCATCTTGAAATGTGAGGTATCTGATTCTTACATCATCAAACAAATCGCCGTCTTCCAGCAAAATACTGCCTTCCACCCACCTGTCCTGCATAAAATGTGTATTGTTGCCAAGGGGTGGTATCCGGTAGGTAAGACCTGTAAGTTTGCCTTCCAGCCGGTTTGAATTTTCGCCCAATGCCTTCCAGTCGAGGGTTGAATTTTGCGCTTTGCCCGTAAATGTAAAGGCAAAAGTAAAAACAACCAATAGTATTTTTATTTCTGGCCTCATTTCACTTCAATTATTTCTGAACATTTAAAAATTTGTCCGTCGCTGGCGATACCCTCCACGGTTATTTCAACTTTTCCTTTAAGGTCGGAAAGGGGAAAGTCAATTTTTTGGTCGGAACCAGTTTCTATCAGTTGCCAGAAAAAAACGGATCGTAAGTCGGGCAGGTTTTTTTGGGATGCCGTTTGCGACAGGAATTCAGGCGTATGCTGCGGCTGCATAAGAGGAACAGTTAGTAAGGTGAAGTTGGGTTGATGTACCAGCCAGCGGTTTGAGCTTTCTTTTAAATACAATGCCAGAATTCCGGGAAACCTGAGATCGCCAAAAAGCCTGTCTTCCATGGTGTATTCAACACGGTCGATGTCGGCGGAGCCGAAGGATGCAAATAACCGGTTTTTAAAAACAGGAATTCCGTTCACAAGTCTGAATGGTTCACTGTCGAAATATGCATTTTCATTCCAGTTAAGCATACGAATGGTGCTGGTACCATCTCTGGTGCGGAACCTTACCCCGCCCAGCAGCTCCCTTGAAATTTCCCTGAAATCGTTCAGTTCATAATACTCGTCGAGGTTCACAGCACGTTGCGGATAGCCATAAGCCGGAATGGTGAACCTTTCGGGCATGGAGAACTCATGTTCGGGAATGGTATATTCTTCCTGAAACAAACGTTTTATAAAACCTGCATCGGCCAATGCATTTTTAAAATCAATTTGTGGTTGGGTTAGCGTTTGTTTTTGCATGGAAACGGGTTGTTGAATTTTCTGGATGCTAAATTCAATTTTTGCCTGCAACTCTGTTTCGTCTTCCGAAATGGCCTGAAGAACTGCTTCGCCTACTCCGACTGCATTTTGCAGAAAAAAATGAAAATATCCGTCGTTTCCGGTCACGTAGTAATCCAGGTAGCGGGGATTTTCGGGCAACGACAAAAAAACCACCGCCTTTTCAGGAGATTCATCCGAATTGGCTTTGGTCACTTTTCCGCTAAGTATAAATCCATCTTTTTCCTGAAAATGAGGGATAACCATGTGCGAAGCAGCAGACCTGGCCAAAAAACGTCCGCCTGCCTGCCTGGCTAATTCATCCACCAACGAAGCTTTTACCACTACCTGCGCCACTTCCTCCGGATGAATGGCGCCAAGGCCAATTTCCACAGCAACTTGTTCCCTGACTTTGTAGGTTTTTTTATCGGGGTTTATGGAAATTTGCTGCTCTAAAGTTATTTCTTCCCGTTTATCTTCCTGTGCCGGGATTAACAGTTCCGGCAAATCGCGCTGAAAACGGTTGTAAACAAACAGCGATTTTTTTTCAACCTGCCTTCCTGTTTCTGAAAGATGTTCGTAGAGGAAAGCCGACAAAAAACAAACTCCTGAACTTAAAGAATCGGGAATATGAATAAACCCTTCGGCCCATTTTCCGGTGCATTTTTTAATTACCGATGCAATGGTGTGATTGCCTGCATCAGCCAACTGAACATGAACCACATTGCTTTTACTTTCACCATTTAGTACCACTTTAAACCAAACCGTATCGCCAGACACACAAAAATCGCGGTCGGTAAAAAGATACAGGCCCGATTCTGTTTTTCCCGTTTGAGCATGACCGGAAAAAAACAGCACTGAAAAAAGCAGACCCAATATTTGATTTCGCACTTTCATATTCATTCCTGAATCGTTTAATTTTCCCAAAACCAGGGTGGATACATCGACTTCAGCCCCGACTCGGGAATGTCGTGAAAAACGGTTATTCGCCGGAGGGTGTGAATCCCTGTACGTGGCTCGAGCCTGATAAAAAACCTGTGTTCCCTGTACCGTGAAATTTCAAAATTACCCAGCACAACTTTTTTTGGGTCTGAAATACATTGCAAATTACTGCGGGCCTGAACGTACATAGGATCGAAAATTTTTCCGTCGGCCCCAAGCTGGCTGTTCAAATCGTTGTAAAATTTCCAGGCCGATTGTGAAATGCTGTACTGGTACATGATATAAATCCATCCCACTTCTGTTTCACCGGGAATCGTGCGCCCTGATTGGTACGGAAAAAATTCAACAGGATGTTTTATAATATTTTGATGAGAAGTATAATCATTCGGCCCGGCAATGTTAAAAATATCATCAGGATAAATAGATTTCCATCCGAATTTGTATTGCTGGGTCAGAACTCCGCCCATTATTGTATCGAAAGGGAACTGATATTGCATAATCTTCCGGGCATCAAATCGGTAATACCCTGGTGCATTATAGTTATTTATATCAACATAAACCTGGTGGCCCAGCTTTTTTCTGAATTCTTTCACATCGGTTTCACCACCAGGCTGAGTCCATTTCTCTGATTCCCCGCTGTAAAATGCAGAAATATGGGGAGCTGGCGGAACAGGTTCCGGTCCGGAGATATATCTTTCACCTCCTGCAGTGATATGCAGCCGGTAACGTTCCGTTGAATCGAGCGGCTCTTTCAATTCATACACGCCAGGTTGGATTTGTTGCGTCAGGTAACCTTTATCTTTTGAGTCGAGCAATTGCACCAATGCATTGGCATAGGGTTCAAATAAATCGGGTTCGTTAAACCCGGCTGATTTTTGCAGAATGATTTGATGAGATGAATCTCCGAAGATCAGCCGTGCTTCCACCACCAGCAAACTTTCCACCTCGTCCAGTTCGGGTTCATAGATTGACTCGCAACCCAAGAAAAGTATCAGCGGCATCAACAAATATTTTAATAATTTCAGCATCAGAATTTAAAATTATAGGTTAACGACGGTACCGGAATACCGATAACCGAAAGTTTATAAAGCGAATATTTCCTGAATTCGTTTTCAGCACCCGGTCCTGCTTTCCGGTAATACACCGAATATGGATTTTCCCTGCCATAAGCGTTGTAAACCGATAGTGTCCAACTTCCTTTCCACATGCGTTTCCGGCGCAGGTTTTCATCAAAAGTAATGGAAACGTCGAGCCGATGATAAGGTGGCATGCGGTATTTATTTCTGTCGGAATAATACACCAGCGTTTCGCCGGCATATCGGTATTTTATTTCAGGCAGCGTAACCGGCCTTCCTGAGATATACACAAAGTTGGCTGTAAAACGCCATCTGCGACTGATGTTGTAAGTTCCCAAAAGCGAAAAGTCGTGCGGTTTATCGTACAGCGAAGGATAGAACTTTCCATCCCAAAAGTTATCTGCTTCAGCTTCAGCAAGGGTTTTTTGTTTGGTTCGCGAAAGTACGTAGCTGGCAGAGCCTGTGAACCGGCCTGTATTTTTCCGGGCGCTAAGTTCAATTCCCACAGAATATCCTCTGGCCGAAATTAAATCATCTTCCATGTTTTCATTCATAATTAACTGCGCGCCGTTTTTATATTCCACCAGGTTTTGGAGGTATTTAAAATAAACTTCCGACGAAAAATCGATGCCTTTAAACCCCGGGCCTTTTTCCATCCCAAAAGCAATCTGGTCGCTGATAAGCGGTTTCAAACCCGGACTGGCAGATTTCCATGTTTCAGCCGGTGAAACAACAGCGTTGTTGCTCAACTGAAACATGTACTGGCGCACCCGCTGGTAATTCCACTTAATTACAGTATTTGCATTGGCATCGTACCGGGCAGAAAGTCGCGGCTCAAAACCTGCGTAATATTTCTTTTCCTCTTTTTTTTCAGGAACCCCCGGGAAATAATAATCAGAAAACATCCAGTCACCGCTACCATTATCGCCCGGTTCCATTGTTGTTGTTTTGTTTTTGAAAAAACTAAAACGCAATCCGGCTGAAACAGAAAACTGCGGCGAAATCTCCATTTCATCCCCAACAAACAACGCAGCTTCCAGTGAATTTTCTACCGGTAATTCGCGGGAAACGATAAGGGTGGAATCTTCAACCGGTGAAATTTTTCCCGGATTTACGCGGTAATTAATTACTTTAAATCCCCCAATAGCTTTGTGAACAGCGTTGGGATGCCAACGCAGGGTGTATCCTGCCGATGAATAGGCCAGCCGGTTATCAAGGAAATAAGATTCCAACGGATTTTGTTGCGCAAAATCAGTCAGTCTGTAATTGTATTGACTGTAAGCCACTTCCAAATCGCCAAATAGCTCTTCGGTTAACTGGTTGCTCACATCCAGATTGGCCAGAATATTTCCGTATTTGGTAACCGATTCAGCGCTGGTGTTGAATTCATCATTGCTCACATACCCCACCAGGCTCATTCGGTTATATTTATCGAACTTATACGTTGTTTTTGTTGAAACATCGTAAAAATTGGTCACGCTGCGGGCAAAATTCAATTCCGGAATTTTCTTCATAATCCAGTTGGCATACGAGCTTCTGCCGCCTGCCACAAAGGTTAGTTTTTTATTTTTACTGAGCGGCCCGTCCATGGTCACCCTGGAGTTTACTAAACCAATTCCGCCGTAAAACCTGATTTGATCGGTGTTGCCATCTTTGAAACCTACTTCCATAACCGAGGCTACCCGTTCTCCAAAATTAGCCGGCATGCCACCTTTAAACAAACGTACATTTTCCACCACATCGGGATTTATTAACGAAAGGAAACCGAAAAGATGCGACGAATTGAACACCGGGCTGCCGTTTATCAGAATCAGGTTCTGGTCGGTATTTCCGCCTCTCACGTTGAATCCCGAAGCCAGTTCACCCACGGTTTGCACACCTGGCAGCATGGTCATTCCCTTTAAAATGTCCACTTCGCCCATTAATGCGGGCAGTTTTTTAATTTCTACGGTTGACATTTGCACCATGCTCATTTGCGACCGGGGCAAATCGGCATCCTTGCCAATTACGGTAACTTCTTCAATGGCATGTGATTCTTCAAACAATTGAAATTCCTCATATCCGTCTTCAATAAGCCGAATTTTCCAGGTTGAACTTTGTAAACCTACAAACGAAAACTGAAGCCGGTGGTCTCCGGTTGGCAGTTCCATTTCAAACTCGCCGTTTTCGTTGGTTGTGGTTCCTTTTTGGGTTTCGGTGTGGTAAACAATGGCCCCAACCAGAGTTTCATCGGTTTTGCCATCGACCACACGACCACGCAGGGTAGCTCTTTTGTATCGGCCCAGGTTTAGCGGATTTCCGATAATCAGGAACTGGGAGGATTCATCCAAACGGGAAAAACTCCCCGAAACTTCGGGATAAATGACTATGCCATCGTCCTGAAAAAAACGGAAAGTGAGTTCATTATCCAGAAAAATATTGTTCAGGGCCTGAATAAGCGGTGTGTTTCTAAAGGATTTGTTGACGGAATGCGGGGCCAGCCATTCCTGTTTATAAAAAAATTGCAAACTGTATTTGGTTTCCAGCGAATCGAAAAAAACCTGCAATGGTTGGTCGCGGTAAGTTCCGTCAATCAGAATTTCGCCCTGATTCTGTGCATTGGTATTCCCAGAGTTTCCCAAAAACAAAATCAGAGAAAAAAAGGAATACAGAAATGCTAATCTGATTGAAATTGAATCCGCCATGTGGTTTAGCTGATAAAACATAAAATTTGGTTTCTTTTAAGATTTTTTGGTTGTTGGATACATTATTTCCAATAAAGTTTAACTTAAAAAGTAAAATGTTCAAAAATAATCTTTCTTTCTACAATCGGCTCCTTTATTCATGGTTTAAAACTCGTAATACAATCCGGTATAAATGCCAATCCGGTAAGGCCTGAAATCGACTTCCGGGTTACGGTTGAGTGAATTCAGGTAATAATTGAGCCGCGGTTCAACAGCCACTGAAAGATTTCTGCCGATGGCATAATTTAATCCCAATCCCACTGTTCCCGAAACATTTACCGTTGAAATATCGCGTGTTTTGCCAATGTTTTGCAAGCCGTATTCATTATCGATGTAGGCATTGTTACCCACCACCACACCGGTATTTACGCCGCCTACCAGTTCCACATCCATCTTTCGGTCAATGATGAGGTAACGCAGGTAAAGGGGTATTTCTACAAAGTCGAAAACCTGCGAAAGTTCGCCTTGCGTAAGCAGCGAGTTGGAATAGAGGCCATACGATTCGAGGTTTGCAGCCACTTCGGCCCCTTTGGGCAATCCTTCAAATTCGATTATTCCGGCAGTGCTGTTCATGGCCATCCGGTTGTTTGTTATATTAACCGGTGTGTTGAAATGAAGTTTGCCAGCAGGCGTAGCCATATAATCGGCCTCAGCCCTCATTCCTGAAAACATGGGCGAGCTTCCCGTTTTTTGGCCGTTTTGTGCATAATAAATGCCGCTTTCCACCCGAACCCTTTTTCCTGTTTTGTATTGCACCGAAATACCGCCGCTCAGGTTTGTGTTTCCGTCGCCGGTTTCCGATGTCATGTTGCTGGCATACGTTTCGCCGTGGTTTGCGGCATACGACGAATAGCCAGGAGAAACGTTCAGTCCCATTTTCCATCCGGTTTGTTTTTTGGCCGCATGGGCCAGCCGGCGGATATTTTCATCCATTAACTTTTGCTCCCAGGTGAAATAATTTACCGGGTCTAACGGTTTCTCCTTTTTTTCCAGCGAATGTCGGCGTTCCTGCTCTTTTGTAATTATTTCAGGCGTTTCAATGCGTTTTATCAAATTCATGCCGGCAGAGGCAAGTATTGTTCTTGTCCTTTCCGCCTGAATAGTTTCATGTGCAACTGGTAATTTTTCTTCCTGTATGGGCATGGCAGTGCTTTCGGCAGTTTTTTCTGCCCCGGGTTGTTCTGATTCAGGTTCCCGGCTGCCGGTTGCCATCGTTTCATTTTCCTGAACCGGTATCTCTCTTTCGCGTGGAATAATTTCATGCTGCGGTTCCACCCGTTCGGTTTCGGCCACCCGGGGTGTTGTTTTTTCTGCCGTTTCGTTGAAATACCATCCGGACAGAAAGGCAAGCACCAGCAGGGCAGCCACTGCCGACCAGCTGTACCAGGCTATCCGCTTTTTGCGGCGCATTTCGGACAGGTTTGCCTGAATATTGTCCCAAACAAAGGCAGGCGGTTCTTCCCGGAATCCTTCCAGCTTTTCCCGGAAAATTTTGTCCATGTTGTTTTTTTCTTCCTTCATTATGCAAGTAAATTTGCATTTGATTCCACTTCACCGTAAAGTTCCAGCACTTTACGTTTTAAAATATCCCTTGCCCGTGCAAGGTTCGATTTCGATGTTCCCACCGAAATGTTCATTTCCTCACCGATTTCCTGGTGGTTCAACCCCTCCATAACAAAGAGGTTGAATACCATACGGTAGCGTGGCGGTAGTTGCTGAATAAGTCCCAGCAAGTCTTCGGCTCCGATTTTTGCCAGAATGTCATCCGAAACCTGCACCGAATCGTATTGCCCCATATCTTTTACCGGGTACAAAACGTGTTGTTTCCGGAACTTGCTCAGCGAAACGTTCACCATAATTCTTCTCACCCAACCTTCAAAAGAACCCTCATGTCTGAAACTTGCAATATTTGAAAAAACCTTAACAAACCCCTCCTGTAAATTGTCTTCGGCCTCGGTGCGGTCTTTGGCATAACGCAAACAAACTCCGAACATTTTCGGAGCAAACATCCGGTAAAGCTTTTCCTGCGCACGCGCATTACCCGAGGTACATTCCTTTATAATATTTTTCAAATCTTCCAAACCAGGGCTGCAAATGTTTCCTCAAAAGTAAGGATTAATTCTGCTTTGCTTCCCGAAATTTATCCTTAACTTGCTTCCACATTGCTTTGCTGCAACTCAATTATGGCAGCGAAAACATGGAATAGATGCCGGGAGTTTAAAAAGGGTTGCGTGAGTTATAATATTTTTAAGGAATTTCAACTTTTAGTGCCGTTTAGTTAACGCTGTCAAGTCTAAAGACGTTGGCAGGTTGAGTAGCGCAGACCAGACTTGTCAGCGTCCGGCATTTGACGGACCTGCCAACGTCGAAGAAATACGAATTATAACATTTATCGGACTAATAGAAATTAATTTCATTTTTTTTCCATCCCACGCAACCCTTTTGAATCAGGCATCATCTTTGATAATACATGCGTGGCAAAAACTTAAATATCGAAACAATGAAAACAAAATCAGTTTTAATCTTTTTAACGGCACTTCTGTTTGCCGGGTGTAATTTGCCCGGTAACACCCCGGATGAGGAACTGAATGTGACCGAAAAAACCGCCCGGCTGATTGATGCCGAAAATCAATTCGGATTTGAACTCTACCAACATGTTTTTTCCTCGGAAACCGAATACAAGAACATTATGGTTTCGCCGCTGAGTGTGAGTTTAGCTTTGGCCATGACATACAACGGCGCCAATGGCGAAACCAAAACGGCCATGGAAAAAACCCTGAAAGTTTACGGGTTAACGCCCGATGATATCAATACCTCCTATCGCGATTTGGTGAATGCACTGAAATCGCTCGACCCCAAAGTACTGCTGGAAATTGCCAACGCCATCTTTTACCGCGACGATTTTCAGGTGGAAAATGAATTTGTTTCCATCAACAAAAATTATTACGATGCCGGAGTTTCTGCACTCGATTTTGGAAATGAACAAAAATCACTGGAAACCATTAACGGCTGGGTGGCTGAAAAAACGCACGATAAAATTGAAACCATCATCGACCGGATTACCCGCAACCATGTGATGTTTTTGCTGAATGCCATTTATTTTAAAGGAACCTGGCAAAAAGAGTTCAACGAAAAAAGTACCGAAAAGCTTCCGTTTTACCTTGAAAGCGGTGAAAGCATTGAAACCCAAATGATGCAGCGGCTCGATACGTTGCCATACATGAAAAACGATTTGTTCAGCGCCATCGAACTGAGTTACGGAAAAGGGAATTACAACATGGTTGTTTTTCTGCCCGAAAACGACAAAACGCTGGATGAAATTGTCAGTAAATTGGACAAAGAAAACTGGGAAACCTGGATGGAAAGTTTTCAGGAAACCCAAAGCGTTGATATTAAGCTCCCCAGGTTTAAATATGAATACGAAATTGTGCTGAACGACGTTTTAACAGAGATGGGTATGGGGGTTGCTTTTACCGGCGCTGCCGATTTTACCGGAATCAACCGGGGTGGCGGTTTAAACATCGACTACGTAAAACACAAATCTTTCATTGAAGTAAATGAAGAAGGAACCGAAGCTGCTGCTGTAACCGTTGTGGCCATTGAACGCACCTCGGTTGGCGGACCGGAAAAAGTGCCGTTTTATGTGAACCGCCCGTTTATGTATGTCATTACCGAAAAAAGCACCGGCGCTGTGCTGTTTATGGGAACGGTGAAGAATCCATTGGCGAATTAGGTGTTGAGATGCAAGTATCAAGACAATTAGACACAAGTATCAAGACAATTAGACACAAGTATCAGGATTGTGAGATACAAGACGAAGAAATTTGAGAACATTAAAATACAGGGAGTTATGAAAACAATTATTTTACTGATGTTGGCATTTGTGCTGACTTCAATCAGTTCGTGCCAGAAAAATGACCCGGTACCCGACGAAAACAAAATCATCAATCTGGATGAAAAGTCGGCACAACTGGTTGAGGCTGATAATGCTTTTGGACTGGAGCTTTTTCAAACCATTAGGGCGGAAAGCGAAGAGGAAAACCTGATGGTATCGCCGCTGAGCGTTTCGGTGGCGCTGGCCATGGCTTACAACGGCGCAGGCAGCGATACCAAATCGGAAATGGAAAAGGTATTGAAGCTTAACGGCCTGACCAAAGAGCAAATCAATGCCTCATACAATAAATTAATCTCGGCTTTGCAATCGCTGGACGATGAGGTGGTTTTTGAAATCGCCAACGCCATTTTTTATGCCGACGGATTTTCAGTAAAACCGGATTTCCTTTCAATCAATGAGGATGTTTATGACGCAGAGGTGAGCAAGCTGAACTTCAGTTCACCGGCGGCTGTGGAAACCATTAACAACTGGGTAGCCGAAAAAACGCACGACAAAATCCAAAAAATCATTGAACAACTCAATCCGCTCGACCGGATGGTGCTGTTGAATGCCATCTATTTTTACGGCACCTGGACCAACGAATTCGATAAAGAGGGAACGCACAACCTTCCGTTCCGCAAAACCGACGGTACCACCCTTGAAGTGCCCATGATGAACAAAATGGAAAAGCTGCCCTACAAGGAAAACACGTTATTTAAAGCGATAAAAATGCCTTACGGAAACGGGCAGTACAACATGGTAATATTGCTTCCGGTTGGCAGCAACAGCTCTCAGGACATTATCGATGTGCTGACCATTGCCAACTGGAACAGCTGGATGGGAACTTTTGAACTGACCGACAGGGTTAAGATTACCATGCCCCGGTTTAAGTACGCTTTTGAAACCTCACTGAAAAAAGTATTGAAAGACCTTGGAATGGAAAAAGCATTTTTGCCAAATATGGCCGATTTTTCAGGAATTTCGAATGAGGATTTATACATCAGCGAGGCCATTCATAAATCGTATATCGATGTAAATGAAACAGGTACCGAGGCAGCGGCGGTCACCGGGCTGGTTTTTGCAACAACCAGCATTGGGAACGAACCGCCTGTTGTTCCCTTTTATGTTGACCGGCCGTTTGTTTATGCCATTACTGAAAACGATACGGGTGCAATCCTTTTTATTGGAGAAGTGAACCACCCGGAATACGAATAACTGAAATTTTCCAAATCTCCGGATTTTGCTGCAACAGTTAGTTCTGTAAAAGCCGCCTGTTCATTCCCGGGCGGCTTTTTTCCAAAAAAAAACCGGATGCAAAGCTGCAACCGGTTTTTGCATGTAATATGCTTGTTTGATTTAGAAAATACTGTATGAAAGTCCAATGGCAAACGTCATGGTTGTTTTGGTAAGATTTTCATTGTACGCGCCCACATCGGGGTCGTTGAATGACACGGTCTGATCCTGATAGAAGGTGTTTGAAAAACCGGCATCGAGGGTAAGAGCATCCATAATTTTCCATTCAATTCCGGCGCTGGCAGTAACCGAAGGATTGCTGTAACTGAAATCGCTCTGGTAACTGTCTGCAACGCCCATGTCACCATATAATCCGCCCACACTGAAGGCAAAATTATCCACAACATTAAATTGAAGTCCGAGGCCGATTTCTATTCCGTTGCGGTCGATTTCGCGTGTGCGGATCACGTCATGCCCGGCAGCCATATCGCGTGTATTCATTCCCCAGCCAACCCCTTTGTTGAAATACATGTTATACGAAAGTTGTGCTTCCACCAAACCGGCATCGTAGCCCACGCCCACGCCCAAAATGGCAGGCAGGTCGTTGCGTGTTTTAGCATTGTTGGGGAACAGGTCCAAATCATCCACTTTAGTGCTGTTGGTAAGTTCAAGTATGGTTTTGTGTTCATACTTTACAGCTATGTTTAAATTCTCAACTGGCGAAAAATTCACGCCAATCATGGGTGTAAATCCGGCGCCTGTTTGTTCGGTATCTACTTCTTTATTGCCAAGTTGATCGGCGGTTCCGGCTAAAGTTGCAGAAACAATAGAAAGCTGGGTTGCTGTGCCGCTATATTGTTGCCCTGCACCTGAATAGGTGGATTGGATGGTTGCCAAATCCATTTGGGCTATCTGCGACTGGTTTAAACCAATCATTTGAAG
>Ga0209614_1001778_pt1 | contig 15275 bp, 13 predicted proteins | sample BlaSprsedimmetaG_FD_185484 | JGI IMG/M metagenome (GOLD analysis project Ga0209614, IMG submission 185484) | Hot spring sediment bacterial and archeal communities from California, USA to study Microbial Dark Matter (Phase II) - Blank Spring... ... | reverse complement strand
ACGGAATCATGGTCGGCCGGATGGCCCCTGAGACGAATGTCAAAGGGATCCGGAAAAACCCGCCGCCACTTCCCGCAGGACTGCAGGCATGGCCGAATCCCTTTAATCCGAAGGTGCAGATTCGTTATACCATGCCGAAGAACGGAACGGTTCAATTCCGGATCCTCAATATTCAGGGCCGGCTCATCGAAACTTTGGTTGACGGGCAATATGTGAGAGGGAGTTATGCGGCAATCTGGAATCCGGAGAATTCATTGCCGTCCGGCATGTACTTTTGCAGGTTTTACCTGGACGGTCGATTCTGCAAAGCCGTCAAATTGGTTTTCAGGAAATAGCCGGGCCGGGTCACACTGTGCGATCGAGGAACCGGTGATTAACGACATTTGATTAACGACATTGATTCTTGCAGTGCCCGTTGCCTCATCAGAAAATGTTACCCAAATGATTTCGGGCCTAAGCTGGTGTTCGACAGTTGATAGGCATTTTTGTTCTTTCAAACCGACCTAAGTTCAATATATGCGTTCTTTGACAACCTGATTTGCTAAAAATCCATAGACACACGAATATCGTCTAACCTCTTGACATTGTTCGGTATATTCTGTATATTTTAGGTATGTATATACGAAAAATATCCCGGAAAAACAAAGACGGTTCCAGAATCTCCTACGTCCAACTCGCCCACAATGAATGGTCGCCTGAGAAAGGGCATTGCCAGGCCAAAGTTCTCTACAGCTTCGGACGGGAAGAAGAAGTAGATGTTGACCAACTCAAGCGCCTGGTGAAAAGCATCAGTCGTTTTCTGCCGGCCTCGGATGCCGCGGAAGCTGAGGCCATGATTAAGAACAGAGGGCGAAAACTGACCTGGATCCAAAGCCGTTCTTATGGCGGTATCCATGTGCTTTTGGAACTCTGGAAACAGCTGGGCTTTGACAAGTTCATCCACGACCGTATCCAGGATCGAAACTTCTCGACACCGGTGACTCTCTCGATTTTTGCCATGGTGGCGGGTCGCGCCCTCGCGCCTTCCAGTAAACTGGCGCTCACCGACTGGATCGAAAACGATGTTCATATCCCCGATCTCTCCCGGGTGGGTGTTCAGACCCTCTACCGGGCCATGGACTTTCTTCTTGAGCATCAACAGGACCTGGAAAAAGAGCTTTACTGGGCCGTGGCCGATCTCCTGAATCTGGAAGTGGATCTATTGTTTTTCGATACCACGTCAACCTACTTTGAAACCGATCAGGAGACGGATCTCAAACAATACGGTTACTCCAAGGACAAACGTCCCGACCTTCCACAGGTAGTTGTCGGACTGGCAGTGACCCGTGACGGTATCCCCGTTAAGCATTGGGTTTTCCCAGGGAATACATCCGATATGTCCACCATCAAAAGGGTCAAGGATGATCTGGGCAACTGGCGTCTGAACCGCTGCATCATCGTGCATGACCGGGGCATGTCCTCAGAAGAGAACCTTCAGTATCTTCAGCGCGGCGGCGGCCATTTTATTGTCGGCCGCAAGATGCGTAGCGGGGAAGAAGAGATCGAAGAGACCCTGGGAACCAGAGGCCGTTACACCGAAATCCAGGAAGGTCTGTTTGCCAAGGAGGTCATTGTCGGTGACGGAGAAAAACGGAAACGGCTTGTGATCGTCAAGAATCTGGCCACCGAAACCCATGACCAAAAGACGCGTGAAAAACTCCTCCAGACACTTCAGGAACGGATCGATCAGCTTAACGCCAGACGGACAAAGAATCACAGCAAGAAGGTCTGTGCTCTGAAATCCCACCGGACGTACGGGAAATATGTGAAAGAACTGAAAGACGGCACGCTGAAGCTCAATAAAATGAAGCTTCGGGAAGCCGGCCGCTATGACGGAAAATACATTGTTGAAACCAGCGACGACACGCTCGCACTGCGGGATATTGTTTTAGGCTACAAACAGCTTTATGATATTGAGCGGGCATTCAGAACCTTGAAAACCGATTTAGATCTTCATCCGAATTATCACAGCACCGAGGAGCGGATCCGTTGTCATATTTTTCTGTGTTTCATCGCTCTGGTTCTGGTCCGGATCATCGAGAATAAAACCAGACGAACCTGGGGCAAATTAAGAAAAGCCCTGATGCGGATTCACTATGGTGAGTTCATTGTTGACTCGAAAAAAATTTTTCAATTAACCGAGCTTTCAAACGATCACATAAGCATTTTTAAGTCATTAAATATCAATGGACCACGACAGTTTTTAGGCATTCAGGACAGCGAAAATCCATAGTAACACGACTCGTTTTTAAGAGGGCTATATAACCGAATCAATAACATAGGTTTAACAGCTTATTTTTTCACCTAGTACTGTCGAACACCAGCTCAGGTGTTTTTGGAAAATTCTCACGTGTTTTTCTGAATATCTCACGAGTTTTTCGGAAAATGTCCTGTGTTTTTTAAAAAATCTCACGTGTTCTTGGAAAAATCTCACTTGTTTTTTTGAAAAACACGGTTTATTACCCCTGCATCGGGAAATCTGCGCCTCCATTCAGAAGACTTAACCCACGCAAACAACTTCACATGAACCGGTAAGGCGTGAGTGCCCCGCCCCTTCCTGGTTTGTTTTTTCTCTTTTGAACGGCATTTTCTATTCACAATAAATAATGGAGGGCAAAACGTAAGGAGATAAAATTTTTCTGTAGTTATAACTTTTTTTTCTGTAAGTACAACTTTTTTTTCCGTAGTTATAACTTTTGAAAACGTAGTTACGATTTTTAATTCTGTAGTTACACAATTTTTTTCTGTAGTTATAAAACGGGGCTGTCATCGATAACTATTCCTAAAAAGATGCCCGACAGAAGATTTCGGGCATGACCCATGGGGGGTGAAGAGATTGCCCGTGAAAAACTCCGTTCGGTCAGGATCGCGACCCAGGACGGGACTCTTTCCCTTCCGATCTTCGAGGCCCGGATTTTCGAAAAGGCCGGATGATGAACCGGTTGTTATGGAAATATCACGGGTGCAGACTTTCTCTTGAAAAAAATCATGCGTCGTTTTTTGCTTGACATTGGTTTCGTTGTTTTATATTATAAATCCGATGATATCCCATCCCGATTCATTTCTTATTTGATCCTATCGAAATCATTTCTTACATTTCCAACCGATACCCGCTAAACATCCTGGCCGGGTAAACCCCGATCCTGGGAGGAAGAAAATGGAATCCGTCCGGACACTCGCCGGAATGATCGACCATTCCCTGTTGCATCCCACCCTCACCGACGAACAGCTCGAAGCCGGCTGCGCCCTGGCGAAACGATACGCCACCGCCTCCGTGTGCATCAAACCCTACGCCGTCCCCCGGGCCGCGGAATGGCTGGAAGGATCCGTCGTCCGGGTCGGCACGGTGATCGGATTCCCCCACGGCAACGCATCCCTGGACATCAAGGTGAATGAAACCGAACGGGCCTGCCGGGACGGCGCCGTGGAAGTGGACATGGTGGTCAACATCGGCCGGGTGCTGGGCGAAGACTGGGCGTATGCGGACCGGGAAATCCGCGCCGTGCTCGCGGCCTGCAGGGACCGCCGGGCCGTGCTCAAGGTCATCTTCGAAAACGACTACCTGAAGGAAGACCGCTTCAAAATCCGCCTCTGCGAAATCTGCCGCGAGGCGGGCGCCGATTACGTGAAAACCTCGACCGGATACGCCTTCGTGAAAGACACGGACGGACGCTGGGTTTCCCGGGGCGCCGCGGACGGGGACCTGAAACTCATGCTGCGCCACGCCGGCCCGGCGATGAAGGTGAAGGCCGCCGGGGGGATCCGCACGCTGGACGACCTGCTGCGGGTCCGGGCGCTGGGCGTCTCCCGCGTCGGCGCCTCGGCCACGGAAAGCATCCTGAAAGAGGCCCGGGAACGATTCGGGACGGATCCGCCCTGAATGATCCCGTCCGGAAGGCGAACGGAAAGGGAACACCCTGATGACAAGGAGGAAAACGGATGACTGACAGGAAGACCGCCGTCATCGGCGCCGGGTTCATGGGACCCGCCCACACCGAGGCGCTGCGCCGGCTGGGCATCCCGGTGGCCGGCATTCTCGGCGCGGACCGGGCCGAATCCGAAAGCGCCGCAAAAAAGCTGGGCATTCCCAGGGCGTACGGGAGTTACCGGGAAGTCCTCGAGGACGACGTCCTCGCCGTGCACCTGACCACGCCCAACAAGTTTCATTTCGCCATGGCGAAGGAGGCGCTCGAGGCGGGCAAGCACGTGCTCTGCGAGAAACCGCTCGCCATGACGTCCGCCGAAACCGCCGTGCTCGTGGAGCTGGCCCGGAAGACCGGACTCGCCGCGGCCGTGAATTACAACATGCGCTTTTACCCGCTCGCCGTGGAGGCGCGGGACGGATCCGGTCCGGCGAACTCGGCGAGGTCTATTCCGTCGTGGGCAGCTATGTGCAGGACTGGCTGCTCTATCCGACCGATTACAACTGGCGCGTGCTGGCCGGGGAAGGCGGGGCGGTGCGGGCGATCGGGGACATCGGCACGCACTGGATGGACCTGGTCCAGCACATCACCGGCCTGAAGATCGCGGAAGTGTTCGCGGATCTGAAGACCGTCCACCCCGTGCGCAAGCGGCCCAAAGGCGAGGTCGAGACCTTCTCCGGCAAGGTGCGGGAAATCCGGGCGACCGAAGACGTGCCCGTCAGTACCGAAGACTGCGGATCCGTCCTCTTGCGCTTCGACAACGGGGCCCGGGGCTGCCTCTGGGTCTCCCAGACCACGGCCGGGAGGAAGAACTGCCTCCGCTGCGAGATCGCCGGATCCGGCGAAGCCCTCTGTTGGGACAGCGAGACTCCCAACGAATTGTGGATCGGCCGGCGTGACCGGGCCAATGAACGGCTCCTCAAGGATCCCGGCCTGGTGTCGGAAGCGGCGCGGGCGGTGATCGGATATCCGGGCGGCCACAACGAAGGCTACCCGGACACCTTCAAACAATCCTTCCGCGCCTTTTACGAGTTTATCGCGGGGAACGATCCCGGCGCCGAACCCGGATTCGCCACCTTCGCCGAAGGGCATCACGAAGTCGTGCTCTGCGAGGCGATCCTCAAAAGCCACCGGGAAGGATGCTGGGTCAATGTCAAATCGTAGGGAGGAAACATGGACAGGATGCAATGGATTTTCTGCCTGGCGGCCGCCGTGTTGCTGACCGGATGCGCGGGAAGCGAGAAACCGGCCTTCACCGTCCGCCGGGGAACGAACATCTCACACTGGCTCAGCCAGAGCGACCGGCGCGGGGAGGCGCGCGAGGCCTGGTTCACGGAACAGGATGTGGCCTTCCTCGCGGGACTCGGACTCGACCACCTCCGCATCCCGGTGGACGAGGAACAGCTCTGGGACGAGGCGGGCGAGAAGGAACCGGAGGCCTTCCGTCTGCTCCACGCCGGGCTGGAATGGTGCGCCCGGCACAACCTCCGCGCGATCGTGGACCTGCACATCCTGCGGTCTCATCATTTCAACGAGCCCGTGATCCGGCTCTGGACGGATCCCGCGGCCCAAGACCGGTTCGTCCGGCTCTGGCGCGACCTGTCGGAGGAGCTGAGGGGATATCCCGTAGACAGGGTGGCCTACGAGCTGATGAACGAGGCGGTCGCGGACGACCCGGAAGACTGGAACCGGCTGGCGGCCAGGGCTTACGCCGCGATCCGCGAGAACGAGCCGGAACGCGTCATCGTGATCGGCTCGAACCGTTGGCAGATCGTCCATACCTTCGACGCCCTGAAGGTGCCTGAAAACGACCCGCACCTCCTGCTCAGCTTCCATTTCTATACGCCCATGCCCCTCACGCATTACAAGGCGCCCTGGTGGCGAGACGGCGGGGAATACGCAGGACCGGTCCGGTATCCCGGGAGGATCGTGAAGGAGGACGACCTGGCCCCCTATCCCGAAAACGTCCGGGACGCCATCCGCGGGGACAACGGATTCTATACGCGCGACAGCCTCGAGGCGCTGCTGGAGAAACCGCTCCGGAAACGCGCGGAGACCGGGCTGCCGCTCTACTGCGGGGAATGGGGCTGCCTGCCCACGGTTCCGGAAACGGACCGGCTCGCCTGGTATCAGGACATGGTGACGATTCTGGAAAAACACGGCATCGGCTGGGCGACGTGGGATTACAAGGGGGATTTCGGCCTGATCGACCGCGAGGGCAGGCCCGTGGAAGAACTGATCGCGGTGCTGTTGGATCTGTGACGGATTTTATCTTGACGGGATAGTTGAAAGTTCATAAAGTCCATCTGACCCCGGTTGTCGCGCATCTTTACCGCGCGATATCGGGTGTCTTTTGGGGGCAGGGGCAAAGGGTGTATCCCCGATAAAACCACTTCCCGTAGAAAGAACGGGACAGGCGGGGAAGACAGAGTTTTGCATTACTCGAAATCCGCCGGGAAGTCGCCCCTTCCCTCCTCCGTGTCTCCGTTTTGCCGGTTGTTGCGTTCCCGGTTCTGACGATTGAAGGCGTACCGGATGTTCAGCATGACCTGGGGCGCCTCTCGGGTGAAGCGGCTGGAGGAAGAAAAATCCGGCCCTTCCGAGGAGAATTCAAATTTCCCGGTGCGGAAAACATCGCGGACCTGCAATGTCAGCGTGAGGGATTTGTCGAAAAATTCCTGTTTGACGGCCGCGTCCGCGGTCATGAAGCCTTCCCTGCGTCCCTGCGCCGACACCGTGGGGCTGTTGTAGCGCCCGTTCACCTGGATCTGGGTCGAAGGGCCCAGCCGGAAGACATTGTTCAGCCGGGTGGTCCAGTTGAAACTGCCGCGCGAGAAGGGCTTGTCATAGAGGACTCCCTCGATCCGGTACTCGTAGAGATTCCCCATCAGGTTCATGTTCCACCCTTTCATCACGTCCATGTTGAGCATGAGCTCGCAGCCGAGGGCATAGTCGGTTCCCACGTTCTCGACCGAGTGAAGCGTGACGTCGGCGTCGTATACCGACCGGACCCGTTCGACCTTGTTGTGATTGACCCGGTAATAGACCTCCGAGGACAACATGTTCTTCCCCACATGGGTCTGAAATCCGAGTTCGTAGGAATCGATGGATTCCGGTTTCAGGGCGGGGTTGCCGATCCGGACGTTGTAGGCGTCCATCCAGGTCGGGAAGGGTTCGAGCTCCCAGCCGCGCGGCCGGGAGATCCGCCGGGTATAGCTCGCCATGAGCTGTCTGTGGCCGCGGGGAAATTGATAGGACACATGCCCGGTCGGGAAATAATCCCATTCATCGAGTGAAAACGTTTGATCCGCCCTGGGGAGTTCGATGATCCGATACGTGTACTCCCCGCGCAGACCGCCCTGATATCCGAACGGGCCCAGCTTTCCGGAATAGGTGGCGTAGAGGGAATGGATGTCCGACAGATAGTCCGTCCGGTGCGCAAAGTCCGGCTGGTCCACATACAGTCCGGCCGCGGGATCGAACATGGCAAGCCCGGTGATGTCCCGGGACCGGTGAAACCGGCTCTGGTATCCGGCCTCGAACCGGTCCTCGCCGAGCGGGAGGGTATAATCGACCTTGGTGCGCAGGTCTCTGGACGGCCCGTCCTCCGAGGCCCTGCGTCCGCTCTCGATCCGTTCAGACGCATCCAACAGTTCGTCGGTGTTCTTTTCACGTCCGTCCCGTCGGCTCAAATAAATGAGGGTGGCGAGCTCGTGGCCCCGGGCCGGGAACCGATGGAGCCAGGACAGACTCGCCGAGTAGAAGGTGTTCGAACGCGTCCGTTCTTCCAGGCTGGTGTAGAAGAGCGGATCCGGATCCCTGTACGTCCAGGCCCTGAAATCCTGTTCCGAACCCCCCCCGAATCTGCCCTTCCCGATCCGGGTTTCGAGGTTGAACAGGTCCCTCTCCGCGAGGTTGTAGGAGAGTCCGCCGCGGAATCCCGTGGAGATCCGGCCCCTGCGCGAGGTGCCGTCGGAATGGATGTACGAGGTGATTTCCTCATGTGTGGTGCGGTTCTGCGATTCGCGTGTCCCGTCGAACATGAAATGGCTGTAGTCGAGGCCGAGTACCACGCCGAGACGGTCGGTCTTGTTTTCGGTCAGGATGTTGCCGCCGTATTTGTCCCCGAGCCCGGCGTCCAGATTGAAGAGGGCGCTGCGTCCGGACCGTTGGTCTTTCTTCATGACGACGTTGATGATGCCCGCGGTGCCGTCCGGGTTGTATTTCGCCGAGGGGTTGGTGATGATCTCGATGTTGTCGACCGCGCTGGCGGGTATCTGGCGTAACGCATCCGCGGCATCGAGCACCGTGGGCCGTCCGTCGATGAGCAGCTGAAAATTGCCGCTGCCGCGCAGGCTCACATTCCCCTCGATGTCCACGGTGACCGAGGGCACGTTCTCCAATACTTCCGTCGCGGAACCCGAAACCGCGGTCTGCATCTGATCCACGTGAATGACCTTCTTGTCGATTTCATAGGTCATGACGGGTTTCTCGCCCTCGACCCCCACGCCCTCGAGCAGGAGGACCGCCTGCCGGAGCGAGATGCTTCCCAGGTCCTGAACGGGCTGATCCGCCGAAAGAACGACGCCCGTTCTCTTCTCGGCTTCGAACCCCATGAACCGGACTTCGAGATCGTACCGTCCCGGACGGATGTTGTCGAGACGGAACCGTCCTTCCCTGTCGGTGATGGTGCCGGTGACCTGGGTGTCCGTATCCGGTTCGAGGATCAGGATGTTGGCGTATTCGACGGGCGTATCGAGAGGCCCGGTGACGACCCGCCCGACGACCCCGACGCCGCGGGGACGGCGGGATTCCTGCCCCTGGATATGTCCTGTAACCATCAGTAAGACTGCAAAAAGAAAGGCGGTTTGACGTGTCATCGGTTTCTTTTCTCCGGGATGCGTGATTGGAAACACCGTGGATCCGCGCGGGATCGCACATCATAAACACATATTCAACGCTTTTTCATGATGCAGGTTTCGCAACCTGTCATTTTTTACAATTCCACACGATTCCGTGACATTCCGGAAAAAAAAACAAAAAAAGGAGATTGGGATTGCATCGGAAGAAAATAATCGGGATATTTCAGGAAAACGGATCGTTCCCGAGGAGGTGCCTGATGGTGCGTATTCTGATGCCGCTTTTTTTCCTGGGCCTCGGCCCGGTGTTTGCTGACGGATCTCCCTGTCCCGCGGATGTCATCGACACATCCGAGGGGCCGCTTCGGATCACGATGATCGGCCACGCCAGCCTGATGTTCGAATTCGACGGCAGGGTGATCCATGTGGATCCGTTTACCCGGGTGTCGGATTATGACGCTCTGCCCCGGGCCGACCTCATCCTGATCACGCATGAACACGGCGACCACTGCGACCCGCTGGCCGTGGAGAAAATTTCCAAGGCGGAGACGGAAATCATCCTGTCGCGGGCGGCTTTCGACAGACTCGGATCGGGCGTGATCCTGGAGAACGGGGACACCGCCACGGCATCCGGAATCCGAATCGAAGCCGTGCCCGCGTACAACATCCGGCACAAGAGAGACGGCGGAGAACCGTATCACCCCGGAGGCCGGGGGAACGGATACGTCCTCACGTTCGGGGACAGACGGATCTACATCGCCGGGGATACGGAAAATATCCCCGAAATGAAGACGCTGGAAAAGATCGACGTCGCCTTCCTGCCCATGAACGTGCCGTATACCATGACGCCGGAGATGGTCGCCGATGCGGCCGCAGCCTTCCGCCCGAAAATCCTCTATCCCTATCATGAGGGGGATACGGATCCGGACAGGCTGATCCGGTTGCTGGAAAACGAACCGGATATCGAGATCCGAACACGCAACCCCCGTGAAAATAATCCTTGACTTGATCCGGCTGTTCCATTATTTTACATCCGTGTCTATCCGCACTTTCACGAAGCGGGTTTTTTTAAAAACGACTGTGTGTACGTAAACATATCGATGACGACGATCAGGCACATCGCAGAGATTGCCGGTGTTTCCATCGGCACGGTGGACCGGGTGCTTCACGGCCGGGGCAAGGTCGCCCAGGCCACCGAAGCCCGCGTCCGGCGCGCGATCGCAGAAACCGCCTACAAGCCCAATGTCTTTGCACGCACCCTGAAGCTCGGAAGGCGTTTCCGCTTCGGGGTCGTCATGCCGTATCCCGAACAGGACGGCGGATACTGGCGGCTCCCCCTTCACGGCGTCGAAAGGGCGGGGAGGGAACTCGCCTCCCAGAAAGTCGAGACGATTCCCCTGTTTTTCGACAAATACGGAGACGGCCTTCCCGGGGATTTTTTCGGACGGATTGCAGACACGAAACCGGACGGGCTACTCGTCGCGCCCATCCTGACCCGGCACTTCATCGACTTTTTCTCTTCTCTCCCGGACAGAATCCCGTATGTGTTTTTCGATTCCGACCTTCCCGGCCTTCACCCGCTCTGCGTGATTACCCAGAACGCCCACCGGAGCGGCCGTCTGGCCGCAGAACTGTTGTCCAAAATCATGCGGGAAGAAACCGAGGTGGCCGTCGTGAAGGTCATGCCGGATGATTATCACCTCGCGGCACGGGTCGAGGGCTTCCTGGCCTACATGGCCTCGGCCGGGCGTCGGGCCCATGTCCATGAAGCCGAAATCGGAAGGGATCCGGACAGCATTCATCGTGTCCTGTCCGTCTGCCGGACGCGCTATCCCCGTCTCGGCGGCCTGTTTGTCACGAACGCCCTGACCTACCGGGTCGCCCAGGCCGTGGACAGGATGCAGATGCATCCCCGGCCCGCACTCGTCGGATATGATCTCATCCAGGCCAATGCCGGGTGGCTGCAACGGGGCGGCATCGATTTCATCATCAGCCAGCAGCCGGAAATGCAGGGCTACTTGGGCATTCGCCAGCTTTACCGGCATGTCGTGCTGAACGAGCCCCCGGATGCGAGGGTGTCCATTCCGCTGGATATCATCACACGGGAAAACATGTCACGAAACACGGAAAATCCAGACAAGGAGGGATGATGCTTGATCGTTCAGCGTGGGGAAAAATCGGAACTCGGGAAATATTCCTGTTCACCGTTTCGAATGCCCGCCGGATCACCGCGAAAATCACCAATTACGGGGGAATTCTGGTATCGCTCGAAGTCCCGGACAGATTCGGAAAAACCGGAAATGTTACCCTGGGTTATCCCGACCTGGCCGGATACCAGGCGGATTCTTTCTTCATCGGCGCCACGGTGGGGCGTTTCGCCAACCGGATTGCAGGCGGCAGGTTCTCCCTGAACGGCGAGACCATTCAACTTCCCCAAAACAACGGCCCCCATCACCTGCACGGCGGACCCCAGGGGTATTACAAACGGGTCTGGGATGCCGAGGGCTTCGAGAAAAACGGAGCCTGCGGCGTTATCCTCACCTATCTCAGCGCCAATGGAGAAGAAGGGTATCCCGGAAACCTGCACGTCAAAGTTGTTTATACACTGACGGATCAGGACGAACTGCGGATCGATTATGAGGCGACGACGGATCAACCGACACCCGTCAACCTCACCAATCATGCATACTGGAATCTGGCGGGAAAAGGAACGATCCGGGATCACACGTTGAAACTGTTTTCATCCCGCTACCTCCCGGTCGATGAGACGGCCATCCCTGTCGGAAAGCCCGCGCCGGTCGCCGACACCCCGATGGATTTTCTGACGGCGAAAGCCATCGGACGGGACCTGGCCAAAGTTCCCGGCGGCTTCGATCATTGTTATGTGCTGGACGCTTCGGATCAGGCGCTCGCCCCGGCAGCCAGACTCAAGGATCCGCAAAGCGGCCGCATTATGGAAATCCTCACGACCAAGCCCGCCATCCAGTTCTACAGCGGCAATTTCCTGGAAGGCGTTTTCCCGAAACACGGCGCGCTCTGCCTCGAGACCCAATATTATCCGGATTCGCCGAACCGGCCGGATTTCCCGTCCTGCATCCTGAGCCCGGGTAAGACCTACCGGCAGACCACCGTGCATCGTTTTCAGGTGGATGTGTAATCAAAAGGAAACCGGATTTGCACCGAAAGGAAAGGTTATGCCTGAAGATATTTACGTAATCGGACTCGATTACGGCACGGATTCCGTGCGCTCCATCCTGGTTCACGCCCTGACCGGGGAGGAGGTGAGCACCGCCGTGTACGACTATACCCGGTGGAAGGCGGGGAAATATTGCGATCCGGCCCGGAATCAATTCCGTCAGCATCCGCTCGATTATATCGAAGGGTTGGAATATACCATCCTCGAAGCCGTCCGGCAGGCGCCCGCCGGGACGGCACAAAAAATCAAAGGCATCGCGGTGGACACGACCGGTTCCACACCGGTCGCCGTGGACGAGACGGGAACGCCCCTCTCCCTCTTGCCCGGTTTCGAGGAAAACCCCGGCGCGATGTTCGTCCTGTGGAAGGATCATACGGCGGTCGAGGAAGCCGGGGAGATCAACGCGCTCGCGCGCTCCTGGGGCGGGACGGATTACACCCAATATGAAGGCGGGATCTACTCGTCGGAATGGTTCTGGGCCAAGATCCTTCACGTGCTGCGGTCGGACGAGAAAGTCCGCAAGGCGGCTTACTCGTGGGTCGAGCACTGCGACTGGATTCCGGCGCTTTTAACCGGCGTCCGGCACGTGGAGGACATGAAACGGGGACGCTGCTCGGCCGGCCACAAGGCCATGTGGCACGCGTCCTGGGGCGGACTGCCTTCCGAGGCGTTTCTGGTGAAACTGGATCCCCTGCTGGCCGGACTGCGGGAACGGCTGTACGAAGAAACGGTTACCAGCGATGCCGCCGCGGGGACGCTGGCGCCCGAATGGGCGAAGCGCCTGGGGTTGGGCGGGGATGTCGCGGTCAGCGTCGGCGCGTTCGATGCCCACATGGGCGCAGTGGGCGGCGGGGCAAAACCGTTCTACCTGACCAAAATCATCGGGACGTCCACGTGCGATGTGCTGATCGCACCCATGGCGGATTTCGGAGACAAGTTCGTGCGCGGCATCTGCGGCCAGGTGGACGGCTCCGTGATTCCCGGCATGCTCGGCCTGGAGGCCGGCCAGTCGGCCTTCGGTGATATTTACGCCTGGTTCAAACAGGTGCTCCTCTATCCGGTCGAAGAGATCGTCGGATCGAGCAGGCTGCTGGATGCCGGGACCCGGGAAAAACTCATCGCGGAAACATCGGAACGATTGATCCCGGAATTGACCAAAGCGGCGGAACAGATTTCCGTGGAGGTATCCGGCATCGTGGCGATGGACTGGATGAACGGCCGCCGCACGCCGGACGCGAATCAGCTCCTCAAAGGCGCCATCACGGGACTGAATCTGGGTTCGGACGCCCCGAAAATCTTTCGCGCACTCGTGGAAGCCACGGCATTCGGCGCGCGACAAATCGTGGACCGGTTCGCGGAGGAAGGGGTCCCGATCGAGGGCGTGATCGCGCTGGGCGGCATCCCGAAGAAATCCCCGTTCGTCATGCAGGTGCTGGCCGATGTACTGAACCGCCCGATCCTGGTGGCCCGCTCCGAACAGGCCTGCGCGCTGGGCGCCGCCATGTTCGCGGCGACCGCGGCGGGAATTCATCCGACGGTCGAGGCGGCTCAGGAGGCCATGTCGAGCGGATTCGAACATGAATACCGTCCCGACCCCCGAAACGCCGCGGTCTATGAGGAGCTATACGGGAAGTATTCCCGTTTGGGCGCCTTCATCGAGAAAGAGACGGGATCATGAACCCGTACCGAACCCTGAAACAGGAAGCCTGGGAAGCCAATATGGATCTTCCCAGACGGGGTGTGGTGATCTATACCTTCGGGAACGTCAGCGCGCTGGACCGGTCCCGGGGTGTGCTGGCCATCAAGCCGAGCGGCATCCCCTACGAGGAGCTGAAGGCGGACGACATGGTGGTGGTGGATCTGGAAAACAGGGTGGTGGACGGAAAACTGAACCCCTCTTCGGACACCCGGACCCATACGGTTCTCTACCGTCGCTTCACCGCCATCGGCGGCGTGGCGCACACCCATTCCTGCTATGCCACGGCCTGGGCCCAGGCCGGACGCGCCATCCCGGTTTACGGGACGACCCATGCGGATCACCTGGCATCGGACATTCCCTGCACCGCGATGATGGTCGATTCCGCCATCCGGGGCGATTATGAGGAGGAAACCGGAAACCAGATCCTGGCGGCGTTCCGGGATCTCAATCCGGATGAGGTGCAGATGGCGCTGGTGGCCGGACACGGTCCGTTCACCTGGGGCGACAGCGCGGGCCGGGCCGTGTACAATGCCGTGATCCTGGAGGAGCTGGCCAAAATGGCCTACCTCACGGAACGGATTCGTCCGGACACGCCCCGGCTGAAACAGACACTGATCGACAAACACTACTTCAGGAAACACGGCCGGGATGCGTATTACGGACCCCCCAAATCGGTGAAGGGATGATGAAGGCGGCGATGCTCACGGCCCCGGGGCGGATTGAAATCCGCGAAGTCCCCGACAAGCCGCTCCGGGCGGACACGGACGTGCGCATCCGGATCGATTTCGGAGGGATCTGCGGATCGGACCTGCACTATTTCCGGACCGGCCGGATCGGCGAACAGGTGGTCGCCGGCCCCCTCGTCGTGGGCCATGAATGCACGGGCACCGTCCTGGAAACCGGGAAGGCCGTCACCGCGGTCCGTCCCGGAGAGCGGGTGGCGGTTGAACCCGCGGTCTCCTGCGGCCGTTGCGATCAGTGCCGGACCGGACGGCCGAACACCTGCCGCCGCGTGCAGTTCATGGGGTGTCCCGGACAATTGGACGGCGCCCTGGTGGAAAACATCGTGATGCCGGAGACCAACTGCCTGCCGCTTCCCCCGGAACTTTCATCCGGGACGGCCGTGTTCTCCGAACCGGTGTCCATCGCGCTGTATGCCTGGCGGTTTCTGAAGGGTCTGGACATCCGGACCGTCGGCATCCTGGGCGCCGGACCGATCGGCCTCGCCGTCCTCATGGCCGCGCGGGAGCGGGCAGGCGTCCGGGCGCTTGTCACGGACCCGCTGGATGCCCGTCTGTCGGCGGCGAAAGCCCTGGGCGCCGACTGGACGGCCGGTCCGCAGGAGACGGATGTCCCGGACGCGCCCGAAGAATTCGACGCGGTCTTCGAGTGCTGCGGCCGGGAAGAGGCGATCGCCCGGGCCGCCCGTCTTCTGAAACCGGGCGGACACCTCGTCATCGTGGGCATCCCCGAGACGGAATTTTTCCGGATCGACCTGCATGGCCTCCGCCGCGACGAAATCACCCTGTACAACGTGAGGCGGCAGAACGGCTGCCTGG
>Ga0209614_1001776_pt1 | contig 15286 bp, 5 predicted proteins | sample BlaSprsedimmetaG_FD_185484 | JGI IMG/M metagenome (GOLD analysis project Ga0209614, IMG submission 185484) | Hot spring sediment bacterial and archeal communities from California, USA to study Microbial Dark Matter (Phase II) - Blank Spring... ... | reverse complement strand
CCGTTGAATGGTGCGACAGGAGCTTAGTCATCGCCAAAAAGATAGAAGGTCAAACAGGGCACTCAGCCATTGCTCGGGCCAACTACCTGTTGGGATTGATATACTATCGTCTTGGCAAAATGGCTCAAACGATCAAATTATGTCAAAGGAGCTTAGAAATCTATGAGCAGATCGAGGATATATCCGGTGCAGCTCAGGCTTCTATGAATCTAGCTAATGCATATTATGATCGAGGTGATCAAGGAGACTGGTCACGAGCCATTGAATATTATTCACGAGCTTTAGCAATCACATGCAAAATTGGTGATGTCCATCATCAGGCCATGATTACCCTTAATCTAGGCTCGGCGTATTTAGATCAGGGAGATTTAACACAAGCTACAAGTTACTACCAGCAGAGTCTAAAGATTTGCCAGGAACTGGAATTCACCTACGCTGTTGCCTTACTGCACAACAACATGAGTGTAGTGGCTCTACGGCGTGGTGACCCAGATGAAGCCCTGACCCTCTTGAAAAAGAGCTTGGAGATGTTCCAACAGATTGGCTCTGGGGACTTTTTACCTGAGGTGTACCGGCATCAGGCGGAGGCCTACATAGGGCAACGAGAACTAGATAAAGCCCTTAACAATGCGCAACGTTCCCTGGAGTTATCCCAGGAGCAAGAGATGCGCCTTGAGGAAGGAGCCACCCGCCGGGTGTTGGGACAGGTGCATCTGGCACGCGGGGAACTGGCCCAAGCGGAACAGGAGTTACAGGAAAGCTTGCGTATCTTAGAGGAGCTGAACAGCCGCTACGAGGTGGGTAAGACCTGCTTTCAGTTGGCGCGCTTGTATCATGAGTGGCAAGTGGTAAGTTGCAAGTTGCAAGTGGCAAGTGGTAAGTTGCAAGTTGCAAGTGGCAAGTGGCGGGAGTATCTGGAGCGGGCGCGGGGAATTTTTGAGGATCTGGGCGCGCAGTGGGATCTGGCGCAGGTGGAGAGGCTGGTAGATTGGTAGATCGGTAGACTGGTAGGACCAGTTTACCAACATACCGGTTTACTAATATACCAACCTACCAACACACGCCAGGAAAGGAGATGCGAACGATGAAAGCCAAGCAATTGTTCGTCACGGTTATGCTGGGATTGGGATTGTTGTTGGGGTTGCTATGGGTCTTGAATGGACGGCCCAAGACGGTCACGGCGGCGCCAGCGGCTCCTGGGGCGCTCAATGCGCCTCGCGCACCGGCCGCCGAATTGCACGTTTGTATGACCTGTACGTATACGACTGTGCAGGATGCCGTGGACGCCGCCGGCGACGGCGACGTGATCAAGGTCGCCGGCGGCGTCTACACCGGCGTGCGCGCCCGTGCGGGCGTCACGCAGGTGGTTTACGTCAGCAAGAGCGTGACCATCCGCGGCGGCTACACCAGCGCCGATTGGACCGTGTACGCTCCCCAAGAGAATCCCACCGTCCTGGACGCACAGGAATTGGGTCGTGTGCTCTACGTCGCCGGCGCCGATATCGCGCCCACCATCGAGGGGCTGCACATCACCGGCGGCGACGCGGCCGGCCTGGGTGGCGGACCCTGGGAATGGCAGGATTCTGGCGGCGGGGTCTACGTCGTCGACGCTATGGTCACCATCAGCGATTGCCAGGTCTACGCCAACAACGCCTATTACGGCGGCGGGCTGTATCTATCCAACAGCGACGTCTATCTGGCAGCCAACCCAGTCTTCAGCAACACGGCCAGCAACGGCGGCGGGGCCTACCTTAACGGAAGCGATGGCCACGTACACTTGAATACCTTTTCGGCTAACATGGCCCAATATGGCGGCGGTCTGTATCTATCCGACAGCTATGCGATGGTGGATAACAACCTCATCGACGACAATAGCGCGAACTGGTACGGCGGCGGACTATATTTACAAGACGGCAACCCGGTGATCATGGGTAACGAGATCATCAGCAACACGGCCAACTATGGTGGCGGCGGCTACCTGGAATCCAGCAGCGGTGCGCTGCTCGGCAACCGTCTCACCGGGAACAACGCCAACGACGGCGGCGGGCTATATCTCTCGTGGTCCAGCGAGGCCGTCCTGGGAGGAAACACGCTCCTGGATAACGTTGCCAACAACAATGGCGGCGGTCTCTACCTGCGCAACAGTTCCGCCGGCATAGAGAACAACGTCATCGCCGAGAACCAGGCCACGCAATACGGTTCCGGTGTGTACGTCAGCGGTTATTCTCCTCGATTCCGGCACAACACCCTGGCCCGCAACGACAACGGCGGGGGCAGTGGATTATACGTCATCAATGGCGCGCACGTTGGTCTGACCAACACCATTCTGGTCAGCCATACCACGGGCGTTCAGGTTGTGGCGGGCAGCACCGCCACACTGGAGGCCACGCTCTGGGGCGTCGGCGCCTGGGCCAACGCCGCCGATTTGGGCGGCGACGGCGCGATCTTCACCGGAACGATCAACCTGTGGGAAGATCCGGTCTTTCTCGATCCATGGTCTGGCGATTATCACATCGGCGCAGAATCAGGAGCGATAGACGCCGGGGTGGACGCCGGCCTGCGCCACGACATCGACGGCGAACCCCGCCCGACCAATCTGGGCTACGACATCGGGGCCGACGAGCGCCCCGGCGCCGCGCTCCAGATCCACAAAGTGGCCTCGCAACGGGGCTTCAACGCCGGGCAATTCCTGACCTACACCATCACGGTCGAGAACGTCGGCGTGGTGACCGCTGCCAACGTGCTGCTCACTGACACATTGCCCATCTACCAGCAAGCCATCGCGGCCACGAGCGGACAAGGGGAATGTACGGTGGCGGATACGAGCGTCGCCTGCTCGTTGGGTGATTTCGTCCCCGGCTCCAGGGCCACGATCCTTCTAAGCGTCCAGGTGACTTCCACGCAGCTTAGCCCGTTGCCTTACAAGATGCGCAACGCTGTCGAGGCCCGGGGGGATAATGCCATCGGCGAGATGTTCCTGGACGTCTTCATGCACGATTGCCACGCCTGGGTCAACGGCAATGCGCCCGAATACACCTACGTCCAGGGGGCGATCGATGCGGCGTCCAATGCGGGCGACACGATTCACGTCGCCGGGCTGTGCACCGGGCCGGATCAGCGCGAGGGTCAGTGGCAGGTGGCCTACGTCGATCGGGAGATCACCCTGCGCGGCGGATACAGCCCCACCAATCCCGCCGCCTGGGACCCGCAATCCTATCCCACCATCATCGACGCCGCCGGCGGAGGGCGGGGCATCTACGTCGATGGCGCGGGCGCCAACGTCGGGATTGAGAGCCTGTACGTCACCGGCGGCGACGCGCGGTGGAGTGAATGGGATCGCATCGGCGGCGGGATATACGCCATCGAGACAGGCGTCACCATCAGCCGCTGCCACGTCTACAGCAACACGTCGGAGATCGGCGGCGGGATTGGCCTCCACAATGCCGACGCTGCGCTGCACGACAATCTCATTGAGCACAATCACGCCTGGCCCGGCGACGGCGGTGGGCTGGTCCTCAAGCAGAGCCACGCCACGCTGAGCGATAACACCATCTTCAGCAACACAGCCGGCGGTTACGGCGGCGGCCTGGCGACATACCACAGCACTGTCGATTCGACTGATGATGCAGTGCTTGAGAACCATGCCAGTATGGGCGGGGGGCTGTACGCCGACAACACGCACGTTAAGCTGGATTTCTCCACCGTCGCCACCAACACGGCCATGTCCAGCGGTGGGGGGATGTGCCTCTACTACAACAGTGTTGCCACACTGACAAATAGCACCATCCAGAGTAACACGGCGTCATACGGCGGCGGTATGGACGCCTGGGCAGCGACACTGACCCTGACCGACAATGTGTTCGAGCACAACACGGCGGAGGGCAGCGGCGGCGGCGCTATCCTCTCCGACGCCCCGGCCACCTTGACCGGCAACGCCTTCATCGGCAACACCGCCAGGGGCGGTACAACGAGTGAAGGCGGCGGCGGGCTGTACACTCACAGCCCCATCTCGATGATGGACAACGATTTCATCGGCAACAGCGCCCACAACGTCGGCGGCGGGCTATACCTGGCCGACGACCACGACATCTTCCTCTTCAACAACAGAATCCGCGATAACTCCGCCAGTGCCCAGGGCGGTGGTGTATACCTGAGCAACAGCAACGCCATCCTTGAGGGCAATACCGTGTACAGCAATACGGCCAGCGGCAACGGCGGCGGACTGTACGTCGAAAGCGGTGCGCCCACCCTCGACCAAAACGGCGTATTCAACAACAGCGCGCTGTATGGCGGCGGGATCTATCTCTCCGGTGGGATGGCGATGCTGGATGGGAACGTGATCAAGGATAACGAGGCCAGCTACGGCGGTGGGTTGAACCTGATCTATGGCGACGCCATCCTCGAGGGGAACGTCATCGCCGAAAACGTCGCCCAGTTCGATGGCGGCGGGCTGCGCGTCGAAAGTGAAAGCGCACCGACCCTGTTCAATAACGTGGTGATCGGGAACCAGGCCGGCGGCGCCGGTTCTGGCATTCAGATCCTCAACTCGGCCCCGCGCCTGTTCCACACCACCATCGCCGGCAACGCCGGGGGCGACGGCGTCGGTCTCCACGCTGAAGCCAGCTTCGCAATGGTCGCGCTGACCAATACCATTTTCTCGGGCCACACCGCCGGTGTCTACGTGATGACCGATACGCTCGTGACGCTCGACGGCGTGCTGTACCACGACAATGTCTCCGATACGGGCGGGGTCGGGACCATCACCGCGACCAACGTGTATACCGGCGATCCGCTCTTTGATTGGGACGGCTACCACCTGATGGACGGATCGGCCGCCATCGACCGGGGCGTGGACGCCGGCGTGCCAAACGACATCGACGGCGAACCCCGCCCCAACGGCGCCGCCCCCGACCTGGGCGCGGACGAGTTCTACGCTGGCCTCATCCCCACCTACGGCGTCGAACTCGCGCCAACGTCGTCCAGTCGCTCCGGAGATCCCGGCGCGTCGGTGCTCCACGCCTTCCGGGTGACCAACACCGGCAACGTGACCGACACCTTCGACGTCTACCACGAGGGCGGCGCCTGGAACTTCGCCCTGCCGAAAAAAGTCGGCCCGCTGCCGCCCGGGGCGTGGGCCACGCTGCCCGTGATGGTGGACGTGCCGGTCGGGGCGGCAGGTGGGAGCGAGGACTGGATGGAGATCTACGTCAACTCGCGGGGCGACCCGGTCCAATCCGCCTCGGCAGCGCTGACCACCACGGCCAATTCGGTCCACGGCCTGCAGATCCGCGCCATCCCCCGCGCCCAATCGGGTGACCCGGGGACGGAGGTGGTTTACACGCTCCAGGTGACCAACACCGGCAACGTCCCCGACGCCTACGCCGTCGCCGCTCAAGGCACCTGGACGACGACGGTTCCGATGATGATCGGCCCGCTATCGCCCGGCGAAAGCGCCGTCGCGAGCATCGGGGTCGAGATACCGACCGACGCCGCCGGCGACACAAATGCCGCCCAAATCATCGTCGCCTCGCAGGGCAATACCGAGCGCTCCGCCTCCGTCATCCTGGTCACCACCGCCGGGGACACCTACGGCCTGCAGCTCGATCCAGAGACATCGGTCCAGGTGGGCGCGCCCGGCGAGACGGTGGCCCACACCTTCCAGATCACCAACGCCGGCAGCGTGGCGGACACCTTCTTCCTGCGGGCCAGCGGCGCCGCCTGGACGAGCACCATCACGAGCACCGTCGGGCCCATCCCGCCCGGCGCGAGCGGGCAAGCCATCATCTCGGTCAGCGTGCCGGTCGACGCGGCCCACGGCGACACCGACGGGGCCATCGTCACCGCGCGTTCGCTGAGTGACGTCGCTCAGTCGAGCACCGCTATCCTGGTCACCGCGGCCAGCGAGACCGGCGCTTCGCCCCACCCCTACGAGCCGGACAACGTCCCGCGCCAGGCCACGCCCATCACCGCCGGCGTGACCTACACCTCCACCATCTTCCACGGCGCCGACATCGACTGGTTCAAGCTGCCCATCAGCTCGCCTGTGATGCTGACCGTCACGCTCACTAACCTGCCCGCTGACTATGATATGGTGGTGTTCTATCCTCCCGTCACTTCCACCGCTGCGGCCGAGGATATGGGTGAGCTTCAGGATGATGAGGATGTCGATGCCACTGGTCGGATAGGTGCTATCGGTCGCATAGGCGCCATTGGCCGGATAGGTGCCATCGGACGGATAGGTGCTATTGGACGAATAGGTGCTATTGGACGCATAGGCGCCATATCGGCCAATCCCAATCAGACCGATGAAATCGCTATTGTGCAGGCCCGCATCCCCGGTGACTACTACATCCTCGTCCTCTCCCACAACGGCGTGCACAGCCCCGAGCCCTACCACCTGAAGGCTATCACCAGCACCCTGCCGGAGCTGACGTGCACGACCACTGACCTGGATCCTTCAGGGGCACCTATGGACGTCTACACCGGCACCTACGTCACCAGCGGCGGCGGGACGGCCTACTTCACCCAGCCGCGCACGCTGATCCTGCTGAACAAGCAGCGGATGGATACGGCCTACGGCATCACCGAGACGGCGGCGATGGTCGAAGACCTCAAGACATTGGCCGACGATGCCACTGTTCAGGGCGTCATCGTGCCGGTGGAAAACACCGCGGTCGTCAGCGACGCCTACGCCGCCTGGGACGCCAACGCCTGCCTCCCCGAGTCCGCCAACGACGTGGCGCGGGCCATCCGGGACGACGTCATCGGCCATTACGCCGAGCGCTATCCCTCCCTCCAATACCTGGTGGTCGTCGGCGACGACCGCCTGATGCCCTTCTACCGCGTGCCGGACGCGGCCAAGATCGCCAACGAGTCGGCCTATGCCCTCCAGGCCGGGCTCAAATACGACAACCCAGTCTGGGCCGCCCTGGCACAGGGCTACATCCTCAGCGACGATTTCTACGCCGACCGCGGCCCGGTGCTGTGGCGCGGGCGGGAACTGCCGACGCCGGACCTGGCCATCGGCCGGCTGGTGGAGACGCCGGACGAGATCGCGACCCACGTCGAGACCTTCCTGGCGCGCGGCGGGCTGTTGTACGCCGACAGCGGCCTGGTCACCGGTTACGACTTCCTGATCGACAGCGCCGAGGCCATCAGCCATACGCTGGGCGCCGGCGGCCTGACGTTGGACACGCTGATCGACGACACGTGGAATCGGGATGATCTGGAGCAGCTCTGGCTGGAGAAGCGCCAGGACGTGGCATCCATCAACGCCCACTTCGACCACCGGAACGCTTTCCCGGCCGACGAGAGCAGCGGCGACCTGACCTCGCAGGACGTGTTGAACGCCACCGCCTCCCTCAGCGGGACGCTCAACTTCTCGATGGGCTGCCACAGCGGTTACAACGTGCCCGATGACCTCGCCTACGATGGTTACGAGCTCGACTTCGCCCAGGTGATGGCGCGGCGCGGCGGCTGGTGGATCGCCAACACCGGTTTCGGTTACGGGATGGACGATTCGATCGCCTTCACCGAGAAGCTCATGCACCTCTTCTCGGAGGAGTTGGCGCAGGAGACCGGCGTATCTGTCGGCTACGCCATGCAGCAAGCCAAGCAGCGCTACCTGGGCAGCGCCCCCAGCGGCGGCTTTGGCACCTACGACGAGAAGGCCCTGATCGAGGCCACGCTCTACGGCCTGCCGACGTACCGCGTGAGCATGGGCAACGCAGCAGCGGAGCAGGGGAGCGGAGGTGCGCAGGTGCAAGCGACGGGGCTACAGTCGATGGCGACCGCGGCCGAGCAGACCGCTTCGTCGCCAGGCGTGATTGCCCAGACCTTCACCATCAGCCCCAGCCTGGAGCTGCTGACGGGCACGTTCCAGGGAGACTTCATCGGCAACTACTACGCCGCCGACGGGCAGACCCAGGGCAGCCCCGGGCGCCCGGTGCAGCCGTTGGTGGGTTATGACCTGCCGGCATACGAGCAGATCGCGCCGCGCGGCTTGCTCTTCCTCTCCGGACGCTCCACCATTCACACTGATTTCGACCCGCTGATCGCCCGGCCGGTGACCGACACCGCGCTCAGCGAGCCCGAGTACGAGTACGAGGGCTGGTTCCCGGAGAAGCCCTTCGCCATCAACCGGCTCGGCGAGCGGGCCCGGCTGGCGCTCGTGCCGGCGCGGTACACGGGCGACGCGCAGAGCGGCGTCCAGGAGGTCTTCGAGCGGATGACGTTCGCGGTCTACTACGCGCCGGAGATCGTCCCGGACACCACCGGCCCCGTCATCTGGGAAATCAAGGGGCAGGTCGGCGAGAGTGGAGACAGCGCCGCCATCCGGGCGCTGGTGCAAGACCCGGTCGGCGTGGGGCGCGTCATCGTGACCTACCGGACGATGCAGGACGACAGCAGCGCCAGGTGGCAGAGCGCCTTTATGGTTTACAACGAGGAGAGTGGCTACTGGGAGGGCACCATCCCCGCCGCCGCCGGACGGGTCTCCTACTTCGTCCAGGCCGTCGACCGGGCCGGCAACGTCAGCATGAGCGCCAACAAGGGCGTCTTCTTCGGGATCGGTCAGCAGGAGATTTATCTACCGCTCGTGATGCGGGGGTGGTAGATCGCTAGACGTGTAGACCGGTCTATTGGTATATTGATAGACCGGTCTACCAATATACCAATATACCAATATACCAATATACCAACCTACCGGCCTACACGTCCAGGTTCTGCACCTCTCTGGCGTGGGTCTGGATGAAACGCCGCCGGGGGGGCACGCTCTTGCCCATCAGCATGTCGAAGGTACGATCGGCCACCGCCGCGTCTTCGATGGTGACCTGCAACAGGGTCCGGTGCTCCGGGTTCATCGTCGTATCCCAGAGCTGTTCCGGGTTCATCTCACCCAACCCCTTGTAACGCTGCAAGCTCACCTTATTCCCCTTGAGCGTTTTAAGCATTGCGTCCTTCTGCGCCTCGGTGTAGACGTACTCGGTCTTCCGGTTGGCCGAGACGCGATACAGCGGCGGTTGGGCGATGAACAGGTGCCCGTGTTCGATCAGCGGCTGCATATAGCGGAAGAAGAAGGTCAGCAGGAGCGTTCGGATGTGAGCGCCGTCCACGTCGGCGTCCATCAGCAGGACGATGCGGCTGTAGCGCAGGCTCTCCAGGTCGAACTCCTGGCCGATGCCGCACCCCAGCGCCGAGACCAGGGCCCGCACTTCGTTATTGTTCAATATCCGGTTCAGGCGCGCGCGCTCGGTATTGAGAATCTTGCCCCGGAGCGGCAGGATAGCCTGGAAGTGGCGATCGCGCCCCTGTTTGGCGCTGCCGCCGGCGCTGTCGCCCTCGACGATGAACAATTCCGTTTTGCCGGGGTCTCGCTCGGAACAATCGGCCAGCTTTCCGGGCAGGGTCAGGCTCTCCAGCGCGCTTTTACGAATGACCAGGTCGCGGGCCTTACGCGCCGCTGCCCGCGCGCGCGACGAGGTGAGGCATTTCTGGGCGATGCTGCGCGCCGCCCGCGAATCCCGCTCCAGGAATTCCTGCAACGCCATTGTGACCACCGATTCCACCATCCCGCGCACCTCGGCGTTCATCAGCTTGACCTTGGTCTGGCTCTCGAACTGCGGATCGGGGTGCTTGACACTGACGATGGCGGTCAATCCCTCGCGGGTGTCCTCGCCGGTGAAATTGGGATCCTTGTCCTTCAACACATTCGCCTCGTGAGCGAAATCGTTGATCGTGCGCGTCAGGCCGGAGCGTAACCCGGTCAAGTGAGTGCCGCCGTCGATGGTGTGAAGCGTATTGGCGAAAGCGTACACCGATTCAGAATAAGCGTCGGTGTACTGGAAAGCCACCTCGATGACCACCCCGTCGATTTCCTTTTTGGCGTAGACCACGTCGTGGACCGGTTCTCGGTTGCGATTCAGGTAACGCACGAAGGATTGAATCCCGCCCTCGAAGTAAAACGTCATCTGGCGGGGGAAAGGCTCTTCCCGCTCGTCGACCAGCTTGATCGTGACGCCCTGGGTGACGAAAGCCATCTCTCGCATGCGTTGCATCAGGGTGCTGAAGCGGAAATCGACGTCCTCGAAAATCGTAGGGTCGAAGTGGAAACTAACGGTCATGCCTTGCCCCTCCGCCTTGCCGATGTCTGCCACTGGCGCCGTCGGGATGCCACGTTCGTAGCGCTGAAAGTGTCTCCTGCCGTCGCGGGGATTGTCGACCGTCACCTCCATCCACTCAGAGAGGGCGTTGACTGCCGAGACGCCGACGCCGTGCAATCCGCCGGAGACCTTGTAACCGCCTCCGCCGAACTTGGCGCCGGAGTGCAGGACGGTCATCACCAGTTCCAGCGTCGGTATGCCCTTTTCGGGGTGGATCGCCGTCGGAATGCCTACCCCGTTATCACGCACGGTCACGCTGGAATCGGGGTGAATGGTCACGTGAATTTCGTCACACCGATCGGCCAGCGCTTCGTCAATGGCGTTGTCGACAATTTCATATACCAGATGGTGCAATGCCTTGATGTCGGTGCCGCCCACGTACATCCCGGGACGACGTCGAATCGCCTCAAGGCCCTCCAGCACTTGAATGTCGGCCGCGCCGTACTGTTCGGCCCCACTTCTCACAAGTTGTTTTTTCTTTACCATTAGCACTCCTCACACAGTGACTGCTCGCATAGATCATCGAAACAGGATGACCAGCAGAGCAGTCACATACATCTAATCAAGGTATCATCTCCATAAACCGAGGGGCTTCCCCTACTTATTGAGATGATACTAACCAAGCACTTCAATTACGATGTACTGGCCGTCGTCTGGCGCAATTCCGCGAGCTGCCCAACGCGCTCCTGATAGAACACAAACGTAGCCGCCGCCAACCCCGTCGCCACACAACTGTTACCGAAGATGCCAAGCAGCATGGACCAGGAATCCAGCGAGGGAAGTGTCCAGACGAGACCCAAACCTTCATAAATGACGAAAGTCAGCAGGAGCAATCCCAAAACCGAGGGGGCTTGCATCTGCATCAGCACAAAGCTTTCCCAGATCGCTTGCCAGAGTCCTCTTTCCCCGACCAACAAAGCAGGGACGACGAATACCATGTTCAGCGCCAGGTAAATCCCCAGACCCATCCCCAGCGCCCACATCACAAATCCCAGCACAGGCGAGATGAGGGCCATCATACCCACCACCAACATCCAGACACCGCCCAACACCACTCCGACAACGAGCAAAACAAAGGCAAAGAGAAGTACACGTATGAACTTGCCAAAATTGGTGCGGGCGGAGAGAGAAGAGTCGGCGTTCGATTGATCGGGCAAACGCGCATCGCGCACCCGGCGGGCCAGGCCATTCAAATACAAGAATCCCAGCAACAAGCCAATGGGCATCAAAAGAATCATCCAGCCCAACAAGACACCGAAATTCGAGACCGATAAAACCGTCAGATCTCCCATGGGAGAAATCGCCTCAGACAGACGCCACGCCAGCAAACTGGGCAAATGGAGTAAGGGTATCACGCTGAGCAACGAGGCCAGGTCCAACCCCTCACCGATGGTTTCCAACGTCTGGATCGCCTGGTCGATTTGCTGCGCCATGAGGGAAGTGGGCATTGCCTGTGTTCTCATCGCTATCACGATGCGATCCATCAACGGGTCCAGCGAAATCTGAGGCCCGAGCCAGAGCAGCAGATCTAGCAGCATCGGCAGGGCGACGAGCCAAAGTCGCCACCCCACGATCTCGAAACCGGCTGTTATGCTTCCAATGACGCCTAGCGGCGTTTGTTTCTCATTCTGAATGCTCATCATTTATCTTCGTAATTTTACCACAAACATAGCCATATGAAAACCCTACCTGGCATTTGCTGTCGAAGAGAAATACAAAAGACCAGGGTGATCCGGCCGCTTCCAGGTGACGCGTTGACTTCCGTCATCACCTTGCCGATAGCCCGTACGCCATCGGTGGCGGATTGTGGCCCGCTCCTGCACACGTATGCTGGACAGTTACACGACTGCAAACGTAATCCTGATATAATTGTTATATAACGCTCACAACACGATAGGGGCTGATCTGCTATAGTATGGTGGAGGATTCGCTTATTGAAAGCGATATTGAAAAATATGGATTTTGTGTTACGATACGCGCAAGATAGCGACAGACCAGGCAGGATAATGATGCATCTAGAACTTAATCCGATCCTACTACTTACTCTAATTCTCCTCTTCCAATCCAATCCTCTAATTGTCGAGCCATTGCCTCTCCCGCCCCCCCAGGAAGGGGAAATTATAACGTTACCGACGTGGTGGGCGAAATTTCCCCCAGACATCTCGCACAATGGATGGGATCGATCTGGAATGTGGGCGCCGTCAACTTCTGACACGTCCGCCGGCCACATAGCCATCGCCCCACCCGCATTACACGTCGAGACCCACGCTCCAAGAGCCATCACCCGTCACCTGACGATCACGTATGACGCTGCCCCATCTCTTCACTACACGATATACAAGATGCCCCAGGCTGTATTCAACGGTCCATATCTTCCACCGCACGCCCACGCTTCTCCAGGCCCGGGCGACCTCTACGTGGAAGCAACGCTTCGGGCTGCCATAGAAAGCGGCGAAAGCGTGGGTTACGTCATCTACCTCCACGAGCACCCCGATATCTCTCCGGCTTATGGGATGGATTGGATCGAGCGCGGCCGTTTCGTGTCGAACGCCCTGCGAGAGACCGCTAAAAGGTCTCAGGCCCAGGTGCGAGCCTACCTGGATGAACGAGACGTCGATTACCGGACATTCTGGATCGACAACGTGATCGTCGTCGAAACCTCCTCCCACGCTACTTTCGAGGGACTCCAGACGTTCCCCGAAATCGAAGCCCTGAGATCCCAACGGTCGCTAGGCCTGATCGAGCCAGACCCAGTCTCCACATCCCCAAACACGTCCGCTATCGAAACGAACATCACCCACGTGCAGGCCGACCGGGTCTGGAACGAGTTTCACGTCACCGGAGCAGACATCGTCGTGGCCAACATCGATACCGGCGTCCGCCACACCCACCAGGCCCTGGTCAAGCAGTATCGGGGCAATCTGGGGGGCGGCGACTTCGAACACGCTTACAATTGGCTCGATCCCGCCTCTGGCAGAACGACCCCCTTCGACGAACATGGTCACGGCAGCCACACAATGGGCATTATCGTCGGCGACGACGGCGGCGCGAACCGGGTAGGGATGGCGCCAGGCGCTCAATGGATCGCCTGCGACGCCTGCGCTCACAGGAACTGTTCCACCGCGGCGATCCTGACCTGCGCCGAATGGATCGTCGCGCCATATCCCGAGGATAACCCAGAAGCTGCTAACGCCGATCTCCGCCCTCACGTCGTCAACAATTCCTGGGGCGGTTGCCATACCGCCTACGATCCCTGGTTCCAGGGCGTGGTCGATGCATGGCACGCGGCCGGCATTTACCCGGTCTTTTCCAGCGGCAACGTCGACGCATACCCCTGCCCCTCATCAGCCGCCTGTGGAACAGTGGGAAACCCGGCCCGCTATGGCAACGTCACCGCCGTAGGTTCCACCGGGCAAAGTAACGGCCAACTCGCCAGTCATTCCCTGTGGGGGCCGACCGATAACCTGGATGCCGTCAACCCGCGTGGTTATCCCGACCTCAAACCACAAGTCGTGGCGCCTGGGGTGGGCATTCGCTCGGCCCATCGCACCGAAGACAACGCGTACACCGCGATGAGCGGCACGTCTATGTCCGCCCCGCACGTCGCCGGCCTGGTCGCCCTGATGTGGCAAGCCGCCCCTTGCCTGGTCGGCAACTATCCCGATACCGAGACCCTGATCGAGCAAAGCGCCACCCCCATCCCTCACCCCACCAACTGTGGGAGCGAAGGCCCCGACAACGCGCCCAATTACGCCACCGGCTGGGGAGAGATCGACGCTTACGCCAGCGTTCGCGCCGCCATCGACTACTGTGGCGCCGACTGGCTGCCCTGGGTTGACGTCGAACCGGCATACGGCATCCTGGAAGGCGGCGATCCCCAACAGGTCACGGTGACTTTCACGTGTAACCAGACGAGCACACAACTCGCACAACCGATCTTGGGCACACTGCGCTTTCTGCCCAACGACCCCGACGTCCCTTTCCAGGACGTCGATCTCGTTTTCTACTGCAGCGGCGAACATCCCATCCCTCGCTGGGAAAAAGAGGTTTGGATCAACGATCGGCCCACCCATCCCGCGACCGGCCCGTACATTGTCCGGGCAGAGGATACGATCACCGTCGTCGATCGAGTCCGCGCCACCTGCGCCCAATGTTTCAGCGCCACTCTGACAGAAACGTGGGGCAGCGGGCCGGGCAGTGGGCTGAAATTGATCCACTACGAAACGGATGGCGCCGGCGTCGTGACGCGCACCAGCGACGGCGCGCTGCCGCCCGGCGACCATCACGGTCTGGTCTGGCGACTGACCAAGGTCACGCCAGACACGTCCTACCATTTCACCAAGACCTTCGAGGTCCAATACGGCGATTGGAGCGCCGGCGCCATCACCGGAAGCTACACGGTCGATGGGGCCGCCCAGCAACTGACCGATACGGTCGTCAACTTTCATCCCTACCGGCCGGCCATCCAGTTGAAGAAAAGCGGCCGTGCCACAGCCAACAGCGGCGAGATCGTCCCGATCACGTTGACCCTCGCCAGCCGGAGCGAGGTCTATCACGCCGCGACCCTGACCGACGTCCTGCCGCCAGGCCTGACCTACGCCGGGCATCTGAGCACTACCCATGGCCATGCCTGGCACAGCGATGGGGTCATCCATTGGACCTGCTATACCGGAACGGAAGTCCCCGGCGCTCCCGGGAATTACGTCATGGACGGCGGTTTCGAGGGAGGCACGCCTAACCCGTATTGGGAGGAAAGCTCTAGCAACTTTGGCACGCCCATATGCAACACGAGCAATTGTAACGTGGGTGAAGAATCCGGCGCTCACACAGGAGACTGGTGGGTCTGGTTTGGCGGTATCAGCAGCTACGACGAAATTGGCTCTGTGGCCCAGGAGATGTTTATAGCACGAGGAAAAGCTGAGTTAAGCTTCTGGTTGAAAATACTCAGCGCACAACGACCCGGTTATCTCACCGTCTCCATCGACGAGAGCCCGGTTTTCTCGACGACGGAGGCCGAAATCGCGACGTATCGAAGCTACCAACCGGTCATCCTGGACGTCAGTCGCTTTGCCGATGGCGACGTTCATATCTTGCGCTTCGACGCCGCCACCCAAGCGGGTGGCTAC